>Ga0207647_10000072_pt1 | contig 79050 bp, 62 predicted proteins | sample KBSCornC2_FD_184295 | JGI IMG/M metagenome (GOLD analysis project Ga0207647, IMG submission 184295) | Corn rhizosphere microbial communities from Kellogg Biological Station, Michigan, USA - C2 (SPAdes) (version 2) | ecosystem: Host-associated > Plants > Roots > Rhizosphere ...
ACTCAGGCCTCCTGTTATTCGATCCTCCCGGATCTTTTCTTCTTTATCCTTTTTCATTGTTTACACTTTTTTGTGTAAACCTATTTCAGGACAAGTCACGGTCCCTGCCGGGGCTGTGGCAGAGGACTCTGGGAGGGCCGGATTTTGTTAGTCCGGATTTATAATCCGGACTGCATTGGTTGGGATTTGTAATCCCCCCGGTAAGCATAGTGGGCTAACCGGGGGTTTAATTTACACTTAAATTTAGTTAGCAGAGTCAGTACCTTCAGGTGCATCCTCAGTCACTTCAATGGTAATCATGTGATTTTGATTCAGCGTTTTCTGATATCGTTGCCGTACCACCTCAAACTTTATAGGCATATAGAATATCAGTTTTTCATTTTCAGGGAATTGGCTACGCCACATATATAAGGACAAATTTTTAAGGCTTTTTAAAACCGGAAGATTAAAGTCTTCATCAGATGACTTTACGATTTCAAAATTTAAGCTATTCCCATTTATTTCAAGCTTTGCGATTACAATACCATTAATATTATTATACCTTGACCGCGCAGGATACCTCACATTATTATAGATTCTTGGCAAAATTTCTTTTTCAAATAAGGGTAGGTTTTTATAAGTATGCTCATCTATGTGAAAAGAGGTATCCACAATAAGTTGTCGGTGCTCATTGTATAAAACTGATTTTTGGGCAAATGTAGCGCATGATATCAGCAGTAAAAGTAAAGTGAATTTGTACATAAGCAGTTTATCTAAGCGCCTCAATACTCACACCTACCTTACTTTCAAAATCGTCAAAGTAACCATCGGTCGACCAGTCAATTTCGCCTTTTTTATTGATGAGATAAAAAGTTGGCCCGGCGCTAACGTGGTATAACTTTGATATTGACCGGCCGCCAACATAGATCGGACTTTTTATGTTATTTTTTTTGATGAAGTCGGCGACTGCGTCTTTGCTGTCAATGAAATTTACCGAAACAATGGCTACGTCGGTGCCGTCATATTTTTTGTACAGCTTTTCAAGCGCAGGCAAAGCTAGTATACAGGCGGCACATCCATTAAAGGTAAATTCCATCAAAACAACCTTACCTTTCAAGTCGGCTAATGATAAGGTTTTTCCTTCGGTCGACTTCAAAGTCCATTGCGGCGCTGCGATACCGTTTGCCAGCCGTTCTAAATTTTTTGCGGGTGGTTTAAAACCTTGCGGAATAACGAAGCTGACAGGGTTAGCAACTGCTGTATTTGATAAGCGGATATTTGTATAATCAGACGATTCGATGATCGTCATCACTCCACCTTTTACACCGCCTTTTTCAACAATGCCTCTCGCCTCATTTCTTACTGATAGTGGCAGATAACTTTTTTTATTGATGAAGACATGGAACCTGTAAAATGAGCCGTTTGCAGTATCAGCCGACACTATGCGAATATGATAGCACAGTTGTTTGTCAATTACACTATCTGTAAGCATTTGATATAAATAGTGATCATTGCGTGCAGTTAAACATCCCGCTATGTTCGACATCATTGTATTTAAAGGGGCCGGGGGTAATTTCCTTTTGCGCTCAGCTAAAAGTTCATAGGTGCTATCGGCATAATTTATTTCTACCTGCTGGTTGCCGTCATCAAAATAGTCAAACTTTCCGCTTGGCAAATACAGCTCACTATGATAAAATTGATATGTACCATCTGCTTGACGATTGTATAAATGGGCAACTATCTTATTATTAAAACTGCTTCCAAACTGCTCGCCAAATTCAGTTGCTGTGTAACTGATGTTTTTGGCCGATGTGATCTTATCGATAGCTCTCTGAACAATCTCCCGTTGAGCGTGAGCCGTGAAGGCGGTTAATGAGCATAAAACTAAAGCAGGTATTTTGAAGGATGACATGGTCATAATAAGGTTTTGTTGAACCAAATATAACTTAGGTTGTTAATAAAAGCAACTCTGTCGCTACCGCGCGGTTTGTCTAACAATTGTAACATAAAACATTACAAACGGGCACAATTGCAAATCACACATTAGTGCTTATATTTGCGCCTGCTAAAGGCATCATTTATTTAAAACATAACGATGAGAGAAATACAATTCAGAGAAGCGCTTCGCGAAGCAATGCAGGAAGAAATGCGCGCCGACGAAAATATCTACCTGATGGGCGAAGAGGTTGCCGAGTATAACGGCGCCTACAAAGTGAGCCAGGGTATGTTAGACGAGTTTGGAGCTAAACGTGTTATTGATACACCTATCTCTGAGTTGGGCTTCGCCGGTATCGGTATCGGTTCGGCTATGAATGGTTTAAAACCTATCATCGAGTTCATGACTTTCAACTTCTCGCTGGTAGCTATCGACCAGGTGATTAACGGCGCTGCCAAAATCATGTCAATGAGCGGCGGTCAGTTCTCAGTACCCATCGTTTTCCGCGGACCTACAGGTAACGCTGGTATGCTAAGCTCACAGCACAGCCAGTGCTTTGAAAACTGGTATGCTAACTGCCCGGGCCTGAAAGTGGTGGTTCCGTCAAATCCGGCAGATGCTAAAGGTTTATTAAAATCAGCAATTAAAGATCCTGATCCGGTGATTTTCATGGAGTCAGAGTTAATGTATGGCGACAAAGGCGAAGTGCCTGAAGAAACCTACTATATTGAAATTGGTAAAGCTGCGGTAACCAAACAAGGTACTGATGTTACTTTGGTAGGTTTTGGCAAGATCATGAAAGTGGTTAACGCTGCTGCTGCCGAGCTGGAAAAAGAAGGCATCAGCGCCGAGGTGATCGACCTGCGCACTGTGCGCCCTATCGATTACGCTACCGTTATCGAGTCGGTTAAGAAAACCAACCGTTTGGTATTGATTGAAGAAAGCTGGCCGCTGGGTTCAATCGCAACCGAGATCGCTTTCAAAGTACAAAAAGACGCTTTTGATTTCTTAGACGCTCCGATACTGCGTATCATGGGTGGCGACGTTCCGCTTCCTTACGCACCAACATTGATCCAGGAATACCTGCCAAACCCGGAACGCGTGATCAAAGCCGTTAAAGAAGTAATGTACGTTACTAAGTAATTGGTAATACTATAATATTTGGAAAGGCCCGCAATTGCGGGCCTTTTTTGTTTTAATTGTCATTGCGAGCGTAGCGCGGCAATCGCAAGGAGAAAGGCATCAGCAACATTGCATCCTTGCGATTGCTTCGTCGTTCCTCCTCGCAATGACAAATGTTTGTATATTGGCCTAACCAATTGCAACCATCATGAAAATCAAAGCCTCCCTGCTGTTATTAGCAGTATGCCTATTCAGCAGCTTCATCATCTTTAAAGACAAAAAAGATCTGAACATCGTCTTCATCGGCGATAGCATCACTTATGGCGCCGGCTTGCCGGATAGAAACACCCAGGCTCCGCCGGTAATTTGTGCCGATTATTTGCGTAAGGACGGTCATTTTGGTAATGTTGATTTTTCGAACCAGGGCCACAGCGGCTATACCACGCTCGACTGGCTGCCGGGTACCAAAGCTTTCATCAGCGCAGAGGCTGCTGCCAAAGCATTCGGCAATCAGAATGCACAATTGATATTTTCCATCAAGATAGGCACAAACGACAGCGCCATGCATGGCCCTCACGGCTCACCGGTTTCAGTAGCCGATTATACCGCTAATCTGAAAACCATCATTGATCAGTTATTAAAAGATTTCCGCGGCTGTAAAGTGGTGATAGAGCATCCTATCTGGTACAGCACAAATACCTATAATGGTTCAATGTATCTGGAAGAAGGTTTAAACCGTCTGCAAACCTATATCCCGGCTATGGATGAGTTGGTAAAGAGCTATAAAGCAACTAACCCTAAACAAGTTTTTGTAGGCGATACCAAAGCATTCAAATACTTCAAAAAAAACGCCGAGACCGATTTCCAGCATGAGCATGGCCATCAGGGCATTTTTTACCTGCACCCCAATCCAAAAGGTGCAGTAGCACTGGGTGATTATTGGGGTAAAGCGATTGCTAAGGTGGTGAAATGATCCATTAAATAGTCCCACCACGTCATTGCGAGGAACGAAGCAATCTCTACACATACTTGTCAACCAAGCAAGGTGTAACTGGCGCGCAGAGATTGCTTCGTCGTTCCTCCTCGCAATGACGTGATTGGATAGAAAATTAAAAACCATTAAAATCCCAACACAAATACCTAACTTAGCCACGTACTAAAACGGAAATGGTGTCTTCCGTATCCAAACCGTCCGCCAGCTGGCGGACTGATGGCGCCTGCAAAAACTGAATAACAGGCAGTGCATAGCTGCTGCATTTAATTTTTTGTAGGATATTAATATGAAAAACAAGCTCTTCAAGTCTACCCAATTCTTAACACTCAGACACTTAATCCGCTGGACTTTTATTACCGTGCCCATTGCCTTTGTGATTGGTTGCATGATAGCATTGTTTTTGTGGCTGTTAAACCTGGCTATTGACTATCGCTTTGCGCACCGGTGGATACTTTACTTTTTGCCTTTGGCCGGTATCGCCATCTATTTTTCTTATAAATGGTGGGGCGGCAGGGCCGGTGGAGGTAATAACCTTATTATGGACGAGATCCATAACCCCGGCGGTGGCGTCCCTAAAGCTATGGCTCCGCTTATTCTCATCACTACGGTAGTTACTCAATTATTTGGCGGTTCTGTCGGCCGCGAGGGTACAGCGGTGCAAATTGGAGGCAGTATATCACAGGCGTTCAGCAAGTGGTTCAAGCTAAATACTGAAGATAACCGGGTGATATTAACCGCCGGCATCGCCGCGGGTTTCGGCGCGGTATTCGGTACCCCGCTAACCGGAGCTATCTTCGCTATGGAGGTGCTTACCATCGGGCGTATTCAATACACGGCATTAATTCCTTGTCTGGTAGCCGCTATTGTGGGCGACGTAACCGTGCTGACCTGGCACATACACCATGAAACCTACCATATCGCTATCGTCCCGCAGGGAAGTAACATCCTTTCGGTTTATTTACCGTTAGATATAGGGTTATTAGCTAAAGTTATCGTAGCATCAATTGCATTCGGCCTAACCAGTTATTTATTTGCCGAGGCGGTACATGGTATAAAAACGGTATTTGACCGCTTGGTAGCCAGGAAATGGTTGATCCCTTTTTTGGGGGGATTAATCGTTATCGGCCTGACGCTCATTATCGGCAAACCTGACTATTTAGGTTTGGGTGTTAAAGCGCCATACCCCGGTGCGGTTACCATATCCTCATCTTTCGCCGAAGGCGGCGCCCATCCCATGAGCTGGCTTTGGAAAACCATTTATACCTCTCTGACGCTTGGCACAGGTTTTAAAGGTGGCGAGGTTACCCCATTATTCTACATAGGCTCAACCCTGGGCAATACCTTATCTACGCTGATGAATGCGCCGGTAAGTTTGTTTGCTGCCTTGGGCTTCATTGCCGTATTTGCGGGCGCCACCAATACTCCCCTGGCCAGCACCATTATGGGTATTGAACTGTTTGGCAGCGAGTACGCCTTATTCTTTGCCGTGGCTTGTTTTACAGCCTATCTGTTCAGCGGCGAGTCGGGTATTTACAGTGCGCAGCGTATTGCGGTGCCCAAGATATTTGATGATGAAGCCGATCCCACCGAAAGCATTGCCGAGGCCGAGCATCGTCGCCAGAAATATATGCGCAGAAAGATTGCCAAATATCGCGTTAGCAAAAAGAAATAAGCTAAAATTCTCTCACAGTCACGCGTAATTGCTTTTTTACATAAGCCTTGCATTTAATTAGTATAATTGCGCGTTGGTATAGTAATTTTACAAATTGTGATGGCAGTCATATACTGCCCCGTAAACCTACTATATCTTTAGAAAAATATAGACCATGATTCTTTTCATTATCATTAACGTAATCTTTTGCCTGTCGTTCCTGGTATTTGCTTATTTAAACCTGAATGATATCGACTGGTACCTGTGGGTGCCCATTTATCTGGCAGTTGCCGCCTGCTGCGGACTGGCTTGTTTCGGAATTTATTACCCTAACGTTTATCTGGGCCTGACGGCCTTTTACCTGATCTATGCCGTTAAGCTGTTTTTTGAGAAAGATGGCGTGCGCGACTGGATAGTAAAATACCGCCGCCCAAGCCTGGTTGAAACCATGCAGGCCGAAAAGCCGTTCATAGAAAATACCCGCGAGTTTTTTGGTTTGATCATCATTTCGGCAGCGTTGGTTATCGATTATTTTGTGGTGATACACGTATAATACCGTCGCCATGACTGACATAAAATCTACCATAAAGCAAATCCTGCAGGCCAACACTTTACCCGAAGTTTTTACTTGGATTGAAGAAGACCGCCCGCTTAATAATGCTTTCATGCTGTTGCCGCGCAAAACCGGTAAGGCTCCTTTAAAGATCACTGCTCAACAAAGCGAGGCTATAAGCGCAGCCATTCCAGGTTTTTCTGTCGATGGCTGGACGGTCGATCACCTGGGCCGTGCCTACCTGCTTATGAACCTGGATAGTTCAAACAAAGAAGAATATTTCCGTAAAATAGAAAATCTGTTTCTGGCTGCTGAGATGAGCGAGCAAGTGGCTTTATATTCAAGTTTACCGCTATTGGCGCATCCTGAGCTGTGGGTTAAACGCTGTTCTGAAGGCATCCGTAGTAATATTGGTATTGTGCTGGAAGCTATTATGTATGATAACCCATATCCGTCACAAAACCTGGAGCAGGCCGCCTGGAACCAATTGGTGCTGAAAGCTTTTTTTACTGATAAGGAGATTGGCAAAATCGTTGGCATTGACCAACGCGCTAATAAAGAGTTAGCTTACATCATCAGCGACTACGCGCATGAGCGCTGGGCCGCGGGCCGTGAGCTTAACCCCAATATGTGGCGATTGGTCGGTCCGTTTATTGATGATAAATTATTTGAGGACATTAAACGCCTGTTTGACGACGGCAAGCTAACCGACCGCCGCGCTGCAGCCCTGGCCATTACTGCCTCAAACTACGCGCCTGCAAAAGCGTTATTAAATAAATATCCTGAGCTTGAAAGAGCGATAGAAAACAAGAACCTAAGCTGGGATACCATCACCGGCTAGAATTATAGAAGATATGTGTTGTACCCATTCGTTTGAAGAAGTTAAGAATGAGCCGCTTTCGCCGCCGGTAAGTCTGGACGGCATAAAAGGCATGAAGTTTTTTGATCCGCACGTGCACATGACCTCGCGCACTACCGACGATTACCAGGCCATGGCCGATGCCGGTGTTGTAGCGCTGATTGAGCCTGCCTTTTGGCTGGGACAGCCGCGTACGGGCGTCGACAGCTTCCGGGATTATTATAGTAGTTTGGTAGGATGGGAGCGCTTCCGCTCGTCGCAGTTTGGTATTAAGCATTACTGCACCATCGGTCTAAACAGTCGCGAAGCCAACAACGAAGCCCTGGCCGAGCAGGTGATGGAAATGCTGCCGCTGTTTATTTATAAAGAAGGCGTTGTAGGTATTGGCGAGATTGGTTTTGACGACCAAACCGCTGCCGAAGAGAAATATTACCGCGCACAACTGGAGCTTGCCAAAGAATCAGGTCTGCCGGTGCAGATACATACCCCGCACCGTGACAAAAAAGGCGGCACCCGTCGCAGTATGGATATTGCGATTGAGCATGGTTTAGATCCCTACAAAGTCATCGTCGACCATAATAATGAGGAAACGGTTAAAGAGGTGCTTGATCGTGGTTTCTGGGCCGCATTTACCATCTATCCGTTCACCAAAATGGGGAATGAGCGTATGGTGGAAATTGCCAAACAATACGGCTCTGAACGTATCATGGTTAATTCGGCTGCCGACTGGGGTATCAGCGACCCGCTGGCTGTACCAAAAACTGCCGCGCTGATGAAAATCCGCGGTATCAGTGATAAAGATATCGAGTTAATTACCTATCGCAATGCCATCACGGCATTTGCACAAAGCGGCCAGATTGATGAAGCCGATTTCGGAATTGTAAGCAGCAATATTGACCAAAGCCAAAAATTTGAAGGAAATACCATTTTGCGCGGCGGCCAGCAACCACGCGTTGATAAATCGTCTATCATTATAAGTTAAAACAATGGCAGGTAAACTAACCGTTTATTTAAGGCTGATGCGCCCGGCAAATATCGTCACTTCGGTGGCTGATGTGCTGGCTGGCATTTCAATAGCCGGTTATTTTTACCATTTACCATTTAACGCCGCTAGTTTTTACCCGGTTGTATTGCTGTGTTTGTCAACCATTGGTTTATATGGCGGCGGTATTGTTTTTAACGACGTTTTTGATGCCGAGCTGGACAAGGTAGAACGCCCCGAGCGTGCCATCCCCAGCGGATTGGTTTCCCGGCGCGAAGCGACTTTCCTGGGCGTCTTTTTATTGTTATGGGGGATAGGTTTCGCTTTCTCCTACAGCAATCATGCGGGTTTATTAGCTGTCGCGATAGCTTTTTTTGCGCTGTTGTACAACAAAGTAAGTAAGCATTATGCCTTTGTCGGCCCTCTTAATATGGGTGTTTGCCGGGGATTGAACTTGTTGCTGGGTATCAGCATTTCTGTACCCATGTTAACTGAATTTTATTATCTGGCGATAGTACCCATCATTTACATATTCTCCATCACCATGATTAGTCAGGGCGAGGTGCACGGAGGGAATAAACGCAACCTTTACATAGGTGCTGTGCTGTATGCTATCGTAATTATCACGATAGCTTATTATGCCATTAGCTACGGTAAATCAGAAACTTTTTTGTTGCTGTTGCCTTTTGCCTGGCTTATTTATCGCCCGCTGGCTAATGCTATCAAAGACCCAATTGGCCCGAACATTGGCAAAGCCGTAAAAGCTGGTGTAATTAACCTGATATTGATGGATGCCGCCTGGGCCGCAGCGTTCGGAGCTATGTGGGCAGCGCTGTTTATTGCCTGTTTGTTGCCGATATCGATTCGCTTTGCGAAGATGTTTGCGGTGACGTAAAACCCTTTTTTGTCATTGCGAGCGTAGCGTGGCAACCGCAAGGAGAATGGTAACGCGTGCGATTGCTTCGTCGTTCCTCCTCGCAATGACAAATTGTTAACTAATCCCATTTTAATCCAACCTCAATTTTTCCGTCAAATTTTTGATAGGTAACCGTATTTAAAGTAATGTTTTAGATATTAGCTCTTTGATATGGAATTTTTACAGCAGTCGTTTAGTGTGAGGTTTGAATATAAAACCTTTTTTACCTCAGATCTTTTTGAGTTATCTAATACAGTTTTGAATGATTTTATTGCGGCAAATTCAACATCGGCCTCAGTAAAAAAAATATTATTCGTAGTTGATCAAGATGTGCTGAAGGCCAAACCTGAACTTGCTGATAAAATACGCCGCTATTTTGCCACCTACACTGCGGCGCAATTAATTCCTGAGATTGTGGCCATGCCAGGTGGCGAGATCATTAAAAACGACGAAAGCTATTTTAGCAAAGTACTCGAAATCATTAATCAATACAACATCGACCGTCATAGTTATGTTGCTGCAATTGGTGGAGGCTCTATTCTGGACATGGTGGGCTATGCTGCGGCAGTTGCGCACCGCGGCGTTAAACATATCCGCATACCTACTACGGTACTTTCGCAAAACGACTCTGGCGTCGGCGTAAAAAATAGCATTAACTATTTTGGTAAAAAGAATTTCCTGGGCACGTTCGTGCCGCCGGTTGCTGTGTTTAATGACGACCAGTTTTTGCTGACGTTGAGCGACCGCGATTACCGCTCAGGCATTGCCGAAGCCATCAAGGTATCGCTCATTAAAGACGCTGCCTTTTTCGAGTGGTTAGAAGCTAATGCCGACGCACTGGTGGCCCGCGACATGCCGACCATGAAATACCTGATAAAACGCTGTGCCGAGCTGCATTTGAATCATATTGCCAGTCTTGACCCGTTTGAAAAAGGCTCGTCGCGCCCGCTTGATTTTGGCCATTGGAGCGCGCACAAGCTGGAGCAGTTAACCCACTTTAAAGTGCTGCATGGCGAAGCTGTAGCTATGGGTATAGCGCTGGATACAGTTTATTCAAGCTTATCAGGCAGAATATCACCTGGCGAAGCTAACCGTGTGGTTAATCTGATCAAGAAGATAGGCTTTGAAATTACGCACCCGCTGTTGGAAGTTACCGGCGATGACAGCCCGATATTAATCGGTCTGCAGGAGTTCCGCGAGCATTTGGGCGGCGAGCTGACCATCATGCTGCTTGAGCGTATTGGTGTTGGGGTAGAAGTGCACGAGATGGATGCCGCGCTGATTAAAAAAGCGAGCGAGATATTGAAGAATGAGCACGCGGCGCTAAGTGCGGTGTGAAAAAAATAGAATTACTACGCGTCATTGCGAGGAACGAAGCAATCTCTACACATGCTAATTAACCGAGCAGGGTTTTACTGTCGTGCAGAGATTGCTTCGTTCCTCGCAATGACGAAAGGCCGGACCAACTACATCTATGAAAACCCAATAACTGCGTTTACCAATTAGCAGTTATTAACCAAAAATATTGTCGTATGCAAACATCGACCGGACATTTAACTTATTGTACCAATATTCATCCCGGCGAGAACTGGCCGGCACACTTTGCTGCGCTGAAAAAGAATTTCCCGGGGATAAAAAAACAATTATCGCCCAATGCGCCTATGGGCATTGGCTTGCGCTTGTCAAACGTCGCCAGTGTGGAGCTTGATCAGTTTAGCAACCTGGCCGAGTTTAAGCAATGGCTGGATGAGAATGATGCCTATGTGTTTACCATGAACGGTTTCCCATATGGCGAATTTCATCACACCGTGGTGAAAGACCAGGTGCATGCACCCGACTGGACAACCAAACTGCGCGTGGATTATACGCTGCGCATGTTCCGTATTCTGTATCAGTTGCTGCCAAAAGGCATGGATGGCGGTATCTCCACGTCGCCGCTAAGTTATCGCCATTGGTACAATACCGATGATGAGTTACGCGAAGCGACCAGCATCGCCACGCATCATATTTTGCAGGTAGCTGCCATGCTGATAAAAAAATACCGCGAAACGGGCGTCATCATGCACCTGGACATTGAGCCGGAGCCCGATGGTATCCTGGAAACCGGTGAGGAGTTTATTGCATGGTATGAACAGGTGCTTTTGCCGATGGGACGCAGCACTATCGCCAAACAATTTGATGTGGACGAGGATGAAGCCGAAAATCTGATTAAACAACACATCACCTTATGTTATGATGTTTGCCACTTTGCTATCGGCTATGAGCCACATCAGCAAATTATTGATACACTGGCCGCGAGAGGTATTGAAGTTGGCAAGATCCAGATCAGCGCGGCATTGAAAGCTGATTTGCCGCAAGGTGCTGACCGCGATGAGATCAGAGCCGCTTTTGACAGGTTTAATGAATCGACATATCTTCATCAGGTAGTTGCTAAAAAAGTGACCGGCCATGTGAAGCGTTATCCTGATTTGCCGGAGGCTTTGGCTGATATTGATAACCCTATGATTGAGCAGTGGCGCGCGCATTTTCATGTGCCGATATTTACTGAGGAGTATGGATTGGTACAATCTACCCAGTCGGACATTGTGGATGTGCTGAGTATTCAAAAAGCCAAGTCGTTCACTAATCATTTAGAGGTGGAAACTTATACCTGGGGTGTACTGCCTGATGCTAAGAAATTACCTATTGACGATTCAATAGCACGCGAACTGAATTGGGTGAAAGATCAACTATAAAAACATAAATATCATGAAGAAAACGGTTGTTATAGATGTTGTCGGCTTGTCAAAATCGGTAATTGGCGAGCACACCCCGTTCCTGCAAAAATATATCGCCGACAGGCACATTACCACCATTGAGCCGGTACTGCCCGCAGTAACTACTTCGGTACAGTCAACTTACTTAACGGGCAAATGGCCTGCAGACAACGGCATTGTGGGCAATGGCTGGTATGACCGTGTGGACTCAGAGATAAAATTCTGGAAGCAATCCAACAAGCTGGTTATCGGCGATAAGATCTGGGATAAGGCTAAGAAGGAAGATCCGTCGTTTACCAGCGCCAATATGTTTTGGTGGTACAATATGTATTCGACGGCTGATTATTCAGTAACCCCGCGCCCGCAATACCTGGCCGATGGCCGTAAGCAGCCTGATTGTTATTCGCATCCGGCCGAGCTGCGCGATATCCTGCAGGAAAGGCTGGGTCAGTTTCCGCTGTTTCAGTTCTGGGGGCCGGGCGCCAATATCAAATCAACGCAGTGGATCGCTGATGCCTCGATGATCAATGATGATCTGCATAACCCAACACTGACAACCATATACTTGCCGCACCTGGATTATTGTCTGCAAAAATTCGGACCTGATTTTTCAAAGGTCGCCCAGGAACTCAGGGAGATTGACCGGGTGATTGAGCAATTAGTGACTTTCTATAAAAAGAAAGACGCCGAGATCATTATCCTGTCTGAATATGGTATTGCGCCGGTTAGCCAGTCGGTGCATTTAAACCGGTTGTTCCGCGAGAATGGTTTATTGGGCATCCGCGTAGAGAATGGGCTGGAGTTGCTGGATGCCGGTGCTTCTAAAGCTTTCGCAGTCGCCGACCATCAGATAGCGCATATTTATATCAACGATCCGTCGGTAACAGAAAAAGTGACCGCGCTGCTCAAAAATGCGAAAGGTGTTGAGTTGGTTCTGGATCGCGAAGCACAAAAAAAATACCACATAGACCACGAGCGCGCCGGCGACATTGTCGTGGTAGCCGACGGGAAAAGTTGGTTTACCTACTACTTTTGGCTGGACGACGCCAAAGCGCCCGATTATGCCCGCTGTGTAGACATCCACAAAAAACCGGGCTATGACCCTGTAGAAATGTTTATGACCTCAAAGGCCCGCGCAGCTTATAAGCTGGCCTGCAAGCTGGCCGGTTTCAGATACGTAATGGATGTGATCCCGTTGGATGCTACCCTTATCAAAGGTTCGCACGGCCGTACCCATATTGCTGATGAATATAAAGCGGTGTTGATCACTGATGATGCCGAAAAAGACGTTCAGCCAACGGATGTGTTTGATATTATTTGGAAAAGTTTGAAGAAGTAACGGGCTTTTGTCATTGTAAGCGTTGCGCGGCAACCGCACGCATTCCTGTTCTCCTTGCGGTTGCTTCGTCGTTCCTCCTCGCAATGACAAAATAAAGAAGTGGTCTAATCAAGTTATTTGTTTATTCCCTCAATCCATGTAACTTACGGCTCCAATTATAAAACTAAATGATCCGCAAGTTTTCCTTCCCAATCATAGTTCTGTCGCTATGTCTTACAACGGCAGTAAAGGCACAACAGATTAAAGAAATGGCTCCCGGCGTTACACGCGTAACGGTTGGTGAGGTTGATCGGTTTTCGCCATATAACCTACTCAAGGAAAAACCAAAAACAGAAGCTATGAGCAAGCTGCCTGAGCCCGGGGTAGGTGTCGATCCCAAAGCAATCCGGGTTGAACTTAACGCCCGCGGTGCCATAGTACACATCCCGTTAGAAAATAAAGAAGAGCTTTACGGCTTTGGCTTGCAGATGGGCTCATTCAGGCAGCGTGGCTTAAAAAGGCGCCCTATAGTGAATGATAATCCTTTAAACGACCTTGGCTTTACTCATGCTCCTACAACCTTTTATCTCTCCACCAAAGGCTACGGTATCTTCATCAATACATCGCGTTATACTACTTTTTACTGTGGTACACATAAACAGGTAAAAGGTAATGTGAACGAGAATACCGGCGCGGGCGTTGCTGCCCAATCGGTAGAGGATCTTTATAAAAATACTAATAATAAATCGGGCGAGGTGATTGTAGATATCCCCGGCGCTAAAGGCGGAGACGTGTTTATTTTTAACGGACCGACCTTAAAAAATGCTTTGCAGCGTTACAACCTATTTAGTGGCGGCGGCGCTATGCCGGCCATGTGGGGGCTGGGGCTGCAGTACCGTATGAAAGGGGACAGCAAGCAAGAGGACGTCTATAAAATGGCGACCTACTTTCGCGACAACCATATCCCGGTGGATGTTTTTGGTTTGGAACCAAAATGGCAAAGCGCGGCTTATTCATGCTCTTTCGTTTGGAACCCGGATAATTTCCCGGCACCTCAAGAGCTTATCGATCGCATGATGGCCCAGGGTATCAAGCTTAATTTATGGGAACATGCTTATACATCGCCGGCATCGCCTATTTACGGTGCTTTGGCGGCAGCCTCGGGCGATTATAAGGTATGGAACGGTTTAGTTCCGGACTTTGCAGGTGCCGTAGCGCCCAAAATATTCGCTGATTATCATAAGCAAACTTTTGTGGACAATGGCGTAGCATCATTTAAGCTGGATGAGTGCGATAACTCAAACCTTACCCGTGGCAGTGCAGTTTGGGCCTTCCCTGAATTGTCGCAATTCCCGTCGGGTATTGACGGCGAGCAAATGCACCAGCAGTTTGGCACTTTGTATTTCCAAACCATGTATAGTAACTACAAGGCAGCCAATAAGCGATCATATTTCAGCATCAGGTCGCTAAACGGGTTTGCGTCATCGTTCCCGACGACATTATATAGCGATACCTACGTACATAGCGAGTATATCAGGATGATCAGTAATGCCGGTTTTTCAGGCTTGTTATGGTCGCCCGAGGTAAGGGAGTCGGCAAATGTAAAAGAGCTTTGCCGCCGTGCGCAAACCAGCATTTTGGCCGCCGAGACTGTATTTGACAGTTGGTACCTGAAAAGCCCGCCATGGCTGCAGTTTGACCGTGCTAAGAATAATAAGGGCGAAATGCTGCCTAATGCCAAAGAGATAGAGGGACGCATCCGTACACTACTAAATTTCAGGATGAGTTTTATCCCATATTTATATACGGCATTTGCAAAATATAATAGCGAGGGCGTGCCGCCATTCAGGGCATTAGTAGTTGATTATCCTGAAGATAAAGCTGTTTACGACGTTTGGGACGAATATATGATAGGCGATAACGTATTAGCGGCTCCCCTGGCCGACAGCGCGTCCTCTCGGAAGGTTTATCTGCCTAAAGGCAATTGGTATGATTATAATACTAAAAAAATATATGCGGGCGAGCAAAGTTATACTATCGAAACAGGGCTTGATCAGATACCTATCTTTGTAAAGGAGGGTACCATATTACCTATGGCCAAACCTGTTGAACATATAGAGCCCGATACTAAGTTTGAAATAACCTGTTATGTGTATGGCTCTCAACCAACTGGCAGCGAATTATTTGAAGATGACGGGGTGACTTTCAACTTTGAAAAGGGAAGCTATAGTACCATCGGTTTGAGCTGGCAAAACGGCAAAGGTAAGGCAAACCGAAAGGGTAATTTTAAAATGTCAAGATATATTGTGAAAAATTGGGTGAAAATATAATATTATTGTGAAAAAATAATAAATGCTTGTTGCTATAAACAGACAGTCAACTTATATTTATACCATAATATAAAAAAGTATCAGTCAGCTATATAAGTTAACGTTTTAAATTAAAAAACTTTGTCACATGTCTTTTATTGCAAAAGCCTAAAGGTTTATTGCTACTTGAGTAGTTTTTATCTGATGGTAATTGATGCACCCCGGCTAATTATAACTTCCAGAAAAACAAATTACAACAAAGGTTTCACTTGTTTTTATAGCCGGCTACTCCCAAATGTCAAATAAAAAAAAGCTGGTTTTCACCGTTAATGTAGATTGGTTTTTCTGTTCTCACCGGCTTCCTCTGGCTTTAGAGGGACAAAGGCGTGGTTTTGAGGTTTATGTGGTTGGAAAAGATACGGGCTCTTTTAAAAATCTGGAAGAGTTAGGGATAAAATGTATTTTAATAGATTTTGAAAGGTCCGGAAGGAATCCGCTAAAAGAAATAGCCGTGATTCGCAAATTAAGAAAACTGTATGAGCAACTGAATCCTGATATAGTTCATCAGATCACATTGAAGCCGTCCATTTATGGTACCCTGGCTTTAAATAGAATAAATCATAAAGCAAGAGTGTTTAATGCTGTTAGCGGGTTAGGGTATTCATTTATTAACGACCGAAGAAATTTTACCACAGTTATATTAGTGTCTTTATTAAAAAAGGCCTTTGCGGGCAAAAGGTCGAATTTTATTTTTCAGAATCCTGACGATAAGCAATTTTATGAATCGCTTGACTTTCTAACGGATACCAACTACAGTATAATAAAAGGATCAGGTGTTGATGAATCAATATTTTCTTACAACAGCCCAACTAACAGACAAAAGCTAACAGTAATATTATTAGCGAGGATGTTATATGATAAAGGGGTGATGGACTTTATTGCCGCCGCAGAGAATTTGCGGGCAAAACATGAAAATAAAGTTGAGTTTTTATTGGCAGGTGGAATTGACCCGGAAAATCCGGCGCACATTAAGGAAGAGACCTTAAGTACAAAGTGCGACGGTACTTATATAAAATGGTTAGGTCATAGCAGCAATGTAAAAGGTTTGTATGAACAAGCAGATATTGTGTGCCTCCCCTCTTATAGAGAGGGTTTGCCAAAGTCGTTGGTAGAAGCTATGGCTATTGGCCGGCCAATTATAACTACGGATACCCCGGGTTGCAGGGAATGTGTTGTTGACGGACAAAACGGGTATCTGGTACCTGTTAAAGATCACAACGTTTTGGCTGAAAGAATAAATACCTTATTAAGTGATGGCGATCTGCGTTTAAAGATGGGGCTTGCTTCAAGACAAATGATGGAGAAAGAAATGTCGCTTAAAACAGTTATTGAAAAAACCTTCAATTTTTATGAGCAAGTTAGTTAAATACATAACTATTACCGGAGCCTCTGGCTTTATTGGGAGAAATTTAAGTTCGAGTCTTTTACAAAACCCGGACTATGTTTTAAATCCAATTAATCTGCGAGAGTCAGATATTAGTCAACGCGATTTGGGCGAGGTGGTTGTGCATCTGGCAGGTAAAGCACATGATACTAGAAGCGTATCTCCTCCCGAAGAATATTTTGCTGTAAACACGGGCTTGTGTAAAAAGTTATTTGATGCTTTCTTGAAAAGTTCTGCAAACACGTTTATTTATATAAGTAGTGTAAAAGCCGTTGCTGATCAAGTAGAAGGCGAGTTGGTAGAGTCGATAATACCTAATCCGAAAACGCCTTACGGACAATCAAAGCAACAGGCCGAAGCGTACGTTTTAAGTGCAGAATTACCGTTGAACAAGCGGGTGTTTATATTAAGGCCCTGTATGATTCATGGACCTGGAAATAAAGGAAATCTAAATTTATTATATAAGTTCGTACAAAAGGGTATCCCTTATCCGTTAGCGGCATTTAATAATAAGCGGTCATTCTTATCCATAGCAAACCTGAATTATGTTATTGAAGCTATAATTTCGCGAGAAGATATACAAGGGGGAGTGTATAACGTTGCTGATGATGAACCGTTAGCAACGAATGCGATTATTAAGATAATATGTGAAACCATAGGCTTAAAAGCGCGGTTGTGGCAAATTAGTCCAAACATTGTGAAAACAGTCGCAAGAGTTGGAGATAAATTGCATCTGCCACTAAATTCAGAAAGATTGAAAAAGCTTACCGAAAGCTATATTGTTTCAAATAAAAAAATAAAAGCAGCGTTAGAGATCGATTGCTTGCTTGTTTCTTCGAGTGATGGCTTAAGGTCAACCATACAAAGTTTTAATGCCAATATAGAGCCTGGATTTATTAGCAGAAGCACTAAATATGAAGAGTTGAATATCGGAGTCGGAGTTGAGGATGAAAAAGATTCAATTTTACTATAATCATATCGGTGATAAATTAAAAAAGCCTACTTATAGTAGGCTTTTTTAATTATGGCGTCACTAATTATAATTTGCTTAAGTGCTTTAAAGTTTATAGTATTGGAAAGATTTTAAACTATTAGGCAGATAAAATTCTTATAAAAAATAATAAACCATAATCTTTAAATAAAGGCTTGATTTGAGGGATGTTAAGAATCCCTGTGCCATTTTGGTATGCTTTTCTATTAACAAAATAATATGCAAAGAAGAAACTTCATAAAAAGCGGTGGCTTGTTAGGCGCTTCCTTAATGCTTGCCAAATTGCCTTCGTTTGCGGCCGATATTGCTGCCGAGGCGGCTTATCCTGTAGTTAGAACAACTAAAAGAAACTTTAGCAGTACAGCTATCGAGAAAGCTATAACTGAATTTAGCAAAAACGTAAAAGACAAGGAGCTGGCCTGGTTGTTTAACAACTGTTTCCCGAATACTTTGGACACCACAGTAACTTTTACCGAAAAAGAGGGTAAGCCAGACACTTATGTAATAACCGGCGATATTGACGCAATGTGGCTGCGCGATAGCAGCGCGCAGGTTTATCCTTATTTGCACTTTATAAAAGAAGATAAAAAATTACAGCAACTGGTTGCCGGTGTTATTAACCATCAGGTTGGTTGTGTGTTGAAAGATCCTTATGCCAATGCTTTCTATGACGATCCGAACAAAGTAGGCGAGTGGGCAAAGGATCAAACTAAAATGCAGCCCGGTATACATGAACGTAAGTGGGAAATAGACTCCCTGTGTTACCCGATACGCCTGGCTTATAAATACTGGAAAGTAACCGGCGATACCACACCTTTTGATGCCAGATGGAAATCAGCTATTGAGTTGACTTTAAAAACTTTTAAAGAACAGCAACGCAAAACCAGCCAGGGACCATACAGTTTCCAGCGTAAAACAGCCTGGGCTACTGATGGTGTGCCAATGAATGGCTACGGTTATCCGGTAAAACCAAATGGTTTAATCTGCTCAGCCTTCCGTCCGAGCGATGATGCTACTATTTACATGTATCTGGTACCATCAAACTTCTTTGCAGTAGTTAGCTTGAAACATGCTGCCGAGATGGTGACCGCTATCAGCAAAGACACCGTTCTGGCCGCTCAGCTTAAAGCTTTGGCTTCAGAGGTTGAAACTGCCTTAAAGAAAAATGCGATCATTACCCACCCGGTATATGGCAAAATATATGCTTATGAAGTTAATGGCTACGGCAGCTACAACCTGATGGACGACGCTAACGTGCCAAGTCTATTGGGCCTGCCTTACCTGGATGCAGTTTCAGTAAACGATCCGATCTATCAAAACACCCGTCGCTTATTGTTATCGTCAGACAATCCTTTCTTCTTTAAAGGATCAGCAGGCGAAGGTATTGGCGGCCCGCATGCAGGTAGAGATATGATCTGGCCTTTAGGTATCATTATGCGTGGTTTAACCAGTAACAATGATGCAGAGATCAAGAAATGTATTGCTTTGCTTAAAAACAGCAATGCCGGTACCGGCTTCATGCACGAATCGTTCCATAAAAACGATGTTAAGCACTTTAGCCGGGCCTGGTTTGCATGGGCAAATACCTTGTTTGGCGAATTCTTGTGGGAAACCTACAAAAGCAAGCCGCAGTTATTGGCATAAGCTAATTGATCGAAATAAAATGGCTGTCGGGAAACCGGCAGCCATTGTTGTTTATAGATACGTTTAAATGATATGAAAGTATTGGTTTTCGGCCCTTCTGGCTCTGGCAAGACTTACGTAGCGAAGGCTTTGCAAGGCGCCGGCATTAATGCGTTTGACGATGCTGATATTGAGGGTCTGTCAAACTGGTATGACCAGGATGGCAAAAAAGTGCCAGAGCCGGCCACCGCCGATGAAGCGACCGAAAGGAAGCTGGCTTTTTTGTGGAGTAAGAAGGCCATGGCGCGTTTTATTAGTCGGTTTGATGATATCTATGTCTTTGGTGGATCGGGCAACGTATGGAGCGTATTTGACCTGTTTGACAAGGTTTATTTTCTGCAGATAGATCCGCAATTGCAAAAGCAACGCTTAATGAGCCCCGGCCGCCCTACACCACTAATGGATATGAACAATGAGGGCCTCATAATATGGGGCTCCTGGTTTGAACAAATGGCCAAAGAAAAGAACATCCCTTTTGTTAATGCCAACCAAACGCCTGAACAGATATTTCAAATCATCAGCCATAAATAAAAAAGCCCGTCCCACGATATTGTGAGACGGGCTTTTTGCGGAGACACTGTATTTATTGTACAGTGTAACGATATACCTGTCGGCCCAATTCGCCGGCAGCATCAATGCCTTCTACTACAACTTTGTAAGTACCCGGTCCGTCGGCGCTAAAAAAGTTGAACGAGGTTTCACCTTGCTCATTAGTTTTTAGGTATGGGTTCCAGTAAACTGTAGTACGCAGATCAGGCGCTTTATCATTAACGCCAGGTGTATATTTAGGCGAATAGAAATCGCGAACCTTATTGTAGCCTTTAGGGGTTATGTTAGCAATGCTAGGGTTATATTGCTTACGCGATGTGCCCAGTTTGGTAAGGATCAAGACGTAACCGGCTTCATTTTTTCCCAGAAAATTCTTAACGGCCATGTTGTGTCTTACTACCTCTATTTTCGCTATGTCTTCAGGCATAATGCTGCCGTCCAGAACCTCCGAAATTTCGCCGGGCCCAGAAGCCATGCGGCCATCAATAATAAGACCAAGGTTTTGTTTGTAACTCATGTCATAAAGCTCCGATCCGTTTTGGCCCTGTTGTATAATCACACCTTGAATGCGGGCCTGTAAACACATGGCCAGGCTAACGCAATTAGCAGCTTCGTCTTCAGGAAAAGTAATAAGCTGGTCGGCCGAGGCTTCATCTATCTTATACATACCCTGTGGCTTTATGTTAGCGTCTTGTTTGGATTTGCGGGCAGTTATGCGCACTTCTTTTAAGCGTCGCACTTTATTAAGGTCACCACTCTTTTCGTAAATATCATCCTGCTTTTGGGCAGATGCTAAATAAGCCTTTAAAGTGGCATTGACATTAGTGCTAACATCAGCTATGTTTTTGTTTTTGTTGACACGCTGTTTCGGCAAGGTGTCCAGAGCGATAATGGTGTTTTGACTCCGGTTTGCCAAACGCGCCTGCACAGCAAATTTAATGCTGTCTTTTACAACTATCGGTCTAAAGGCAAACCGGCCATTGGCGTCGGTTGTAGTGTCTAAGGCAACTTGCCCTCTAAGAGATACCATAGTTACAATGGCGTTGGGCGCCGGTCTTTTATTTAGGGTATAAACGGTTCCTGATACCACCGAACCCAATTTTTTTTCAGCCTCGAAGGCCGGTTTCTTGTCGGCGCCGTTTAAAATGTCTTTCCAGGTAAACCTGCGGTATCCCTGGGTAAGCATTAAGTTGTCCAGCGCTTTATCAACGTCTTCGCCGGTGTTGGCAAAGTAATAGTTGGGTTTTTCGATATATCCTTTTAAATCGGCCGACAAAAGCATATTTGAAAAAATGGTAGTTTCGGCATTTTCATCAAACGGAACATTGGTTTCGTCTATCACTGATACAGAGAAGTTGCCACCTAAAGCCGCTTTGCTTTTACTGTCCAGGGCGCTTAAGTTAATAGTGATAGGTTCTTTACTTTTATAGCTATTTTTTGCTGATTTCAAGTTCAGCTTCATCATGTCGTCTCCCTTTATGAACGCTATACGCTCGTTTAAAGGTTCGCCGGCTGCAGTAAAAATGGTAAACTGTGCAATGCCCGATGGGAATAGTTTTTTCTCAAGCCAGACAGAAGTAGTGGCGCGGCTAATTTTAACAGGCGATGCAACAATTACCTCGCCATTGGTTTGGCCCACAAAGTTAAGTGTCGGGTTTGTTGACAATTGATTTGCAGAGGTATAAATTCTCACTAATATGCTGTCTTTATTAGGCTGACTTACCCCTAAGATAAACCCATCATTAGCGGCATCAGGCAGCGGTACTCTTTTTGTGGTTGCATCAGGAAAAGTAATTTCGGCAGTATAGTGTTTACCTGCTTCAGGGTTCATCAGGAAGCTGCCCATGCCAGCATGCAATGATTCAAATTCGGCCACCTGATTGTTGGCCTCATCCATTACTTTGCCTTTTACGTCAACGCCCAGTCCGTCAATGCCTATAGCTTTAAATGCCACGCGTGACGGCAATCCGTTCACCATGCTGCCGCTTTCAGGGAAAAACTGAACATCGCTTTGCGATAGTATTGCTTTGATAGGAAAATCGCGCACTATGGCGTGGTTGTGCTTATTGTCTAGCATAGTGCGGATATAAGCCCCCGCCAAAGGATTTTTTTTGTCGTTATTTATTTCGATAGATAAATTACCCAGCGCATCGGTCTGGCCAATTTTAGTGTCAATCACTTCTTTATCAACAACAACCTGGTATTTTACCTTTTTATCGGCAAAGGCCCTGCCGTCTGCGTCTGTATAAGTAAGCAGGGCAGTTAATATTACTTTATTGTTTACGGTTTTATATTGGTAATTGGCTTTGGTTATCACATCATCATTGTCAACATCCCCAACTGTAAAGGTTTTATCAAAGAAATAATCAGTCCCCGCATTGCGCATCCATTGGGTATAAGCCCTTATACGGTAACTGCCCGGTTTTAAGTCATCACCTAAAATAAAGTCGCCCATTATCATACCGGTAGTAACCGGCAGTTTTAAGGTGCTGATCAACGAGTCATTCTGTGTTATCAGGTCGACATATACCGCGTGGCTTAATGCAGATAGCTGGTGCCTGCTGCCTATAGTTACATATCCTTTAAACCAAATGGTGTCGCCTACAGCGTAATAAGGCCTGTCCATGTGCAGATAAACTTTTTCCTGAGGATTGTTGTCGGCCCATTTTTGCAGCGCTGCTACCAGCTTGTCAATAGGGTCGTCGGCTTTGGGGATAAAAGAAAGTAATAGTACACCTGAGCATAAAAGCCCAAGCGTAAAAGCAAGTTTTTTGAATTTCATATAAATATGAATAAGGTTTATTTTGTTAGGCGGTAAGTTAATACAAAAAAAGCAACTTTTTAGATAACTTAATGATTTTGTAAAAGAAGGTAATTTAAATCAGAGAACGAAGTATGTATCAAAGACAATACAAAATAATTCGATACATGCATTTGATTGATAAATAAATATTTGCAGTAGCCGGGGTGATTGTAAAAGCGGCGAGCATTATTATGCTCTTTAAAATCTATAGTTTTAGTATGCAAAAACAACAGATTTAAGGATAACTTGTGTTGACAAGTGGCTTGTAAGTTGCACATAATTGGGGGTAATTGACCAATTTTTTGCTTGGTTTTTGTGCCATTTTCTCGCTCAAAATCACCATTTTACCCTATAAAACAGCCTTTTTATAAGGTTTGCTTTTAAAAAGCAAAATATTTTAAAATTTATTTTGAGCTTATTAAATTTTTATTTGTATCATTGTCAAAGTGAATAGTAGCCCACTGTGAGAATCGGGCCTTTTACGACCAATAAATAAACAACCAATTTAAATTATTACCCTAACAATCATTTATTTACTATTATAAACCAGCTATGATCGAAATTTTACAAAAAACCCTTGGAGTAAATTCCTCCGTCGCTTGCCCCCAAATTCTAAGTGATCGACTGACGTGTGTCAGTACAGATTTCTAAGAGGATTTGATGGGCTCTGGCAATCCAGACGATTTTTATCGGTATTTCAATGCCTGCGTTAAGATAATTGACCCTTAAAAAAGGTTGATTTTCAATTCGTTGGGTGTTTTAGTATATTCCATTACAACAATCAATTAATAACCAGTTTTTTAATCAGTTAATACTTAATTATCTGTTATGCGCATTATTGCAATTATAACTTTCCTGGGTGTGTTATGTACAACAACGTACTCCTTTGGCGATCCGGCCATGTCTGCACGTGTCTCAAATCACACCAAAACAAAAGGACGTATCCTACTAAAGGGTACTGCCAGAGTGGGACGCGATACTACTCGTAAGGATACGACAAAAATGGATTCCAGCGTTGGTATTAAGCCACCTGCCAATACTATCGGCAGAAGGCTTGAGTCTAAGTCAAACGTGCTTGATCCGGTGTCATTGTCTACGTTCCCTGCAATTTCCCTGCAACAATACTTAAAAGGTAATGCTGCAGGTGTTTATGTTAATGAGCAAAGCGGCGAGCCCGGAAGCATCCAAAACATGTTTGTCCATGGTACTTCGCAGCCTTTACTTTCTGCACGCGATGTTTACGCAACGCAGCCGTTGGTAGTGCTTGATGGTGTGCCATTGATTGGCGATCACCCTTACGCTTTTGATATTCAGCAATATCAGTATAACAGGATTGGCCCTGCTACCAATTTGTTGTCTATCATTAACATGCCAAACATTGAGTCGATCAGAGTATTGAAAGGCTTAGATGCAACAGCAATTTACGGACCTAAAGCTGCTAACGGCGTTATTGTTATCACCAGTAAAGGTGCTACGCTTAAAAGAAGAATTACTTTCGATAGCTATGCCGGTGTAGTAACTCCAAACGCGGTTACTACCATCAATGGTTCTTTTGAAAACAAGTTCAGACAGCAGTTTTACAAAAAGTATGCAGCTAACGGCGCTTTCACTCAAGATGACAGCTATCCAATGTTTTTGAGCGATTCATTGAATAACGCTTTCTATGGCCCTTCAAACTGGAATGACCTATACTATAAAAGCATGGGTATTTACAGCGTGAACGCTAGTATCAGCGGTGGCGATGAAAGGGCAAACTTTAACTTCCAGTTAGGTGATACCAAAAGCGGTGGCGTTGGTGATAACACCAGCATGGATCGTTATAATGCGCGTTTCTTGTTAAACATGAAACCATTAAACTGGTTTACCTTCAGTGCTTTGGTTAATGCTAACCGCATGATACGTGATCGTAACAAAAACATTCGCGACAGGCTGGCTCAGGTTAACTATTTGCCGGACTTGAGTACTCCACTTGCTCCAAATAAAGTTAACTACGCTAATTATTTAGCTCAGTTTAATAATGGTTTTGACGATAATAAAAATAACGTCGTAAACGGCTATGCTAAATTTGGGATCGACTTGGGTAAATTTAAATTCGTTACTACTTACAACATAGATTATAACGAAGGTTACCGCGATATTTTTTATCCAAAAACTTTATTACAGGGTGCTAACTACGCATCAAACTACTTCGGTTATAATGACCGCACCACTATCGACAACGTAGCTACTTATGAATGGGCTCCAAATGCCGATAACAAATTTGAGTTTACAGGTGGTTATGTGTTACAGTATGACTTTTCAAGATATACTTACGCTTATGCATACAAAGGAAGTAATGACTTTATTAAGTTAAACTTGCTGAATTCAGATCCAAATAAATCAAACTACCTTACTCCAACAGTATTCCAGCCGCAATTGGTATACAAGTTCTTAGATCATACCAAAGGTAATACAATGAGTGTTTACGGTAAGGTTGATTATTTATTGAAAGACAAGTATACTTTCTCAGTTACTTTAAGAGGCGATGGTTCTTCAACTCAACAACCTACTGATCGCTGGTTCTACTCACCGGTGTTTGGCGCAGGTTGGGATATGAAAAAAGAATTCCTTGCAGATAACAGCAGCGTATCTGAATTGAGATTACATGCCAGCGCCGGCAGAATGGGCAGATATGAGAACTTTGATAACTACTCTCAAGGCCCTCAATACACGGCATTTATCGGTTTTACCGGTAACTTGATCTCTCCGGGATATGACGGTATAGCTACATTAACCCGTCCATATACCGCAGGTTATGTTCCTTACGGTTTGAAATGGGCTTACACAGATCAAGCTAACTTAGGTATCGACGCAAGTTTCTTGAATAATAGATTAGCTGTAAGCGTGGATGGATACTACAAACATGACAAAAACATGTTGTTAGGCGTACCATCAGCGGCTGAATATGGCTATACTTCGGTTATCCGTAATGGTATGGCTATCCGTAACACAGGTTTTGATGCTACCGTTACCGGCGTAATTTTCCCTTCTACAAATAAATTCTCCTGGACTACCAGCATTAACATGAACTTTAACCGTAACACTTTAACTGCGTTACCTGGTGGTTTAAAACAAGTTACTATTAATGATGCTAACGGAAATGCCAGATTATTACAAGTTGGTAAATCAGTAGATAGTTATTGGTTATTAACTAATAATGGTATCTATAACACAGATGGCGAGGTTCCGGTTGCTAATGGTAAAGCAATGACATATAACGGTATCACTATGAGAACCGGCGATCCAAAATGGGCTGATTTAAATGGTGACAATCAAATAACTGATGCTGATAGAACTCTTAAAGGTCATGCATTACCTACTGTTGCCGGTGGTTGGTCAAACTCTTTCGGTTATCAAAAATGGACATTACGTCTTGACTTTTACTACAACTTAGGTCGTCAGTTATTGAATCAACAAATGGCTAACAGATTTGATTTCTATAACCGCGAAGGTTTAAATGATATCAACTCAGTAAAAGAAATCACTTTCTGGGAAAAAAGAGGCGATTATTCAAAGTATCCAATCTACAATCCTGCAAGTGCAGTTGCTCCATATCAGGCTAATCAAGATTTGTTCTTAGAGAACGCCAACTTTGTTAAACTACGCACTTTACAGTTAGGCTATGATTTAACAAGCGTTATAAAGAAAAAATCTTCGAATGTTAACAGATTCTATGTATACGGTAGTGTAAACAATGTGTTCACATTGACTAAATATACAGGCCAAGATCCAGAACTGGCAGATTACACCGGTTATGACACAGGCTACGGAATACAAATCCCTAGAACATACACTTTAGGAGTTAAGGTAGATTTTTAATTCATAGTCGGAGACAAATAATATTGAATACCGTTAAAACAGAGATGAAATGAAAAAAATAATTTTGCTGAGTCTTATCTGTCTTACTGTTATCACAAATAGCTGTAAGAAGACATTAGATGTGACCTCATCACGTGTTGTAAGTGAGACCAACTATTGGAATACATTAGAGGATGCCCGTGCTGGTATCATGGGTGTATACGGTTTAACCAGAGCGGCACTTGCAGACAATAATGGTCACTGGATATACGGAGATGTGCGCATGGGTAACTTTGCGAGCCCTATCCGCCAGGATCTTAAGGCTGTTATTGCTAATAATCTTAACGCATCTTATCCGTTGCTTAACAGTTTATCAAACTGGAGAAGATTTTATGCCGTAGTTAATGCTGCTAATACTTTCCTGGAGCGTATTCCGGAGGTAAAGGCCAAAGATCCTAGATATACGGCAAATAACATGACCGTAGACGTTGCTCAGGTGCGTTTCTTAAGAGCTTTTATATATTTCTATATGGCAAGAATCTGGGGCGATGTTCCGCTGATTCTAAGCTCACGCGATGGCTCTTTTGAAAACCGCGCAAGAACTGATCAAAATGCAGTTTTAACTTTCGCACAATCAGAAATGGAAGCTGCGGCGCTTGATTTGCCATACTATTATAGTAATGGTGACTTGCAACAGCCTGGCTTATACTACAACCAAAGCAGAAACCAGTGGAGCGGCGCGTTAATTACCAAATTAGGTGCTTACGCAATGCTGGCCCATGTTGCTGCTTGGCAAGGCAAATATGTTGACGTTATCAGATACACTAAAAAAGTGTTAACTGAATACAACACTAAATACGATTTAAGCTATACTAATACTTCAACTTTAACTAGCAATAGCGGGTTGTTTTATACCAATCCAAATAACCTGAATGATAATCAGTTATTTGCCTTGGGCTTTATTTGGGCTAACCAGGATGCTTCATTTACCGGCAACATCGAGTCGTTAACTTTGGCTGAACCGGTTGTTAATAAAAACGTACCTGATATTTATGTACCTAAAGATTCAATCTTATCGATCTTCAAAGAAGCAGGCGATTCCCGTTTCACTATAGATTCTACAGGTACTGTTCACTCAGACGCGTTGTCTGCAAGTACTCCCGGCTATTTTACCAACTTCCTTGGCAAATACCCAATTTTTGCTAAGATCAAAGTTATGCAGGGCGGTATTAGTGATAAAACATTCAGAATTTTCTCAAGCGCTATTCTGTTAACGCGCCTGGAAGACGTAACCTTATTACGCGCCGAAGCTTACGCGGTGTTGGGTGAAAATGCGTTAGCAACAACAGACCTTAATACAATCAGACAAATAAGATATAACGTCGATCAACAAGGTTTGACTAATAGCAGCGCTACAGATTACGTAGTTTATGACCCGAATGTTCAGGGAAGTTTGATCGAAGCGATATTTAAAGAGCGTCAGAGAGAGTTTATGGGCGAGGGCCATCACTGGTATGACAGGGTTAGATATGAAAAAATCAAACAAAATAATCCACAGTTTATGGCCTTGATTAATTCAGGAGGTATTTTCTGGCCTGTGTCACGCGATATATTGGCGCAGAATCCTTTGATAACTCAGAACCCATATTGGAAGTAATAACAGAAAGAGTATAGAGACATGAAAAGATCAATTTTATTCGGAAAATATTTAGTGGCAATGGTTGTTGCTGCGATGATATTTCAAACTGGATGTAAACCTGAAAAAGGGATGCATGATTCAACCCCGGTTGTAAATACTACCAATTTAACTACTTATGACTACCTGACAAGCAGAGCCGGAGTTTACGATTCATTGCTAATGCTGGTTAATAAGTTTAAAGGAATGAAATCAGTATTAACTGATAGTACTGTTACGCTGTTTGCTGCTTCAAACTCAAGCTTCCAATTGGCGGTTCAAAACTTAAATGATTTACGTAAATCACGCGGTCAGAGCCCGGTTTATTTGAGCCAGTTAGCAAATGGTACTGCAGGAGTAACAGGCACTAAAAACATTCAGAAAGCGCAACGCGATAGCGCCGCATTGGATACATTGGTGTCAATGTATATAATCAAAAAGAAGTTTATAGCCTCTGACTTTTCGATAGGTGACGGACAGACCGTTTATAGTGTACGTGGTGATTATCCGATGCACGGTAAATCTGTTTTCGCTGACGCTGAGGGCTTTTCAAATGGCGGTGTTCAGGCAATAGAATTAGCCGATACCAAAAGAAGCTTATTCGTTTCCAAATGGTCTACAACTCAAACCACTTCGGTGAACATTAAAACAAAAAATGGCATCGTTCATTTGTTAAGACCTGATCACATATTTGGTTTTGATGAGTATGTAACCCGTATGACTTTTGTTCCGCCGCCGCCAGTGGCTTGGAATTTAGCTACTGACCGGTTGTTCCCGTACTGGCCGCCTGCTTCAAACTACTATGATGGTCAGGTATCTGCAGGTGAGATCTTCAAAAAGGTAATCGACGGTTCTGTATTGACTAAGTTTATCTCGAACGTTAGCATTAGCAGCAACTACTATCCTAGCTTATACTGGTTCCCGAGAAATGCTGATGGCACAACCAGAGCAGCAGTATGTAATAGTTACACTATGACTACGGCGAATGACTCTAAAGGCTATCGTGAACGTGACCCTAGAGCATTTAAAATCGAGGCTACTCTGGATCCGAATCCATGGCAGTTAAGAGCAACACCGTTGTATAACGACATTTATCAGCCAAACCCTAACGCTGTTTGGGTGCAGTTAGATGTTCGTCAGGATCAAGATTGGACCACCAACTATCAACAAAAAACATTTGACTTCACTAACACCGTGGCTTACACTGGTTACCGTTTGGTGATATTACAAGTGGGTACCGGTAGTTCAACTTCAACGCTGTTCCAGATATCTGAATGGACAATGAACTATAGGTCTAATTAATCAAGGTGAACAAAAAGTTAAAGTAAATAACGTTATGCAAAACACAATAAAATATAAAGCTTTTGTATTGTTAACAGCAGTTGTTGCTTTTTCTGCAGGTTGTAAAAAACTTTACAACCTGCCAGACGAGAAGCAGTACCTGAGTACACAAGCTGATTATACTCAAAAGGCCTTTGGTCAGACCAACGTAATATTGGGAAGAACCAATGTTTTAGGCGGAGGTAATATATTCAACTCGGATTTCTCTACCTTCCCTATAACCTTTACAATTAAAAACCCAAGGTTTGGTGATGGCCGCGACGCTAGTGATATGTTAGCAGTTAAGCCAACTTTGGTTTGGACTAAAGAGTATACAGGTAAAGAAACCAGCTTAGCCGAAATAGAAGCTAAAAGACATCTGGAAAATCACCCTATGCTTGAAACAAGGGGTAACGGTGACATAGTTTTATGGTATACTGCCAATAAGAATAACATTAAACCGGCCGACTCTATAGTTTATCCTCAGGATCAGCGGTACTTTGATGTTAAAATTACTAATAGCGGTGGTTCAAGAACAATCACAAACCTGTCTATTACTCCTGGCATTGACCAACCTTATTATCCGACAGCCGACTATAACACGATTACCGGTTTGCCGAATACAACTACACCTGGTGGTCATACCCTTGTGTATAATTATCCTGACGTCTTAAGCGGCATCAGAGGCGAAACTACTAACCAGTTTATGAATGACCCTCGAAATGCTACTACAGGTTTAGTTTATCTGTATATCAGAAAGTTCACTGATAAACCGGGTGATCCGACCAATACTGCTGCAGTAGGTCACAGATTGAGAATCAAAGTCTTAAACAAAGACTCTGTAGCTATTGATCCAACTAAATGGAACACTACTAAATGGCAAGATCAAATCCATGGATTTAAAAAAGACGGTACTCCGGGTGGTGATGTGTATCCTACTGCCGGTTATGTAGAATACAATGTGGCCTATCCAATTCCATTGACTGTTATACCAACCAAGTTTACAGCGGGCGGTGTTAATAACCAATTTGGTGGCGACATTGCACAGATCAATTTGACCTATACCCGCCTTGGTTTTGGCGCCGTGACAGAAAACGGAAGAATTACGCAGAATTTCCGGATTTGGGAAGCAGGGGATTGGGAAATAGTATTCCACTTCAAGACAGTTAACCCTAAGTTTCAGAATGATTAGAACCCTAATGACTAAAACTAATATACAATGAGAAAACAAATTATTTGGCCGTTCATCTTTTTCTGCTGCTTATTTCTTTGCCAGAATCTGATAGCACAAACTAGAAAAGTAACGGTGAAAGGTACCGTTACGGATAAAGCAACCAAAGAGCCGATGACAGGTACCACTATAACTGTTGACGGCAAGGGTGTAGCACAAGTTGACTTAGATGGTAAATATTCAGTGATTGTTAATGATGGGGCAACACTTACTTTTACTATCGTGGGTTATACAACACAAAGTATTAAGTTAAAACCTGGTCAGGTACTTTTAAACGTTGCGTTAGAAGCCAGTGCCAAAATGATAGACGAGACGGTAATACGTGGTTACGTAAAACGTACTCGTGATCAAACAACAGGTGCATCTTATATTATTACCGGTAAAGAAGTTCAAGATAACCCGGTGGGTAACGTTGAACAGTTGTTACAAGGTAAAGTTGCGGGTTTGAACATTCAAAATAACACAGGTGCTCCTGGTTTACGTGGTACTGTTAACATTCGTGGTCTGTCTACGATTTCAACTACAGGCTCAGGCGATAACACTTTCTTACAACCAACATCACCATTGTACATTATTGATGGTATTCCGTTGACAGCTGATCAAGCTTCACAATACGGTTTCGATCAACAAGGGTCTGGTGTGAGCCCGTTATCTCTGATTCCTCAAGAAGATATCGCGAGCATGGAGGTATTGAAAGATGCGACGGCAACAGCGTTATATGGTTCAAGAGGTGCCTACGGTGTAATTTTAATTACTACTGTTAGAGGTAAATCTAAAATTCCACAAGTAAGATTAACATCAAACTATTACGTATCAAAAGTTCCTAAATTACGTTCAACCTTAGGGGGTAATGCAGAGCGTGCTTTCAGAATTTCACAAATCAATAGATATGCATTAAACTACGACAAATATCAATTAACTAACACTCCTTTCCTGGCAGATAGCTTGAACGCGTTCTATAACAACTCAACTAACTGGCAAGCTATTTATTACTCAGACAGATTTAACACAACCCAAAACGTTGAGTTAGATGGTGGTGACGACAAATTTAACTACAAGGCTAACTTGAAGTATTTCTCTCAAACTGGTCTTGTAGCAGGTACCGGTTTTGAAAACTACAGCTTAGACATGAACATGCAGTTTAAGCCGTCGACAAAATTGGGCTTCTTTGGCGCTGTTAGGGCTAGCTTGGGTAAAATTAAAACAGGTAGCGGTACCGGTGTATTGCAAAATATTGTTGCAAACAGTGTGAACAACTCTTCATTGAACCCGGGCCCTTCATTCTTATTGGCAACCAGCGACGTATTATCTACGTTAGAGATTAGAAAGAATGCTGGTCCAAAAGAAGTGAATGTTAACATGAACGCTAATTACGAGTTGATTCCGGGTCTGCAATTACAGGTATCTGGTAACTACGATTATACTATCGATAATACAGACTCGTTCTTACCGGCCGCGGCGAATTATCAATATGCTAAAATAGATAATGATTACAACTCTAAATCTGTTTTGTATAATCGTAACAACATTTCTTACACAAGATCATTCGGACAACACAACTTGTTCTTGAACGTTTTTGATGAGATTTATGTAACTCATTATCAAGAAAACTACACCCGTATCTATGGTACGCCGAACGACCAGTACGAAGGCCCTACTGGCTACGACGGTCAGATGACATTAGGTGGTGGTGTATTGGATAATTTCCAGGACTTGAAGCAAGCGTCAATAGCTGCTGCGTTCACTTATGACTATAAAAAGAAGTACATTCTCGATATAACTTATCGTATAGATGGTACATCAGCTAACGGCCCTGCCGACCCATATACTAAAAACCCTTCTGTTGGTTTCAAATGGAATATCACTAAAGAAGATTGGGTGCTAAACAAAACTTCTAAATGGTTGGATTATGCCGACTTGAGGTTAACCGCTGGTCAGAACATTTACCCGGTTGGTGCATTGCAAGACATCTATGGTAAATATAATCCAAATGGTTTCTATAACAACCTTCCACGTGTAGGTATTGATTTCGGTCAGATTCCAAATCCTTACCTGAAATCTAAAAACGTACTTCAATACAACTTAGGTTTTGACGCAGGTTTGTTTAATGGAAAAGTGGATTTGATTTTCGATACTTATTATAGAGCGGTATCTAACGACTTATTCAAAAGCCAGTTGCCAAACATATTGGGCTTTGGTAGTTATGTAAGTAATGATGCATCAATTACCAACTATGGTTATGAGTTGTCAATAACAACCCGCCCACTGCGTAAAAGCAGCAAAGTACAGTGGACTTTGATGGTGAACGGTGCATTGAACTATGACGTATTGGTAAAATTGCCACCTCAATATAACGGGCAATATATTGACATCAATACTGGTAGTGGTGTTAACTCGCTGTACGTAGGTGGTCAGTTCCTGGCAAAACGTGTGGGTAGAAACGCTTTATCTAACTACTTGTTTACTAACAATGGTGTTTATGCAACTACTGCAGACGTACCGGTTGACCCTGTTACAGGTATAAGATTGAGAAATCAAATCAAAACAGATCCTCGGGCTTCTTACCAAGGCGGTGACGCGATATTGGTTGACTATAACCATGACTACGTAATTGATGCGAGAGACCGTCAGGTTAGCGGTAATACCCAGCCATTATTAACAGGTGGTGTTAGCAACACAATTAGTTATAAATCATTCTCATTGAACATTTATTCATCTTACACTGCTGTACGTTCAATTATTAACGCTTCATTGGCTCAACGATTATTACAATTGAGTACTCCTTTTGGAGGCGCGAATGGCACAAATGCTGATGGAAGCACCAGGTATGGAACATCAGCTATTCCTACAGCGAGCGACCTGAACATTTGGACAGGAAACGGTGATGCCAGTGCAAAATATGCAAACGTATATAACTTCGAGCATGAGCAGTATATGAATAACTTTAGATCTGAACAAACATTGTTCCAGGAAAATGGTAGCTATTTTAAGATCAACCAGGTTACATTAGCTTATGTTTTACCTAAGAATTTTGTTAAACGTATTGGTTTGAATAACATCAGAACCTACTTGTCAGCAAGTAACCTGGCAGTGTTCTCACCATATTCAGGTCCTAACGTTGAAAACGTGAACGCTTTAGGTAAAGACGTTAATGGAGCTTATCCAAATCCACGTATTTACACCTTTGGTTTTAACGTTACATTTTAATTCAATTTAGAAGAGATAAGATATGAAAAAGATTATTATTGGCTTATTGGTAGTGATGGTCGCACTACAATATAGCTGTAAGAAATTTCTTAACATCACACCTATCAATATGCTCACTGGTAATAATTATTACCAGTCTGCCAGTGATGTTGAAACAAACTTGAACGACATGTATGGTTCGTTGTTTGATAAATACAACCAGACAAACACTGCCGGTGGAACCGGAGAGTTTCGTTCTGGCGAGGTTATTCCTTCAAGCAACACCGTAGGTACCAGAAAGTTGAGATATGATGCGGGCTTACTAGGTGGTCATACCAGAACCGTTGCTTTTTCTGGTACTACACAAGGTTTCCAGACTATTCCAAATACTATAGTGAATGACCGTTTACTGTTAACTGCTTTGCAATCAAGTTATAACGGTACAACTAACCTATACCAATTTGCGAATCTTACACGTTGGGACGAATACTATAAAATAATTCAACAGGCCAATATATTGGTTAGTAAATTGAATGATGGTATACCAGGAGTTAGCGGCGATTTACAAAAATCATATTTGGAAGAAGCAAAATTCATACGTTGTTATTGCTACTTCTTTATGGTAAGGTTATACGGCGACGTAGCTTATTATACTACAGCTTATCAAAAAGATCCGCTTCCAAGGATGAATATGGTTACTGTTGTTAATAACTGTATTGCTGATTTAGCACCGGGTAAAGCTGATATGTCATGGGCGGTATCTAATCCGGCTTTAAGAGGTGTGCGCGCCTCAAGAGGTGCCGTTACCGGTTTGTTAATGGCTATGAATATGTGGAATGCAGGCTTTGATCCGGCTAATAAAACCAAATACTATACAGCAACTGAAAGTCTTGGTTTAGAGTTAGATGCCAGCAAGGCGTTTGTATTACTTCCGTTAACTGAATGGAACAGTGTAACTAAAGGTCGTTCTGCAGAGAGCTTGTTCGAGTTGTTTGCTACAGTTAGCTACGCCGGCTCTGCTCAGGTGTTTCAATATGCACAGTTTGGCGAAACTTTCATCCACTTCCCTTACAGGTTGCCAGAGTATGATAATCGTACCAGCCCTTGCGTATTTACGGCAGCTTACATGAACAAACTTTATCCGGATAATACTGACGGTAGATTGACTTTTTGGTTCGATGATCCATTCAATCAGAATGCTGAAACTTTCCAGATGAAGAAGTTTGCGGGTAATACGTACATTGATTCTAGTAAGCCATTAAACACTGCTATTCCGGATGCAACTTTCCTTATTATGCGATACGCTGATGCTTTATTATATGAGGCCGAAGCTGCTGCTCAATTAGGTCATCATGAAATTGCTCTTACTGCGCTAAATGCGGTAAGAATCAGAGCTACTGCGGCTTCCTATCCTTCTCAAACAGATGTGGATACCCCGGCTGGTTTACTTGATGCGATTTTTTGGGAGCGTGCAAAAGAGTTGATGGGCGAAGGTGATCGTTATTTTGACCTGGTTCGTACCAAAAGAATCATGAACAAATTATATACAGATAACCCACTTACATTGGATAAATTCTCAAGAGGCGGCTGGACCTGGCCAATTGATGCAGGCGCATTAAGCAAAAATCCATATATGACACTGAACACATACTGGGTAGGAACTGGTATCCAATAATTTAATTATGAGCATGAAAACTATTATAAGAAAATACATTGTGCCGGTAATTTGTTCAGCTATGCTGATCGTAACGGTGTCATCTTGTTCAAAAGACAAATATTATCAAGATGGAGGGCTTGCCAACCCTAATTTTAACGGAACAATACTTCAATATCTGCAGTCAAAGCCGCAGTTTGATACCATCGCGAAGATTGTGAAAATAGCCGGCATGGAAGATATGCTCTCAAAAGAGAACATCACTTTCTTTGCTCCAACTGACGAAGTGATCAGAAGAACTATTGGCCAGGTTTATCCACACGATCTGATATTGCAAAATGAAAGTGTTCCTAGTTTGAATGAAATGTTGTTTGCTTTGCATAAAGATACAATTCAACAACTATCAGACATCCCCGGCCCGATATGGAAAAAATATTTGATGCGTTATATATTTAAGGGGTCTAATTACCTAAAGGATTATCCTCAGTTAGACTTTAGTTTGCGTCCATTATACCCGGGCGGATATTATTATGGATATAACGGCGATTTGGCCAATATAGGTGTGGTATTTACCACTGCAAATACCGTTAAGTATTCAGGATACCGTCAATTGTGTATAAGGATTATTACAGATCCATCTAATCCTTCAGATTTCTGGAATGCCGCTGTTCCTGTTGCATCGTCTGATATACATCCAACTAATGGTGTAGTCCATTCATTGGCTGAATTTTCTCCGGCAGCAAATATCAATAGCACGGGCGAGCTTTGGTTAAACAGAGCAATATCAGATCAATTAGGAATGTCTCCAGACTTCCAGAATGAAGTTATATTAAACAGATAGCGAGAGGAAAGAAGGAGATATATCCTATTTTAAAGCAAGTTTTGAAATTTAAATAAAAGATATGAAACTTAAATATACAGGTTTATTGGCGATCGCAGCAGGTTTGCTTCTTGGCAGCTGTAAAAAACCACAGCAGATTTTCAACAATCCATATGCTAATGCGAAAGCTCCGCTGGCCATCGTTACTGATCCCCAGCAAATACCGGTGCCGGCAACAGGCGCACCTGGTACAGAAGTAACTATAACAGCTACTGGCCTGCAAACCTACTATACGCAGGGCAGATTGAAGTTCTTGTTTAACGGACAGGAAGCAAAGATTAAGACAGTTACTGCCGGAGGTATAGTAGTCATAGTTCCAAATTCTGCGAGTTCTGGTATTACAGCTTTCGTAGTAGATGGACAGTTAGTATTCGGCCCAAGATTTACCGTTTTGGGTAAAGTGAATCTTGACCCTACTTATAATAACCCAACCGGTGCAAATGGTTTCGTTGTTAAAGCTTTCCCAATCCCGAATACAACCCAGATGCTTATTATGGGGAACTTTACCAACTATAATAATGCGGGTACAGTAGTGCGTACTAATCGTCTTGTCAGAGTATTTGCTGATGGTTCCTGGGATCGTTCATTACAAATTGGTACTGGTGTCAACGCTACTGTTTATGATGTTGCGCAGGTTGGCGCTTATTATTATGTGGTTGGCGATTTTAGCCAATATGCACAGCAAAGTGGTACAGTTCAACGTATAGCAAAAGTTCAAACCAATGGTTTAATTGATACGATGCTGGTTACTACTTATTTGCAGAAAACCAAATACGTGCCAACATTTAACACCGGGTTTGCCGGCGGCTCTGTAACTTCAGTACATGCAGTAGGTTCAAACAAAATGATTGTATCAGGTAATTTTACCTTCCGTACCACACGTAATTACGCTGCTAATACTTATGATGCTAAAGATAGCACTATTGTAGATAGTACATCAGTTATCCAGTTGGCTCAATTGAATGTTGACGGTACCTTGGATAGCAACTGGAGATTTGATAAAGCTAAAGCAGGCTATAAAGGCCACATTGGTGCGAGTCTTGCCGGTGCAAACGGTCCTATTGGCCCTACCATTATGGACGCAAACAACAAGCTGTTGGTTTATGGCCGATTCACAAGCTTTGACGGCCAACCGGCTAATACCATGATCAGATTAAATGTTAGCGATGGTACAAAAGACGGTAGCTTTAATATAGGCTCTGGTCCAGACCAAACATACATTAACCTGGTAAATTATAATGCGGTTGTAAATAAGTATATTGTAGTTGGAGCCTTTAATACCTTTAACGGCAAACCAAGCCAATATATAGCGCAATTAAATTACGACGGTTCTGTTGATGCCGGATTCGTACCTAGGGTATTCAACGGCGGTGTTCCTAACTTCGCCAAAATATTGGACGATGGTTTAGTGGTTGTAGGCGGTAATTTCAGATCATATGATGGGGTGATTCGTAACGGTTTCTGTGTATTGAATTCAACAGGGGCGTTAGCAGACCTGTATAACAATACTGGTAACGTAAGCGGTACTATATCGGATATCTACGAAACCAGGTCAGCTGATAACAAACGTGCGTTGTTGATTATGGGTAGTTTCTCATTGTTTGATAACGAGCCGAAAAATAATATTGTTAGGGTTACATTTGAATAATAATAATATATTACATTTGTATTAAGTTATTGTGCTACAAGAGTATAAATAGCTATTTATAAACCGAACGAACTTAATTTAGATATAAAAGATGAAAAATTTTAAGACCAAATTATTTGGTGCATCACTTTTTCTGTTGGCTTTTGCTACGTCATGTAATCATGACTACGGCAAGATTGTGCCGCCATCACCGGTTGATCCCTCTGGCAGTATAAGCTTCAAAGCGCCAAAAGTGTTATACATCATCGCAGATGGGGCGAGAGGTGTATCTGTCAGAGATGCTAATATTCCCAATCTTAATAGCTTGATCCCTAATGCTATTTACAGCTGGAATTCATTGGCTGATACTATTCAGACCGATGCGTCTAACTGGGCTGACATGATCACTGGTGTTAAGAAAGAAAAGCATAATGTATTGACAGAAGATTTTGCCAACAATGCTTTAGCAACCTATCCGCCGATATTCTCAAGGATACAATCTGTTAGGCCAACGTTCCGTACCGCAGTTTTTGCTGCTTCAGCCGCTTTTAAAAATAATTTGACAGCCGGTGCTGCCGTTTCAGAAACTTTCACCAGCGACGACAATTTGGCAACCCGTATGGTTAATTTCTTACAAGCCGATACTGCTCAAATGGTAGTTGGCGAGTTTGGCGGTATTGAAGCTGCAGGTAAAGCCTCTGGTTTTGATAATACATACCCTGCTTACAAAGCGGCTATTGAAAAATTCGATACCCAGGTAGGCACCATTTTGTCAACCATAAAAGCAAGGAAAACCTATGCTAAAGAAAACTGGTTGATCATCATTACTTCTAACAGAGGCGGTATGTTTACTTTACCTCCTGACCAGGACGACAAAACTATTTTTAGTAACACAAATATTAATACGTTTACTATTATGTCGGCCAGCACTTACAATCAGACTTTCCTGGCTAAACCTTTCCTGGGTAACAAATATTCAGGTACCTCTATCAGATTTAAAGGCGACCCTGAGCAAGGTACTGCTCGGGTAAGCACTGCTTTGTCGCCATTCTTTAACTTTGGCGATACTTCCGGCTTTACCATCTCTGTAAAAGTTAAGAAGCATAAAAACCCGGTTAACGTATCAAGAGGCGATTACTACTATCAATGGCCTGGATTTATAGGTAAACGCGGTTCCAGTCCTACTAATGCTACTCCGACTACAGGTTGGGGTGGTTCGGGCAATCCGGGATGGGATTTTTGCTTGTTCCAAAACGGATGGAGATTCTTCTTATCTGGCGTAGGTGGTTTCGCTAACGGAAGAGAGATTGGAGGACTTCCTTTTACAGGTGACAGCTGGCATGATTTGACTGCTGTGGTTGAAAGAAAAGTTGACGGCAGTAAAATAGTGAGAGTATACACAGACGGTGTGATGGGTATTGGTAACAGAGGCAGCGGCGCTATTAACGGTGTTCCTCAAACAACGCCAATAACTTTGGCTACCACCGGAACGGATGTTAATTTGGATAATATCTCACAACTACGTTTAGGTTATACTCCAGGCGAGATGGATGGCGGTACTTCACTGAGTACATTCGGTAAAATCGATGTGGAGCTAAAAGAGTTAAAAATCTTTAAAGCTGCTCTTCCTGACGCTATTGTTACAGAATATGCTTGCGACCAGACAATTGATCAAAGCCATCCATTTTATAGCTACTTAATTGGCTATTGGCCAATGGGTGATGGTTCGGGTACTACTATAGCAGATAAAGGCCCTCTGGGTGCCAGCTTTACATTAAACCAAGCAAAAGCAGGAGGTTATTCTTGGCAAACATTCTCAGACTTGATGTGTTCGCCTGCGGCAAGCAATTTGTCATTATTAGTTCCAAAAAATTCTGACATCCCTACCCAGATATTGAGTTGGTTTAATATCCCTCGTCAAACATCTTGGTCGTTAGATGGTAAAGTTTGGATCACCAACTAAGAAAAAATAAGTAAGAGCTGGTTATAGACTGGCTCTTACATTAAAATATTATTAATTTCAAAGAAAGAAATGAAAAGAATTTTTACCCCTTTACAAATAGCATTTATCGGATTAATTGCTATTTGTACTGCATCTTGTTCACGCGAAAAGTTGAGTGATGTTGTAAAAGATCAATCGTTTACTACCGTAAATGCATCTTTAGCTACCCGGATAGATGTTAACGCTGGCAGCAATGTGAAATATACACTTACAGGCGCATCGTTGACTATACCTGCTACTATCACATTCTCTTCGCCAACAAGTGCTGCTTTTACGCTTAATCTGGCAACTAATACAGATACCGTAACAAACCTTGTTAACGCTGGTGTTTTAGCACCGGGTACAGTTGCTTTTACAACTGGCGCAGCAGCTGTGGCACCGCAAATTACTGTACCGGCAGGTGTAACTTCGGTCAGCTTTAATATTATTGTGAGCCGTTCTGCTCTTGAAGTAGGTTTTGGTAAAACCTTAGCCGCGGTGATCAAGGCTAGTGCTCCTACAAAAGGCAATAAAATAGCAAGCGGTAAAAATGCTATGATCCTTACTGTTAAAACATCGGATATTATCACTGCAGCATCAATACATGATATTTCATTCGGTGTTGGTAATAAAGTTCTTGACCTGGCTTCAAACCCGTCCAATTATTCGCTAGGATCATTGTATATTACTATCAATGTTCCTGTTCAACTAAATGGCGATCCGGGAGCGCAATTTAACGTTGGCGTTCAATCTGTACCAGATAGCGTAACCGCCGCAATTAATAGCGGTGCATTGCCTAACTCTGTGTTATATCCGGATTCTAAAATTTCAATAACTAATCCATCTGTAACAGTTCAACAGGGCACTGTTTCGGCAATGTTAACGGTTAACGTAAAAATTAATGAGCTCTTAGCAGTACAACCGGCACCGGCTACTCCTTCAAATAAGTTCCCTACTATTGCGCTAAAGATTATGAGTACCAGTATGTACCAGGTTACTACTACCAGAGTTGGTACCGTGTATGTGGTGATGAATCCAAATACTTTCAGGCCATATTATGGTAAGCCATTCTTGATAAATGGTACTATAGGTGTAGCTTCAGATCCTATCTATTGCGCATACTATGATTTTGGTGGCGAAGGTGTTGCTTACCACGACGATAATAGCAAGAGCGGTGACGGCTCATGGAGAACTCCTGATAACGTTGATACAAATCCTGACTACACTCCAAGATCTGTAGTAGGCTGGACATCTAGCGGTGAGTGGTTGAGCTTTAGCGTTAACGTTCAAGCAACCGGCACCTATCAATTAAATACGATGATTGGCGGTAACTCAACAGGTCGTACATATTCAGTATTCCTTGATGGTGTACGTTATAATCAAACTCCTTATCCGGTAATTTATACTACTAACTATAATAATCAGGGTCCTAACTTAACAACTATAGCGTTAACTCAAGGCTACCACATTATCAAACTTTATTGGGATAATGCTGATTACGACGTACGTGGTATGATATTTACCAGACAGAACTAATAATTAAATTTATCCTAATTATATTTAAACTATTGGTATTATGAGAACTATTGGTATTAGAAAAATTTCAAACCGTTTTGGACTGTTATTTTGCATGGGAGCGCTGGCGTTGACTTCTTGTTCAAAAAAGGTTGAACCCGTGCAAGCAGATCCGCCAATCAATAATCCGATTGCTGATTATACAGTTACTCCGGATCCAAACGATGGCTTTACTTTTAAGTATACTAACCTTTCTAAAAATTACGATAAAAGTAAAATTGAGTGGCGTTTTGGTGACGATACATTGAATACAACTGAGAGCCCGACACACACTTTCCTTGCTACCGGAAAGTATGTAACCGACTTGAAAATTTATTCGAGCACAGGTACTTTCTCGCATAAGTACACTAACATTAACATTGTACCTGATAGCGTACTTAAAGTAACCGCTGTAAAAACGGGTAACCCTTATGAGTTGAAAGTGTCGTTGACCTTTAAAGGTAATGTGAAAAATGTGGTATGGGCATTTAATGATGTTGACCCTGCAACCAGTACCACTAAAACCGTTACTTACAATGATGTTACAACAGTTACCAGAACCTTTATTTTTGGTAGTTTTAACAGCTTTAGCGTAACCGTCACTTCAGACAAAGGCTCAGTTGCTTCCGTCTCTAGTAATATTACTCCAGACGGTATTGTTACTGATATTACACAGTCTCGCATAAATTTTGACTCAACTAACGATAACACCGGTAATGCAAACGAAAACAAGCCTAAACTGATTGACGGTAACCCGAAAACCAAGTTTGGTTTTTATTCAGCTTTCCCAGTTCCGGAAATCTATTGGTTGCAATTCCCTGCACCGGTTACAGTTAAATTGTACGGCATTGAAAACGGTAATGACTCTGAAAGTACCCGTGACCCTAAAGAATGGGTTATTGAAGGATCAAACGATTCAACTAATGGTATCAACGGCACATGGGACATACTAGACCATAGGAGTGGGGCGAACCCTACTCCGGCCGGAATGCTTCCGATGACTCCAACACCTGGAAAGGGTTTTGCCGATTATCTGACTTCAATCGGGCAGAATTCAACCCGTTATTTAAGATTCTTCTATTATCCGATTGTTAATCCAAAACCTTATACTTTCTATCGCTGGAGAATTATAAGCGTGTTTAATAACGCATTCCAGATCGAAGAGTTTAGATTGTACAAATAATATTGAGCTTAGGCAAACAATAAAAGGCAATTTTCGATAAGAAAATTGCCTTTTATGTTTATAAACTTTAGTTTGTAAAGCTTATTGGCTTAAACTAAACAAACAGAAAGTCTTTTACGTAACGTTTCTGTGCTAAATAAATAAGTTACGGTTTAACAACTAAATTTGTACCGATAATTATTTATCTCCCCCCATTAATTAAAAACTTAGTGTGTAAAGACTTAAATACAATTGGGTCTTTTAATCTGGCTTTAATATCGGGTAGCCGGAGAATTTACATTTTAGGCTAAGTATATACCCCTATTTTTTATAGCAATAACTCATATCAGCAGGCAAATTGGCATGCGTGGTATTTCAGCATGTAATAAATTAATGTAACGGCAAAGATTGTCGTTAAAAATAAATACCAAATCCTTCAACTATGAAGCTACTTTACCTGTTTTACTTATCCGTTTTCATGATATTGGTATTTGCCGGTTGCAAAAAAAATAATAGTCACCCAAATACTCCAAAAGCTGTTACGCATAATGGAAATGGCCAATCAAGCGCAACCTTGCCTAGTGCTCCTGCACAGTTGCTTAATTTCAAAATAAACGGAGCCTCTTGTGCTTACGATTCTTTGAGTGTGTCTTATTATTATCCGGTTGCTGTAGGTAATTCATTAACAGGCTTTACAGTTAATTATGACACTACCGCTACCACTGCCTTTTATATCAATGACGTTCGCGTAAAGAATGGAGGAGTAGTGAATTCAACAATTACTGTTAATGACGTTTTGACCCTTAAAGCAATTAACGTAGTAAATCAAACAACAACCTACCACCTCGTTATAACCGGTATGCCCATTGTAATGCTAACAGCGGGCAGTACCATTGCAGATGACGATGTTAACGCCAAGTTTGATCTGGTTAATCCGGATTATCAGGCCCAGCGCAGCAGTCTGGAGATATCTTCGAACATCCAGATTTCTATACGTGGCGGTGTATCTCGTGCATTTCCGAAAAAGAACTATAAAGTGCATTTGGTTGACGAGTCAAATAATGATATCGACAAATCGTTGTTAGGTTTGCGCAATGACAACAGCTGGATATTGGACGCCATGTATATCGACCAGGCGCGCATGCGTAACCGTGTTTGTACAGACCTTTGGAACAGCTTTAATAACGTCCCTTATATCGACAAAGAGCCCACCGCTTTAAATGGGACACGTGGCTATATGACTGAGGTGTTTTTGAACGGAAAGTATAATGGTGTTTATTGCCTTACTGAAAAGCTTGACCGTAAGCAGTTGCAGATTAAGAAGCAATATGGAGACATGTATAAAGCCGATTTTTGGACCAATGAGTCGGCATTTCAGGGCGTATCTGCATATGATAACACCAGCAGCACCTGGGCTGGCTGGGAACTGGCATATCCTGAAATTGGCGACTCTCCGGCACCCGATTGGGGTTATTTATACAACGAGATTAATTTTATAGCCACGTCGACAGACGATGACTTCAGCAGGCAGATAGCATCAAAAGTAGATATTAATAATGTTGTCGATTACTATATCTTCATCAATATTCTTAAAGCGACAGATAACGAGAACAAAAATACCTTCTTTAGCTTTTATGACAGTCGCAGCGCCGGTTATTTCTTTTACTCGCCATGGGATCTGGATGGCACCATTGGCCGTAATCCCGGTGGAGGTACTTCATCAAACGAGATTATCGGCACCGCTAATAACAACCTGTTTCAGCGATTGATGAATCTAAACGTAAACAACTTTAAAGGACTTATCAAAGCGCGCTGGGCGCAGTTAAAGGGCAATCAGCTAAGTAAATCAACTGTCGCGGCCCGTATCGAAGTATACCGTAAATTAATGACTAATACCAACGCGTTTAACCGCGAGCGCAAGGTTTGGGACAATATCACACAGGACTTAAATACCGAAGCCGCATATATGGATAATTGGTACAGCACACAGTACGACCAATTTGATAACTATGTAAATAGCCTGTAAGTAGTCTGCTTTATGAAGTGACTGATCCACGCGCAAAAGTGTATCACTTTGGATCAGTTGGATCGCCGTTTAATTGCAAGTTGTTATAGTTCAGCTATTTAAGATAGAGACGTTGAAAAAGTGGATCACTTTGGATCACCATTTACAAACTTTTAAGTCATTTTTGGATCACTTCCATTTTTATTTATGATTTTATAGTATCAATTGCTTGTTATCATTTTGCTGCAAATGTTAAATTTGTTTAACCGATTATAATCTAATTAAACCATGAGGAAAATATTTTTGGCGGCGTTTACATTATGGGCCACGGCTACCTATGCTCAGCATCCGCAGGTGAAAACTGTGAATGGCGTTTTAGAAGGCGTAACTGAAACCAGCGGCGTTATATCTTACAAAGGTGTTCCGTTTGCGCAACCACCGGTGGGCAATTTACGCTGGAAAGAACCACAAGCACCGAAAAGCTGGACCGGCATCAGGAAAGCCGACCACTTCGGCCCGCAGGCTATGCAGCGTTATATTTATAGCGATATGCAGTTTAGGAGCGATGGTAAAAGCGAGGATTGCCTTTACCTTAACGTTTGGACACCGCCTCAAGCTAAAGGTAAAAAGCTGGCCGTACTGGTTTATTTTTATGGGGGAGGATTTCAAGCCGGCGATGGTTCTGAGTATCGTTACGATGGCGAGGCGCTGGCAAAGAAAGGTATTATCACGGTTACGGTAAACTATCGCCTGGGGATCTTCGGTTTTATGGCGCACCCGGAGCTTACTGCCGAATCTGCGCACCATGCCTCAGGAAATTATGGTTTGATGGATCAGCACGCTGCCCTGGTTTGGGTAAATAAAAATATCGCCGCCTTTGGTGGCGACCCATCTAAAGTAACTATCGGCGGTGAATCTGCCGGCTCAATGTCTGTATGCGGACAAGTGGCGTCGCCGCTATCAAAAGGTTTATTCAGAGCAGCTATTGGCGAGAGTGGTTCATTGCTGGGCAATTTATCACCCAAACCATTGGCTGACGCCGAGCAAAACGGCGTAAAGTTCGCGACCTCCATTGGTGCTAATTCATTGGCCGATTTGCGTAAAATTCCGGCAGATACGCTGTTAAAACTGGCTGCCCGTTCAGGTTTTGGGACCGACGTTGATGGCTACTTTTTACCCGAATCGCCGCAGGCTATCTTTGCTGCAGGCAAACAAATGGATGTGGCGCTATTGGCCGGCTGGAACTCGGCCGAAGGCGGCCCGAATGGTATTTTGGGCCGGTCAGAACCAACTGTTGAAGCTTACAAAGTCGGCGTAGAAAAGTTATACAAGGAGCGCGCAAATGATGTCCTCGCTGCCTATCCTGCAGCTACAGATGCCGACGTAGCGCAGGCAGCTACCAACCTGGCATCCGATCGTTTTATTGCTTACGCTACCTGGAAATTTGTCGACATGCAAAGCAAAACCGGCCATAAACCGGTATATCGTTATTTCTTTAACAAGCGTCGCCCTATAATGGCAACCGCACCTGCGGGTACGGTTGATCATTCGCCGGGCGCAGCACACGCCTCAGAGATTGAATATGCGCTGGGCAACTTGCCAACCAACAAAGTTTACGCCTGGGGGCCGGATGATTTCAAAACCTCAGAAACCATGCAAAATTTCTTCGTAAACTTTGTGAAAACCAGCAATCCCAATGGCGCCGGTTTGCCAACATGGGATACAGTTAAAAGCGGCAAATTCATGGTCATCAATCAGGACGCCCAACAACAGCCTGTCACCGATGCGAAAAGATATACGGTGATGGATTCGTTTTTTAATAAGTAAACGCAAGTAATAAAAAGAAACGTCATGCTGAACTTGTTTCAGCATCCCACACGCTAAGTAAACGTGCAACTTTTATAGTGGGATGCCGCATGCTAAGTGCTTTCCAATATGTTTACTTTAAAACGATAATTAGGCAACACCTAAAGGCTATTTTTACTGTCAACATTTAACAAACCTTAAATTATGACACGCGATCAAATATTTGTAAAAATGGCTGTTGACAGCTGGAATGGGCAGGTAACAGCTACCTCAAAACTTCTGGATCAGCTAACCGACGAGCAATTAATGGAGGAGGTATCACCTGGTAAAAACCGGGGTATTTACCTATTGGGGCATTTGGTTTCTGTACATGATAAAATGTTGTCGCTTTTGCTTTTTGGCGATGAGTTGTATCCTGAATTATATTCGGTTTTTGTGCAATCGCCGGATAGAGCTGTAGCAGAATTGCCTGCCGTTGCCCAACTGCGCAAGCAATGGACCGAAGTAAACGCTAAATTAGCCGAGCACATCCATCAATTATCGGCCGAAGATTGGTTTGGTCGCCATGCAAACATCTCCACAGAGGAGCTGGTAAAAGAGCCGCACAGAAACCGCCTGAACGTATTACTGAGCCGCACCAATCACCTAAGCAATCACCGCGGCCAGCTGGCCATGCTGGTTAAGAAATAACGATAAAATTATTTGGCTAGTAGAGACGCGATATATCGCGTCTCTACTAGATTATTGTACAACTGCTACCTTTCCTGAACGTCCGCTTACATCAAACGCAGCAACTTTTATAGTACCGCCAGCCGGCAAGGGTTTGGTATAAACCGGGCTGCTAATTGTCGGCGTTTTGCCGTCAGTAGTATAACGGATGGTTAGTCCCGGCAATTGATTATTAACCCAAACTTGCCCGTCTTTTACCATCGCGCCCGGCATAGGGATGCGATAGCCGAAACCACCCGCATAATAACTTAAACGGGGCAATTCACGCTTGCCCAATACGTTCACAAAACGCGACCAGGCTTCATTGTACTGCTGTTTGCTTTTGATGGAATCCGGCTCGGTGGCCCAGTCAGGGTTTTTGGCCCAGGCGCGCTCGGCCAGGCCCAGTAGTTTGGGCAGCAGCATATATTCCATGCGTTGCTCGCCTTTCAGTGTCTCTGCCCATAGTGCGCCTTGCAAACCCACTATGTTGGCGGTACCGGTTGGCGTTAAACGTTCTTTAGCAGCAAAAAAGTTGGGCGGCAGGGTTTCGCCCAGTCGGCCCTTGGTGGTGTTCTTGAAGTAATCGTACGGGATAAAATTGAAAGCTTTGTCTACATCGGCATAGCCGCCCCAATAATAGCCCGCCTCGTCAAAAGCCTTGTAGTAGGCCATGTCAAAATACAAGTTGCTCACCGGTGACAGGATGATCTTGTAGCCCTGATTAGCCAGCTTGTAGGCCAGATCTTCCGCACCCCAGCCAATTACATTGTTCCAAACTTCGAGGTGCACATTTTTGTTCAACAGATCGGCATTGACGATACTGGTCTTCTTGCCATTTTGCATCACTTTGCGCGAGCCGGCTTCCTCCCAGGCGGTGAGGTATAAATTGCGGGCTTGCAGCATACGATTGATGTGTTCGTAATAATAAGCCCACAGGTCGTCTGTGTTTTTTACTGATGTATCCGCTTTCATGAAATTCATAAATGCCGGCGATTTCTCCCAGGCTCCGGGCGGTACTTCGTCGCCACCAAAATGAATAGATTTGAGTGGTGCACCGGCCTCGGCATACATCTTTACAATTTCGTCGGTCACCGTCTCCATAAATTTATAAGCCGATGGCAGCGCGACGTTGATCACATTATCATCATAATACTGCACAGAGGTATATTTGGAGCTGTCGGCTAAATCGCGCAGCAAATACTCTGCAGCCTTTGCCGGTTGATGCTGTTGCATATAAAAGGCATAGCGCGCATCCATAGCTTTGATGGCAGCCCGTGCGTGGCCGGGGCTTTCAATTTCAGGGATGATGGCAATGTGTCTTTGCGTAGCATATTTCAGGATCTCCACAAAATCAGCTTTGCTGTAATGCCCGGTACCAGAAGTATTGGTTATAAACGGACCTGAGCCCAAAGCCGGGTGCAGATTTTTACTTTCGTCCAGGCTATGTGCACGTTTTGAGCCGACAGTTGTTAGTTCCGGCAAAGCCGGGATTTCCAGTCGCCAGCCTTCGTCGTCGGTCAGATGAAAGTGCAGGACGTTGAGTTTGTACAGACCCATGACATCCAGTAATTTTAAAATCTCTTTTTTCGACTGAAAATTACGCGCCACATCCAGCATAAAAGCGCGATAGTCAAAGCGAGGCTTGTCTGCAACCACGACACTGGCGACCGTTATGCTTTTTTGTGGCCGATGCCAGGCAGCGGCAGGCAGCATGGTTTTAAGCGATTGTATGCCATAAAAAATGCCCGCACCTGAGGATGCAGCTATTGTGATGTTGTGCTGATCGACGTTTAACTCATAAGCTTCGTCGGCCATTGGCTTTTTAACCAATTTAATTTGACCGCTTGATGCGGGTGACGGCGTTAATAATTCAGTTAATTCTGATCTGAGCAGTGTTGCTTCGCTGTCAAATGCCGGATCGGCAATTACCTTAACGCCCGCATCGAGTTTAAACTGTGTTTGGGTGCTTTGATAACTCTCCGGCGTAGGGAAGACTTTTGCCAGCTCATTTTCCGGTATATTGGTGATGCTTTGATTCCATTCATAAACCATTTGCGGCGTGGTCATGGGCACCTGGTCGGTTGGTATGCGCATGGTTTGTTTAGGCTGCGTTGAAGGCACCAGATAAGGCGCTTTTAACGGGTGGCCGACGGCCGGTGCATCGTCCCACACCAAATAAAAACCCTGCGGCGTATCAGAAACACTGCTGAGCCAGTAAAGGCGCACCATTTCTATACGCAACTGGCTATTGGAATTTATCCCCTTAAAATTAACGCCCGGCGACAGGTAATACAGGTCGCCATTTACGTGGGTATAATCAATGTTGCCGGTGAGCGTGCCAGGCACCATGGGCTGCGTTGAGTTATAATATAACTTCCAGCCTTTTGCCGGCAGCGGCAACCCGTGTGTAATGATGGTTAACGCCGCATGTGTTTGCTGTTTGTTTTGGTAATAGTTCTCCAGCGTTTCCCATTTAAGGCCGAGGGTAGCAGCCAGATCTGCAGGTTTTTTCTGTGCGAAAGCCATATCCGACAATAAAACAATAAACAACAAAATGCGCGATAGATGCTTCATAATTTCAGGCAATAAATGGAAAGATAGCATAATAGATCAACACCATCAAACACCGGATGGTTGGCCGGCGGGCGATAAATTTAAGAAAGATAGCCTTAGCGCTCGGTTTCTCGCCTTCACTTCTCTGGTTGTCAGCGGACTATTTATTCACCAGGAAGTGAACAATACGGCAGGCTGTGCCTAGACTTTTTGGATTTTTTTGATCGCTAATGGTCAGTTTTAAAGTATGTGAACCATTGCTCAAACCGCTATCAAACAAAATGTACCAGGGCAGATGAATAAAATTGCTCCATTGCGTATATAGGTCGATATGCTTAACCGGGCCGCCATCAATAGTGTAGTCAACGATACCGGCATCGGCACCTGATATCATGGCCATACCTATGGCATTGCCGGTGAATTTTAAAGTTAATGATGCATTTGGCGTAGTGGCGACCAACATAGGCACTTTCACAAAGCCGGGGCGGGTAGCTAATTTGTCAGAAGGCGTCCAATTTGGGTTTAATGTCCAGCCATCACCAAGTTGAGCTTGATTGATATCGAGGTAGCTACCGTTGGTAATGCTGTTAGGATTAAGCATACTAACCTTCGCCACATCATGTTTAACAGGTTTTTTGGCTGATGTCTTATCCGCAGTCAACTGCCCTTCCAGCAAAGTTTTCATCGCCTCAAAATATAAACGCTGGCCAAAAGGCGAGGGGTGCAGGTCCTTAAAATCTTTAGCCCAATCAAATTCATTATTGGCCAGCTTGTCGGCGACGGCCTTAGCTAAGTTGATGGATGGAAGATGATAATGATCGGCGATTAACTCATGATTCGCTACCGATGTAGGCACGGCGCCTTTTTTATAAATAGCAGTCTTATCCGGATCAGCAAACGACATCATAATGATGTCCATATAAGGGTTGCTTTTCAAAGAGTGCCTTACAATGCCTTCGAGGCATTTTACCTGTGTGATACTGTCGGTGCCGTTTACCTGGTCGTTTACCGCTGCTTCAACAAACAGCAGATCAACCTTGCCCGAGTCGAGTACATCGCGTTGTAACCTGAACGCATGTGGCAAGCTACCTAACGATGGTATACCTGCAGCAATAAATTTGAACTTAGTTTGTGGGAAATGACCCTGTAAATACCCCGATACCATTTGCCGCCAGCCAGGGTTAAAGGTTATTGACCCGCCCAGAAAAGCTACCGTTACCTGTTTTTGAGTACCGATGGCATATTGCGTATTTGCCAACCCGCCGCGCGCTTTAATGTAATTACTAAGGGGTAATGGCGTTACTTGGGCAATTGCCTGCACACAAATAAAAACAGTGAAAACTAAGGCCGACAGAAATCTTTTTATCATCACAATAATTGGTTAAGCAATGCTAAAGATCGGGATATTTTGAATTGTTTTTGTTTACTGTTCCTGGCAACTTGATCAATTAAACTGGCCAAAATGCCACAGTATGCCTGATGGATCATGCAGAAAGCATTCCTTGCCCCAATCAAGCACCCGGATTAATTTATACCCCAACTAAACAAAAAAGATTGACCCAAGCCGGGCCAATCTTGCAGAAAAATTTACTTGACGGCTGTGTGCTATTGTTCTATTATAATTTTGTCCTCTTTTACATTAAGTTCTTTGAGGATATTAACCATGTCAGTAGTAAACTGATCCGGACCGCAAACATAGTAGTGACGGTCGTCAGCACCGGTAAATTGCGATAATAGCTCTTTATCAATATATTTTTTGGTCGCCCCAGATTTTGGATTGCTCAGCACATTAATGAAATGGCTGTTCAGCATAGCTTTTAGCTCATCTTTTAAAATAATATCATCCTCGGTATGATTGGCAAACAGCAGGGTACACTTGCCCGCCTCGCCATTTTTTTGGATAGACCGCAGTATAGCCAGGAACGGCGTAATGCCCGCTCCACCGGCAATAAATATGCCGGGCCCTTTATAATTTATAGCGCCAAAAACTTCGTGCAAAATCAATTCGTCGCCGGGCTTCAGGTCGCCCAGTTTTGAGGTTACACCATCATGATCTTTGTATATTTTGATCACAAACTCCAGGTGTTCAGCATCGGTTAATGACGTAAAGGTGAATGGCCTGAGCTCTTCTTCCTGCCCGGGTTTGTTGATGGATACATCTGTGGCCTGACCGGGGATATAGGTAAATCCCTCAGGCTTCTCTACCACAAAATGCCGTACGTTGTGCGTAACGTAGTTGGCAGATAATATTTTAACAATGTGCTTTTCCATAATTTAAGCCGTTGCCGGACTGTTAACCGTTGAAAGTTTAGCCAATGAGAACGCACTGATAGCCATCACAAGGTCACGCACTGCAACATCCAGGTAATGACCTGCTGTTATTAAGTTTAAGGCAATCAGTACCAACCAAATACTAACCAAATAGGCGCCTTTTTGTGTGTTAACCAATACAAGAATACCGGCAATAATTTCGATAACACCCACAATCATCATAAAAGTATGAGCACTGAAAGGCAGCATAGATTTCACGGCCGGATGCAGGTATTGGGCCCAGTCTGTTAAAAGATTAGTAAATTTATCTGCGCCCGCTACGATAGGTACAAGTCCGAAGGTAAATTTGAGTAAGGTTTTTACGGTTTCGACATTTTTTGTTTGAGTTTCCATGTTTCTTTTAAATTGATATCTATTAGAGACGCGTAGTTTAAAAAGGGTTACAAAATTTATTTACGCAGAAATTGTAACCCTTTTGCGTATCAATTCTCTATAACTATACCAAAAACATTGCCGAATAAACTGCAGATGAGCGACGAAGAAATAGTAGTAAAAATATTAAGCGGAGAAACGCGCCTGTATGAAAAACTGATGCGTAAATACAATCAACAATTGTATCGTATCAGTATGTCTATCATTAATGATGATAAAGAGGCCGAGGACATTATGCAGACGGCTTACCTGAACGCGTTCAGGCAGCTGCATAACTTTGAACAGCGGTCAAGTTTTGCTACCTGGCTGACGCGGATATTGATTAACGAAAGCCTGCTGCACAAAAAGCGTAAACAAAAATTTGAACAAACGCTTATGGAAAATAACTATACAGATCATGATGACAACACCCCATTGGATGGCCTGATGAATAAAGAACTGAAACTGTTGCTGGAACGCGCAGTAAATACCCTACCCGAAAAGTATAAACTGGTATTTGTGATGCGCGAAGTACAGGGCATGAGCACCAACGAAACCATGGAAGCCCTGAACATTGGCGAATCAAACGTTAAAATACGGCTAAACCGTGCCAAAGACATGCTACGTGCCGAGCTGAACAGCTACTGGCAACCCAAAGAGCTTTATGAATTTAATTTGGTGCGTTGCGATGTAATTGTGAACAATGTGATGAATGAGTTATTAAAGTCAAATTGATATGCTCAGCAATAGAAAGGAAACTTACGAAGTTTTTAAAACTTCGTAAGTTTTATGTTTTTTATCAGATACGTTGCGCTTTATTTGCCTAAAAAGCTTTGCAACATTAGCGATGTAGCCTCAATCATTTTTTCATCGGGATGCGGTGCACATATCTCGCCAAAGAAAGCGCCATGCACACCCGGCAAGATCATGGCATGTGCATGAGGGATCAGTCTGGCCAGCTCAAATGTATGCTCAGGCTTGATCACATCCTGATCAGACGAGATTAATAGGGTAGGTGCTTTGATGTGTTTCAAGTCGCCGTCGGGCCAGTCGTGGAAGGTTTTCATGCGTTCAACATCGCGGTTAAACATATTTTGCAGGCCCTTCTTGTTGCCTTTGTTTAACTTCAGATAGCTGTCCTGCAAAGGTTTGGGCATGCTGGCCAGCTTTGCGCCCTCAAATCCTTTAAAGAAACCATCAATCAGTCCGCCACGTTTGGTAACAGCTGATATAGCGACAATCTTATTCACTACCTGTGGGTGCCTAATGGCAATTTGCAAAGCCGTACTGCCGCCATTGCTAAACCCTAAAATGTTGGCTTTGGCAACATGCAGATATTGCAGTAGCCCGGCCACGTCATCGGCATCCTGCGTGAATGATTCGGCTTTGTTGCGGTCGCTGGTTCGGCCGTGGGCCTGCAACTCGACAGCGATGATCTTATAATGCTGAGCCAGCAAGGGCAATAATTTGCCGAAGCTGGTCTCGATAGTCGAGCCGCCACCGTGAATCAATACCAGGGGCATATTGCCGGCGCCATGTATCTCGTAATACATCTGTATCCCGTTCACCGGTGCATGGCCGGATGTTGGCGGAGTAGTGGTTTGCTTAGGTTGTGCCATAACAGTCATTACTGCAAATAAGGATAATAGTGATATCAAAAAATGCTCTTTCATAGTAATGGGTTTTAAGCTCTCATACCTGCAAGGTAATCCTGCAGTTTGCTAATGTTTTGTTTCAAGCCTTCGTCGGCTTTGAAAGTTTTTACGGTGTGTATAAACTCTTCGCGGTTGTTAAACAACATATGCCATTTAATAAAGGTTTGCTCGCCCCTTGCTTCAAAAGTTATGGTCGACAAAAACTTGGGTGAGCTTTCATGCAAGTATGATATTTTTTGTTGAGGGATGACTTCCTTAAAAATACTGTGGTTTTTGTAATCGGTGCCATCAGGGCCGTGCAGCACCAGGTTCCATTCGCCCTCGGGGCGCAGATCCATTTTGCTGATGGTGCAGGTAAACCCATTTGGCCCCCACCAGTTGCAAATATGTTCAGGATGGCTCCATGCTTCCCAAACCAGGTCGACTGGCGCATCCAGTAATTTGGTGATCAGCAATTCGCGATCGGCTGTGCTACTTGTTTTGTTTTCCATGTCTTTCTTGTTTTAGTGTTTGTAAGTATTGGTTCAGTTTATCGAGTTTATCTTCATAATGCTTGCGGTATTTGCCAATCCATTCATCCACCTCACTCAAAGCTTCCAGTTTTGCTTCGCAGATGTGCTCGCGCCCTTCTCGCTTCATGTTTACCAGTCCGCAATCGGCCAGAATTTTTACGTGTAGCGATATGGCCTGCCGGGTCATTTCAAACTGGTCGGCTATGGCGTTCATGTTATGGGGCTGTGTGGCCAGCATATCCACAATAGCCCGGCGGGTAGGGTCGGCAATAGCCTGGTAAACGTCTCTGCGTGCTTTCATTTATTAAATATGCAAGTAAGTGCTTGCAAATATAAATGCAAGTATTTACTTGCGCAATATTTTTTTGATTTTTTTTTTGCGGATGTTGGAGTTAGCTTATTTTTTTAATCGTATTTGCTTAACTATTATAACTTTGGTTCATTATAAACCAATGGATGCTACTTCAATAACAAAACTGCATAAATGAAAAAGATCATCTTTTTTATCGCCGTAATTTTAACGGTGGCGCGGGTTTCGGCACAAACCCAAATCTACCCTAAAGAATTTTTTGTTGCGCAGGATGGCAGCGCTCAATTTAAGACCATACAAGAAGCCGTTAATGCTGTGCGCGATTTGTCTCAACAAGTTGTTACCATTCATATAAAAAAAGGAATCTATGCAGAAAAGCTGATCATACCATCCTGGAAAACCAAAATAGCGCTGGTTGGTGAGGATAAAGAAAATACCATTATTACCAATGCCGATTTTTCAGGCAAACCGTTTCCCGGGGGCAAAGACGCAATGGGAAGGGCGGCTTATTCAACTTATACCTCGTACACCGTATTGGTTCAGGGAAATGATTTTACGGCCGAGAATCTGACCATCGAAAATAAGGCGGGCCGTGTTGGGCAAGCTGTTGCATTACATGTTGAGGGCGACCGTTGTGTTGTGAAGAATTGCAAGTTGCTGGGCAACCAGGATACGCTGTATGCGGCAACTGAGGGCAGCAGGCAGTTTTACCAAAACTGCTATATCGAGGGTACGACAGATTTTATATTTGGCGAAGCGACTGCTGTTTTCCAGGATTGCACTTTAAGAGAACTTACCAACTCGGTAATTACAGCTGCATCAACAACTCCGCGGCAACGCTTCGGCTATGTATTCTTTCATTGTACCATAGTTGCTGATGACGGTCTCCGCGTTGAACTTGGCCGCCCGTGGCGACCTTATGCCAAGGTAGTTTTTATCAGCTGCAACATGGGCAATCATGTCGTCCCGCTGGCCTGGAGCAACTGGGGCAATCGTGAAAACGAGAAAACGGTACTTTATGCAGAGTACGATAGTAAAAACGCGGGCAATATCGCAGGGCGTCCAAAATGGACCAAACAACTAACCGCAAACAATCTGAAAGAATATACTCTGCCTAATATTTTAGGTGGTGCAGACCATTGGAATCCTTTAAAATAAATCGCATAAAAATGAAATCGCTATTAAACATCAAAGGTCTGTTAAGTTATGTAATGATGGTCGTTGTTACCGCAACCTGTGCTTTGGCCCAGACCAATAAACCGTCGCCGTTTTCCTGGAAGACGCTGCCAACCGCAAAGCGTCCGGTTTTTAAAAAGGATACCTTCAATATTACCAAATATGGTGCTGTGGCTTTTTCTGACCGGCTAAACACAACCAGTATCAAGACAGCTATCGAAAAATGCAGTGCCACCGGAGGAGGGGTGGTATTAATACCTAAAGGAAACTGGCTTACGGGCCCTATTAAATTAAAAAGCAATGTCAACCTGCACCTGGCAAAAGGAGCCATATTGCAGTTTACAACAGACAAAAATCAATATCCTTTAATTGCGGCCAATTTTGAGGGGCATGAAACCGTGAGGGATCAATCACCTATCTCAGGAGATGATTTAACGAATGTGGCCATTACCGGCCAGGGTACCGTTGAAGGTAATGGTGATGCTTGGCGGCCTTTATATATGAGCAAGCAAACCTCGGCACAATGGCAGGATAAACTTAAATCGGGTGGTGTGCTTTCTGATGATGGAAAAACCTGGTTCCCGTCGCAGCAATATAAACTGGGGCAGGAGATGTCAAAGAACGGCAAATTAGAAAAGCTTAAAACCATAGCAGATTTTGCACCTGTCAAAGATTACCTGCGGCCAAATTTGCTGGTACTTACCCGTTGTAAACAGGTATTGCTGGAGGGTGTTACCTTTCAAAACTCGCCCTGCTGGTGTTTACATACGCTAATGTGTGCCGAGTTAACAGTGAGCGGGGTAAAAGTCAATAACCCTGCATGGGCGCAAAATGGCGACGGTTTGGATATTGAAAGCTGCAAAAATGTACTGGTTGAACATAGCAGTTTTAATTGCGGCGACGATGGCCTTTGCATTAAATCAGGAAAAGACGAACAGGGCCGTAAAAGAGGCATGCCGACAGAAAACGTTACCATACATGACGACACGGTTTATCAAGCTCATGGCGGCTTCGTGATTGGCAGCGAAATGAGCGGCGGCGCCAGAAACATCTTTGTATATCATTGCGCCTTTATCGGGTCGGACAAGGGCTTGCGTTTTAAGACTGCCAGAGGACGGGGCGGCCTGGTGAACAATATTTTTGTCAAAGACATCTATATGAAAGACATCATACAAGAAGCAATTTACTTTGACATGTATTATTTCACCGCGCCTCCAAAACCGGGACAAGCAGCTCCGGTATTTGCTGTGGACGAAACGACGCCACGCTTCCAGGATTTCTATATCAGTGACATTCATTGCGAGAGTGCGGGTAAGGCGCTGTTTATAAGAGGGCTTCCTGAAATGCATATCAAGAATATCGACCTTCAAAATATATATCTGAAAGCTAAAACCGGCGTCGAAATAATAGAGGCAGACGATATACATATCAAAAATTTACAGGTGGATGCATCGAAGAATAATCCGGTAGTTTATATAGAAAACAGCACGAATATTGATTTTAAAGGGCTTGATATCCGCGAAAACAGCGAGGTATTATTTAATGTTGGCGGTGCCAAAACCAAAAATATCAGCGTATCGGGTTTAAAGACGAAGGAGGTGGGTACGCAGGCAAACTTTATTGGTGGTGCCGATAAATCTGCCCTTAGGCTGAATTAAATAATGTCTTATTATTAAAAACAAAAGCGCCAATTCGATCAAATCGGCGCTTTTGTTTGTGATTGCGAGAGACATCCGAAACCGCACTAAATATCGGTGTTAGTGATAAAAAGATTTTACAGTCGACAGTGTTTTGCCATTGGCATCTGCGCATGAAAGCTTTATTTCCGGTTTAGCCTGCCCCGGTAAATAGTAAATCGAAATGGCATGTAATCCTGCTTTCAGATTAACGGTTTGCTGCCTGTTTTCTCCGGATGTATATCCATAATCTTCATCAATTAATGTAGCCTCATGCAGCCGCATGAAAGCTCTACCATTCACAGCTAAAGAGAAGGTATATTGGCCGTCGGCAGGTATTTTAATATAACCTGTAAACAGGGTTACGCCACTGTTAAAGGGAGTTTTCAGATCGTTACTTATACCTTTTTTATCAGGCATCAATCCTGCCGGTTTTATTACCCATGGAAACTTTCCTTTATAAAAGCTCCACGATAAACCGGGCGAAGCTGCTTTAACGTTTTTATCAGTAGGTATTGCGTCCTTGTCGTAGGGGCGCGGTGCCTCTGCGTCTGGCCTGTGTACCTGCAATACTTTATCCTTCATTTTTTCCTGTACGCTCAGATATGCCGGTCTTGATGCCAGGTTGGTGGTTTCTTTAGGGTCGCTGATGACATTATAGATTTCAAAATTATCTGCCGCCGATTGGATATTGTAGCGCACACCAACCAGGCTGTCCATACGTATGGCCTGCATTTGATTTCTCCGTTTCCCTCGTCTTGATACTTCAAATTCCTTGAATTTAGGGGTCTGACCGCCTTCAAAATATTCAACATAAACTAATCCCTTTTGCTGATGACCGACACCTGTTAGCGATGGCAGTAAAGAAACGCCATCTGCCCGCGCAGGGATAGGCAAACGTGCCGCATCCGCAAACGTCGGCAGCCAATCAGACATCATTGAAGGCGTGTTAACCACTGTTTCAGGCTTGATGTGCCCCGGCCATGCAGCTATACTTGGCATTCTTAGTCCGCCCTCCCAGCAATCGCGTTTAATGCCGTCAAACGGGCCATAACCACCAAAAAAGGTGGGATGATTAGGTACAAATGAAGCCGGCAGATATGATTCGATAGACGGGCCATTATCAGATGTAAAAACAATAAGTGTATTGTCGGCCAGGTGCAGATCCGTCAGTAATTGGCGGATATCGCCGACAGCGGCATCAATGCGCTGAACCGCGGTAGCATAACGCTTGTAGGTGTCTGGCCACGGTATTTCAGGCGTAGCCGGATTCTTGTCATGATCATAAGTAGCGTTGGCAAAAGCCGGATATACGTATGAGTCCGGCGTACCGGAAGCGGTGCTGATCATGTGCCCGTTATCGCCCAGCCATTGCATCCCGCCTTTTAAACCGCCACCAGCCGGATAAGCCTGTGTGGGTAGTTCCAGCACAGCATGCGGCGTATCGTAAGCCAGATACATAAAGAACGGCTTGCCGGCATCATTACTTTTAGTATGATCGACGATCCATTTTTTTGCGGCGGCGGTCCACAGATCGGCAGTATAGCATTTGCTTAACCCGGCCGATACCTCTTTGTAATCATCCCATACCTGTTTCTTTGTCCCATATATTCCTTCAACAGGATAATGCTCGTGGCCATCGCCATGGCGCATATAACCGAAATAATGGTCAAAGCCGCGTTTTAACGGGTGTGCCGGCCAATTTGGCTCAGGTACTTTGGTGCCTTGCAGGCCCCATTTACCAATGGCTACCGTATTGTAACCGCCTGCTTTTAGCACGTTAGCTATGGTGTAATTATCTTCTAATTGCTTATCGAACTGATTGTCGCGCACAGATGCGTTACCTTGATTAACACCCGTCAACAACGATGCTCTTGAAGGGGCACAAACCGGTGCGTTAGCATATTGTTGTGTAAACCGGGCGCCGTGGGCAGCCAGGTTATCAATATTGGGTGTAAGTTCATAAGGCAAACTTCTATCACCTGAAAGCTGGCGCTGATGCTGGTAAAATACACCCACATCGCCATAACCCAAATCGTCAGTAAGAATAAAAATGATATTGGGCTTTTGCTGCGCGATGGCATTGCCGGCTAACAGGCACAATGCCCCAAGTAGGGTAATCCTGCTCTTTATTAAATGAGGGTTCTTGTTAATCTTCACGCTTTAAATTATAATAGGTAAGTATTTGAAATGCTGTTTCTTTAATGGCGCATTTGCAATTTTAAAAATGCATTTTCCTCTTTTCAAATCCAATATTTGCGGTGCGATTAAAAAGAAAAATCCTGCATTGGTTCAATTTGCAGGATTTAGTTTGATTTAATACATACCGTTATTGCGATTTATCTGTACGAAACGGCGCAGCAGGCAAACCTTCTTTGTTAGCCAGGTTAGGATTCACCGGGTTATCCGCCCAGGCGTATCTAACATACACCGGCTTCGGCACACCAGGATTCCATAGTATCACATGGTCACCCTCAATTGTGGCTTTGGCCCATACAAATTTTTTGTCGGCGCCTGCTATGGCAAATTCCTGTGGTTCTTCTGCATCTGTGGTTACTAAACCGCTGCCGGTATCGTTGAATGATACGATAACCTTATTGCCTTCTGTTTGTGCCGATTTAAAGACAGGGCCCGAAGCAACTACGTTTTCATGATACACCAATTTGTCGGCCGCCAGTGCAAGGCGGAGGCCGACGTCCTTTTTTCGGTCGGGATGGATGTCGTTCCATTCGCCCAATCCCAGTGTTACTACCATCGCCGTATTGGGTATTGACAATGAACGCGCCTGTGCCTCCCTGAAGGCCGCCCATTGGCTCTCGACGGGCAGATAATTCATGTCCATATAATTGGGTAACTGAACAAAAAGGAAAGGACCCTGCGGCATGTTAAACAGCTTTCGCCATTCCATAATCATGCGGGATTGCAGCCCGGCATATTCATTGGCCCGTTCGGCGTTTGATTCGCCCTGGTACCATACAAATCCTTTCAGCCCGTAACCCAGCAATGGTTCAATCATAGCATTGAACAGCGCAGCAGGCTGATTTTGAACAGCTATGCCGCCGCTATTTACGTTTTGCGGCAAATTAACGAAGCCCACTTTGTATTGCCAGTATCCGGTCAGGTCGATGGTGTCTTTTCCGGCAATTAGCTGATAGGGCTTATCGGGCACAAAACCGCCTTTACCGGCATTGTTGGTTACGCGCACCGCGAAAAGATTTTTGCCCGGTTTTAAAACACCATCAGGCACATTGTAACGACGTTGAGGATACATATAGCCCGTGCTGCCCACTTTTTGACCATTAATATATAATACGTCGGCATCTACAATGCGGCCTAAAAAAACCTTTGATCCCGGTACTATCATAGACGGGGGAATGTTAATTTCCCTGCGGTACCAAACAACGCCATCCAGGTTATGAACGCCTTGATCTTCCCAATAACCGGGTACGGCAATTTGCCGCCAGCCCTTTGGCGCATAAGCGGGATCATACCATTTCTGAGCCATTCCTTTATCATGTGATGTTTGCGCGGAATTATTTGAAGCCATTGCTGCGCTGCGGTTTACACTGTTAACATAAGCAGTGTCCTTATTGCGGTTAATAACGCTTTCGATATTTGGGATATCTTCCAGGCTTTCTTCGCTCATCCAGGCTTCGATAGGTGTACCGCCCCAGCTGGCATTAATTAATCCGATAGGGACATGATGTTTCTTATACAGCGCTTCGGCAAAGAAGAAGGCTACAGCCGAAAAATCGCCCAGATCTTTGGGGTTAGTTGCTTTTTTCCAGGAGCCAGCCGGCAATTCAGACTGCGGCTTTTGCAGGTTGGCGACGTTGGGTACCCAAAACTGGCGTATCTCAGGGTAATTGGCATTGGCTATTTCGTCGGCATAACGCACGGCATGCAGCGCCATTTGGTGAACCATGTTTGATTGGCCCGAGCAAAGCCACACATCGCCTAGCAACACGTCATTGATCAAGATGTGGTTGCTGCCATCTATACTCAGCGTATAGGGCCCGCCTGCTTTCATAGCGGGCAGGGCAACCATCCATTTACCGCCCGCATCTGTAGTTGCCGAGCCGGTTTTATGATTAAATTTTACGGTGATCTTTTCGCCCGGCGATGCCCAGCCCCATATATTCAGTTTGGCATCGCGCTGCAGTACCATTCCATCGCTTACCATCTTTGGCAGGCGTATGGCCGCCTTTAAACAGGGGTGAGACAGCAGCAAAAACAATAATATTTTAATATTTTTCATTTTACGCAGTTTTTATAGCAGGCGATTTACCGACCGACAGGTCCAAGTGTGCTGGGTTTTAATCCGCCGGTGTCAATCAGTAATTTTTGCAGTACAACGCCGGGGTCTACCATCCAATATTTTAGTACGTGTCGACCGGGCTTTGAAATTTTATGCCTGGTGGTTAACTTTCGGGCATTGTTGCTTACGGCTTCGGCCCAGTCGTTGCCCTCAACCTTGGTGGCGATATTAACAAGCTGCGGGGCGCCGTCGTCAATAGATACAGCATAGAACAGGCCATCCTTATTTCGAAAATCCAGTGTTGGCGATACGATCATAGTTACGCTTACGGTCGAAGTGTCTTTCAGGGCAATATTATATTCAAGGTGCGGTGAACCGGCCCCCGGCTTTTTTCGCGTTGCGGTAACCGGAAATGGGGTTACGCCCGAGAGCGTATTGCCATAATCAGGAATAACGGTCCAGGTTATGCCATCTGTGTTAACTGCTTTGCTGTAATGTTCGGCCTCTATGGCGATATAACCATTTTTATCGCCAGGCGAAGTTGTCCCTATACCGGCGCTCAGCGCGGCTGCGGTTGTTTGCTTACCGTTTGCACTATCAGCATTGAACTCGTACACCTGAGGCATGGTGTTTTTCATTGGTTGCTGCCAGTAGGTATAGCCAATGTGTGTTTGGTCCATCATATGGCGCCACTTACCGCCTGCCAGCGTATCGTTATAATAATTAGATATCTGCTGGTCTCTCTTAAATAGCTTACGTACTTCGGCTGCAGCTGCATTTGCCGCTTTGGCGTTCTTTGCAGTTGCAAAGTATTTGTTCTTTGCGGCTTCAAAATACATTTGGTTAAGGTTTGAGCAAGCCTGTATAGGATGTAGCACCAGTTCATAAAAGGCGTCTTTATATTGCGTACTCATTTTGGCGTAAAGAGCATTTGCGCGCTGTTCCAGTGCGCGATAGTCTGCCGCCACGCGGCCAAACTCGTTATAATTGGTGAGGCTGTAACTATTCTGATCAAGCAGCTCAGGCTTGCGGCGTGAATTATAGCGGGTATAGGTGGTTAACAAATAGGCAATTTCATCGGCATGGGTTTCGCCAAACTGCTGTGCCGCCCATTGTCTGCTGTAGGTATGTATTTTACCGGCCGGCCAGCGGTTAGGGTTCCAGGCATAATCCAGAAAAAAGCTGATCGGGAATTCCATCGGTTTCAGATCGCCGACATTTACTATCCATATCTGTCGGGCCTTGTATTCATAGGCCAGGTGCATTTGTTCCCATACCCGCGCAATCTGGTTAGTATTAAGCCATTTATAGTTTCGGGGGGCGCCAACATAATCAAAGTGGTAATAAATGCCATAACCGCCTTTGCGTGGCTTTTCAGTGAGCGATGGCAGCTTGCGGATATTGCCCCAGTTGTCGTCGCAAAGCAACAGGGTTACATCGTCAGGAACACGCATGCCTTTATCATAATAATCCTGCACCTCTTTATATAGTGCCCACATTTGCGGCACCTGTGCCGGATCTTTATGCAGCACATCGCCGATGATATTGCGCTGATCTTTAACTATGCTTTCCAGCAGCGCGATGTTGCTGTCCTCGGTCATAGGCATATCGCCATCGCCGCGCATACCAATGGTAACGATGGTTTCTTTCAACCCCATGTTTTCGATGCCTTTGCGCCAAAAATCCTGCAATACCTGCTTGTTGGTCTGATAGTTCCATTCGCCTTTGCCATATCGCTTCCATTCCTGCTGCGCGCGGTCCATTGGTTCATGGTGCGATGTTCCCATCACCACACCATATTCATCGGCCAGCACCGGATTAAGCTTATCGTCATCATTAAAGGCATTGCCCCACATAGCCGGCCAAAGGTAATTACCTTTTAAACGCAGGATAAGTTCGAACATCTTTTCATACATCGTGTGGTTAACGCCGCCAAACTTTTCATGCGTCCAGCCTGAAAATGCCGGAGCTTCATCATTTATAAAAATACCGCGATATTTCACTGCTGGCTCGCCGTCTGTATGCCGGCCGGGTGTTATATATACTGCCTTTTTGGTTTTCGCGGGCACATCGGCCCACCAGTGCCACGGCGAAACGCCGATTTGTGCGGATAGATCATAGATACCGTAAATAGTTCCACGTTTATCGCTGCCGGCTACTACCAGCGCTTCGTCCACACCGGGAAAGGGATGCTGCACCGCCTGGATCAGGAACGTTTCCCATTTACCGGCAATGCCCGCTACTTTTATCTTTTTATTTTTAATAAGGCGGTCAATCCATTCGTTTTTGCCTATGGTACCGGCAATAACTATCGGTACTTTCCCTTTTAAGGTAGATGCAAGAACCATTTTTGCCCCGCTAACTGCCTCAACGTCCTGCGTGAAGCTTTGGGCGGCTCGCTTCACACCGGCCCATTCGCCGCTGCTGAGCAGGATAGATGCCGCCCGGCCATTGACTACCAGCGGAAATGATCCCGGATGTCGTGTTTCGGTAACATAACTGGCCCTACCCGGTTGTTGTGCCAGTATAGACGATATTGAAATGAGCAGGAGTATTACTGTTGCAGAAAATATTCTTTTCATCATTCAGGTTTTAAAATGGCCTTTACCGTAAAAATTATTGAGCCACATAACAGGCAGGTATTTTCATGGTAAAGAAGCGGTTTATAAGGAGTTATTGTGGTACAGCACAATATTATTATAAAAATATTTAAAATGCAATCGATTGCGCAATAAAAATTTATGCCCTGCTATTTATGGATAAAAAAAGGGCCTCTCGATATTTCAGGAGGCCTTTTTTTACTATTTGGGATTGGATCAGAAACCTACTGCGTTTCCGCCGTCAACAGGCATTATGATGCCGGTAATGTATTTGGCCGCATCAGACGATAGGAAGTAAACCGCTTCGGCTACGTCGGCTGTTTCGCCAAGCTTGCCCATCGGCGTGCGGGAAAGTACTTTGTTTTTACGCTCAGGATCGCTGTTCAGCGCCTTTGCCGACATATCTGTCGCTATAAAACCCGGCGCCACACAATTTACCCGGATACCCTTTGGCGAAAGCTCAGTTGCCATGGCTCGGGTCATCCCCTCAATAGCCGATTTGGTTGCCGTGTATGATATAACATAAGGAATACCGTATTGAGAAGCCATTGAGCTGATGTTTACAATACTTCCCTGCCCTGCATCTATCATATAGCGCACCACTTCGCGGCTTAAAATAAAAACAGAGGTAAGGTTAGTTTGGATAATGCCTTGAAAGTCTTCGTTGGTAACTTCTGTAAAAGGTTTTTTTTGGTTGATGCCGGCATTGTTTACCAGGATATGAGGTGTACCAAATTCGTCGACAAGTTCTTTAACCAATGTTGCTATATTATCAAGGTTACTCAGGTCGAAGGCTCGGTAAACGCAAAGCGGCCCCAGGGCAGCGGCAGCGTTGGCCAATTTCTTTTCATCGCGGCCTATTATAATGGTTTTTATACCCTGCTGTACAAATTTTTGTGTAGTTGCCAGTCCAAGTCCCGAAGCTCCGCCGGTAACGATAGCAACTTTCTGTAATGAATTCATAAATGTTATTGGTTGATTATTTATTAGGAGTTTATAGGCTTACGTAAGGACGATTCGCGGATAATTAGCTCTGAGCGTAAGATCAGGCTATGGGTGAGCTGTAAATCGTCTTTGTCGGTTGAGTGGCTGATCAGCAATTTGGCAACTATTTCGCCCATCTCCATTCCTTTATAGTTAATGGTTGTCAGGTTGGGCTCAATCACGCAGCTTTGTGGGTCATTATTGAACCCGGCAAAGGCCACCTGCTGCGGGATTTTGATGCCTTGTTTTTGCATGGCCTGCATACAGGCCACGGCACACACGTCGTTGGCTACAAAAACGCCGTCGGGCAGCGGTTTCATTTTCAGGATCTGATGGGCCGCCTCTGTACCGGACTGGCTGCTCAGGTCGTTAATAATCAGCAGGTCTTCATCGAATGGGATGTTATGATCGCTCAATGCCCTTTTGTATCCGCTTAAACGCTCAGAATAGACGTTGCGCAACTGGTTGCCCGTAATATGCGCAATACGCTTGCAGCCCTGGCTTATTAAATGAGCAGTTACATCGTAAGCAGCTTTGGCGTTATCAATATACACCTGGGGACAGGCTTCATGTTCAAACACGCGGTCGAAAAATATAACCGGGATATTGCGTTGCATAAAAGGCAGAAAGTGATCGATATTGGTAGTGTCATACGCTAATGAAACGAGTAAGCCCTCAACGCGATTGTTGAGCATCGCCTCGGCATTACTCACTTCTTTCTTCATAGTTTCGAGCGACTGGCTGATGAACAGGTTGTAATTATTGTTATTAACCACACGCTCAATACCGGCAATTACATCAGACATGAAACTACTGTTTAACCTCGGGACGATGACGCCGATAATATTGCTCTGCTTTTTACGGAGATTGCTTGCAAAAGAATTATAGCGATATCCCATTTCCCCGGCCGTTTTCAGAATGAGTTTCTTAGTACGCTTGCTGATGCGCGGATGATCTTTAAGCCCCCTGCTTACAGTGGTTGCCGAGATATTTAATTTTTTGGCTATATCGTATATAGTTACTTCTTTATCGCCTTCTGCCATAGTTCGCCGTCGCCGTGCTTTAATTGTGTGTTTTTTTGACTAAAGATAGAAATATTAGTGCAAAAATATTAAGTTTTTTTTGCAATCGATTGCGCAATTTCTATTTTTGCTTTTCACTTAGCCAATGATACCTGATTTATTACCTACTTTTCGCTGGTTTGGCCCCAATGACGCTGTGTCACTGGCTGCAATCAAGCAAACCGGAGCTTCCGGCATTGTAACCGCCCTGCATCATATTCCATGCGGCGACGTATGGTCTGTCGATGAAATTGCGCAACGGAAAGCCATTGTTGAGCAAGCCGGTTTTGCCTGGAGCGTAATTGAAAGCATAAATATTCACGAAAGTATTAAGACAGGAGCGCCTGAACGCGACCTGTATCTGGAGAAATACATTGAAACATTAAAAAATGTAGCCGGGTTAGGCATCAATACGGTGTGTTATAACTTTATGCCCGTACTTGACTGGACACGCACACATCTGGATTACCGGTTGCCTAACAATGCCTCTGCACTACGGTTTCATTATCCGGCCCTGGCCGCGTTTGACCTTTATATGCTGGAACGCCCGGAGGCTTTTGAAGAATTTACGCCCGAACAGCAGGCCACAGCGAAAATATATTTAGATGGCCTCACCCAATCAGAAAAAGCGACCTTAAAGAATACTATCCTGGCCGGTTTGCCCGGTACTGCCGAGGTTTTTACTATTCCACAGTTTAAGGAGCAGCTCAAAAAATATCAAGATATCGATCGTGGTGCATTGAAGGCAAATCTTAGATTTTTCCTGAAGGCCATTATTCCGGACGCCGAGAAGCTGGGCGTAAAAATGTGCATTCATCCAGACGATCCGCCGTTCCCGGTTCTCGGACTGCCACGAATAGTATGCACAGAACAGGACCTTGCTGATGTTGTTAATGCCTGCCCGTCGCCGGCTAACGGCCTTACGCTGTGTACCGGTTCGCTTGGCGCCAATCCGGTTAATGATATCCCGGGTATTATTGAACGCCTGGGTAGTCATATCCATTTTTTTCACCTGCGCAACGTAAGGCGCGAGGCCGATGGCAGCTTTTACGAAGCAGAGCATCTGGCGGGCAGTACAGATATGTTTGAGGTGATGAAAAGTATTGTGGCAGAACAGCAAAAGCGCAGCCTTGCCGGTCGTGACGATATAGCAGTACCTATGCGTCCGGATCATGGGCATAAAATATTGGATGATTTTAATTACGAGACCTATCCGGGATATTCTGCCATTGGCCGCCTGAAGGGTCTGGCCGAACTGCGGGGATTAGAAATGGGTGTAAAACGCATGCTGAATTTATAACGTCGTTTCAAATAAAAAGGAATTTTAACCTAACAATAAATCAAAATGATGAAGAACTTATTTTTGACAGCTGCGGGCCTGGTACTGGCCTCGACCATATCTGTCGCGCAAACCAAGCCGCATTATTTGTCTAAACCGTTGATTACTAATTTATACACTGCCGATCCGTCAGCGCATGTATTCAATGGTAAGATTTATATCTATCCATCGCATGATATAGATGCCGGCATCCCTGAAAATGATAATGGCGACCATTTTGCTATGCGCGATTACCATATTTTTTCTATGAACAGCATTGATGGCCCGGTAACCGACCACGGTGTAGCATTGGATATTAAACAAATCCCCTGGGCTGGCCGCCAATTATGGGCGCCAGATGCAGCTTATAAAAACGGTACTTATTACCTGTATTTCCCGGTTAAGGATAAAAGCGATGTTTTTCATATCGGCGTAGCCACTTCAAAAAAACCGGAGGGACCTTTTAAAGCTGAGCTTCAACCTATACCGGGTAGCTTTAGTATTGACCCGGCGGTTTTTACTGACGATGACGGTAAATCATACATGTATTTCGGTGGTATCTGGGGCGGCCAGCTGCAACGCTGGGCAGACGGAAAATACGATGCAAACGGCTCAAAAACCGACTTGCAAAAAGACAATCAACCCGCATTAAGCTGTAAGGTGGCCCTGCTTAACCCTAATATGAAGGAATTTGCCGGCAAGGTGCGCGACGCTGTTATTTTAGACGAAAAAACCGGAAAGCCTTTGTTGGGCAAGGATCATAACCGCCGCTTTTTTGAGGGCTCATGGATGCATAAATACAATGGTAAATATTATTTAACCTATTCAACCGGCGATACTCATTTTTTAGCCTATGCTATCGGCAGCAGCCCGCTTGGTCCGTTTGTTTATAAAGGTACCTTCATGGAGCCTGTACAAGGCTGGACCACCCATCACTCTATCGTGAAATTTAAAGGTAAATGGTACATCTTTTATCACGATACCGAGCTTTCAGGTAAAACTCATTTAAGAAACATAAAAGTAACCGAGCTGTACCACAATCCGGACGGCACCATCAGAATGATCAGGCCGATGGACGTTAAATAATAAAAGAGCTATTCAGTAACCTTAGGCGTGATAAAAACGAGAAAGCTGGCTCAATTTATCACGAATAAACAAAAAGGGCATTCTCACGTGCCCTTTTTTTGTTTTTTGGCTAAGCCGATCGCCCATGCTGGAAATATCGGTAAGTAACAAATTTGAAAAAAACCTTAATAAAAGCAGGACATCGACAGCATATCATTATCTTGTTCTATGCAAAAGCCAATTTCCCTGATTTTTACTGTTTTATTTAGCCTTTTTTGCACCGCCGGGTATGCCCAATCGGCAAAAAAGCCAAATATCATAATTATCCTTGCCGATGATCTGGGCTGGGGCGATGTCGGTTATCACGGCAGTGATATTCGTACGCCGAATATTGACCGCCTGGCCAAAGAGGGCCTTATACTAAATCGCTATTATACCGCACCTATCTGCTCGCCAACACGAGTAGGGTTATTGACCGGGCGCTATCCTAACCGGGTAGGCATCCGTCAGGCAACCATACCGCCCTGGAGCGATTTTGGCCTGGATACATCCGAGGTTTTATTGCCGCAGGTGCTGGCCAGGGCAGGCTATCAGAACCGCGCAATCATCGGCAAATGGCACCTGGGGCATGCTACTTTACAATACCATCCCATGAACAGGGGCTTCACGCATTTTTACGGGCATTTAAACGGCGCGATCGATTATTTCAGCCATAAGCGCGAGGGCGAACCGGACTGGCAGAATGACTTTGGTACTTCCAAAGATCAGGGTTATTCCACCGACTTGCTAACAGCTGAGGCCGTTAAATGCATAGGCAGCTATGCTAAGCAATCTCCATTTTTTATGTATGTAGCCTTTAATGCGCCGCACGGACCTTTTCAGGCTAAAGATGAGGATTTGAAACTCTACGGATTTGATCCGGCCAAACCTCGCTATGCCAGTCAGGGCGGCGGCGGCGATGAAGGTGCCGAAGAAGCGGGCAATACTGTGGGACACGGCAATACCATCCATCAAACTTATAAAGCGATGGTGACCTGTCTTGATCGCGGTATCGGCGAAATTTTACAGGCTATAAAAAAAGCTGGGATCGAAGATAATACCATCGTCATGTTTATGAGTGATAACGGTGCGCCGGGCGGTCAGGCGGGCTCTAATGGAGAGCTGCGCGGTGTGAAGTTTAATGAATGGGAGGGTGGCGTGCGAGTGCCGGCTATTATCAAATGGCCAAAAATGATCAAGGGAGCCCGCCAGTCAGAGCAATTGATGGGTTATGTGGATGTGATGCCTACCTTGCTGGATATTGCCGGTATCAAGTCGGCGCCAAAAAAACCTTTCGACGGTATCAGTATGTTACCGGTGCTAACCGCAAAAACGACCGAAATTAAACGAGAGCTTTATCTGGGTCATGGTGCGTTGATTAATAACCAATGGAAACTCATCAAGGCGCATTCAGGTAACCCGGGAATGAGGCTGAAAGAAGATATGCTCTTTAAGATCCCCGCTGACTATAGCGAAACCAGCGATCAAAAGGCGGCGAACGCAACCGTTTATCAGCAATTATTGAAAGCTGTGGCGCCATACGACTCAATCAGAGCAAAGCGGGAATTATTGGGCAAAGGCCCAAAAAATGGGTTCAAAGCACCGAAGGATTGGCTGATCAAAAAATAAGATTGGCGAAAATAAACAAAAGCCGAAGATACTTTCTTCGGCTTTTTTGTTTTTTAAATCTTATTTGCGGAGAGGGAGGGATTCGAAGCTTAATGATATCATTTATTAATAAAAATTTCTCCCTGCCGGCGATGACCACATCAAAATTTAATAGTGTGAGAGTAAGATAACCAGCCGTATACTTGAAGAATGAAGTTTTAAGAAGAGAATTTATAAAAAGCAACTAAGGTTGTTTAAGTGGAGTTCAGTAATCATTTGGGATTACTGATTGGTGAAAGTTCCTGCTTTAAATCAGTTTCCATCTCGGCAAGAATAGATATTACTCTTTTCTGTAATTCCGGCACCAAATTTTCTTCAAACCACCCATTTTTCTTTTGCCAGATATTGTTCCTTGGTGAGGGGTGCGGAAGCGGAAAATAATTGGGTAGGTATTCGTTATAATTTCTCACCGTTTCTGTTAAAGTATTTTTAGCAGAGTTTTGCAAGTAATGGTTTTGAGCATATCGCCCGACTAGTAAAGTTAATTTTAAATTGGGCATCATATCAAGGACGCGATCATGCCATAACGGCGCACATTCAGGTCTGGGTGGTAAGTCGCCTGATTTTCCATTACCCGGAAAACAAAAGCCCATGGGGATGAGTGCAAAGATCTTTTCGTCATAAAATGTTTGTTTATCGATCCCCAACCATGCTCTTAAGTTGTTACCACTGGCATCATCCCAGGGAATACCGCTTTTTTGTACTTTTAGCCCCGGCGCCTGGCCTATTACCAGGATTTTTGAACGATCGCTGGCCTGAATAATTGGCCGAGGCTCATACGGCAAAAATTCTTTGCAAATGGTGCAATTTCTGATTTCGGAAAGTATCTTGTCCATCTTAAATAAGCATGAAACACCTGAAGTGGGCGCTTCAGGTGTTTCTTTTTGATTTTTAAATTGTCGGAACAATCAGCAGTAGCCTAAACTGCTTTTTGTAAACTTGCCGCCGTCTCTGACTTATGTAAGCTTACGACTATTAAAACCGATCCGCCGATTATCCAATAAAAGTAGGCATCTGCTCCCCGGAACGAAAACATGAACGGCACAATTACAAACACTATCCCTACCAGCGTATCTATAGCTAAATGTACTTTGTAAGGGATAATCCGGTAGACACCCAATTGATGGTCAGTTAATAGTGTAAGGATAAAAGCTGCAATGCCTGTTCCGACCGATAATTGTAGGGCAAGCGGATTGGAATTTCCCAGCCCCAATACAAACGGTAATACGATGAGTGTCACAGCTACCGGATAATCTAAATAAGCGTGTATTTTTTTGGTTATAAATCTCATGTCTTGTTAGTTTAAGCTTTAAAATACTGTTCTTCTACAATCTGTCCGTTTTGCCATATGGTTCGAAGTATTTCGTGCCATAAGACTTTGCTACCATCTTTCATCGTGAAGTCAAAAGTGAATTCAGCGAAAGAAACATTTTCGTTCAACGCTACGTTATGCAGGATGATGTCGTTCACTTCAGCAATAGCGCCTGCAAACCCTTGCATTTTAGCGATCATTTCTGATTTGCCGTTTGTTACCGTACCATCAAAATCAATGGTTTTAGCGTGCGGTGCAAAAAATTTTTCTGTCGCTTCTACGATCTTTCCCTTTTTTACCATCTCGTTTTTAGCTGAGAAGATTTCATTTAATGAATGTTCCATTTTTATCTGTTTTGAATAACTGTCAACATTGACAATCCAAAACTCCGCTAATTAAAAAGCAATAAAAATGAAGCTGGTCAAGAAAAACGGTTGATGTAGTTCAACTTTTTCTTTTGGTTTTCTTATTTCTAATCCTTGAGAGGAATTCGGTCGACATTCCCAGATAAGAGGCCAACGCATATTGAGGCACACGCTGAACGAAGTTGGGATAATTCAATAAAAAGTTCTCATAGCGAGCCTCGGCATCATGCATCAGGTTAAAAAGGATCCTTCGGTGTTCAAAGGCAAGCCCTTTTTCAGCCATTATTCTAAAAAAAGTTTCGAACTTATGGTTTGTCTTTTTTAACTCTTGTTCTTTATGGTAGTCCAGTTGTAAAATGACGCTGTCTTCTAACGCAACGATAAAAAGGGTCGCCGGGTGCTGATAGATATAGCTGTTAAAATCCGATACCCACCAATTTTCAATAGCAAACTGAAAGGTGTGTTCCTGTCCTTCGTCAGTCAACGCGTAAGTTCTGAAAGCCCCTTTTACCACAAATGCTCTGTGCTTATTGGTAAAACCTGGCTGCACAATGAACTGCTTCTTTTTTATTTTGACCTCTTTGAAGTTAGACAGAAATTGTTCGGCTTCATTCTCTTCTAATGAAACAAATTTTTGCACATAATCCAGGAGCTGCTTTTTACTCATTTTTTATTGTATATACCAAATAATATAGCATTATTGCTGATTATTGTCGAACGCTAGCACATGCCTGAAAAAGAATAAGGGCTTAATATAACATTAGCTTTACCAACGGTAAAGCTAATGTTATAGACACGTAATTTGACAGTAGGGAATGATCCTGTTTTATATTAGAAATTACTAAAAAACAGTAAGATCAAAATCATCTCTTTCTGCCACACAAATTGTGTTTAGCATTACAGGACGCTTTATGGAGCGCCCTGTCGATCTCCCGGCTCTTATTTACGAACGCGAACAATTGTTTTACCCTTGACCCGATCAGGCGAGTTATAGGCGGCAATTGCATCGTCGAGCGAAACGACACTCCCTGTGTTAGTTTTTAAACGCCCATCGCGGAATCGCTCTGCAATCTCAAGCAATTGAGACCGGTCTGCTTCGACAACAAAGTCAATATTGTCAACTCCGTCAACTTTTGCTTCATTCCAGCCAGTAATGGAAACAAATTTTCCACCTCCGCGAATTATAGCCAAAGATCGCTTTGCAACGTCTCCGCCAAGTACGTCAAAAACTACATCAACCTTGTCGATACGATTTAACGCATCGCCATCCAAATCGACAAACTCGTTCACGCCAAAGTATAATGCAGCTTCGCGATGAACGTCGCGCCCGGTACCGATTACGTAGGCACCAGCCTCCCGCGCCAGTTGAACAGCCATAGAACCAACAATACCTGCAGCACCATGTACCAGGACTCTTTGACCAGCCTTAAGTTGGCCGTGCTGGAACAATCCTTGCCATGCTGTTAAGCCAGGCATCACCAACGCATTACCATCATTGAAGTCAATATCGTCATGTAATGGGGCAAGGTTGCGCGCCTCAATGGCCACGTATTCTGCCAACGAACCATTACGATACCAATCCTGAAGGCCGAACACCCGTTGTCCTACCGATAGCCCTGTAGTGCCATAGCCAAGTGCCGTTACTACCCCGGCCAATTCATGGCCTGGGATTGACGGCGTCCGGCCATGATCAGCGCGATCGGTCCAGGTTGACGGCCACGAAAGCTCGTCTCCGGTAATACTGGCCGCATAAACCTGAACGATAACATCATTTATAGCCGCCGATGGCTCTGGCAACTCAACGAGTTTCATTCCAGCTAATCCTGCATTTTGGTCTGTTACAACAATTGCTTTCATCATATACCTCCTTTTTTGTTAATCAGTAACACCTGCTTAATGAAAAGATGTTACTGTAAATTACTGTTTTTTAAAATTAAAATTCACATTGAAAATATCGAACACATTGCTCATCTGACAGTTAGATCAGGCCGGCAGGGGTTACTAACGGAAAGTCCCTTACAGGATCAGACACGTTATTGATAAAATTCGTTAACGAGTACATTGCTACAAGGGTGACAATCTCCAGGATGTTCGCCTCTGTATAACCCGCAATCCTTACCGCAGCTAAATCAACATCGCTGACTTTGCCATGGGTCTCGATCACTCTTTGTGCAAACCGAACGGCCGCATCGCGTTTGGGATCGGTTGCGTGGCCTTTGCGGGCAAGGATGATTTCGTCTTCAGTTAGCTTTGCCATATGCCTGGCTGTATAACTATGAACAGTAAGGCAGTAGTTGCAACCATTAATTTCAGAGACGGCAAGGCCAATACTGTCGCGGGTTTTCACATCAAGTGCCTTGCTCATAATATTAAATAAGGCCGCCCATGCATTAAAAGCAATAGGGCTGTTGGCAAAGGTCGCCATCATATTAGGCGTGAACCCGATATTTTTGGTGAACACATCAAGGATTGGTTTTGAATCAGACGGAACATTGTCCGGTTTAAGAGCTTCAATTCTGGGCATTATAGCGTGTTTTAAGTTTTTTAAATTGATCATACTAAATCAAGCACTTCTTCAATCGGACGGCGGGGCTTTTGCTTCCAGTTTCCCGGACGCTCAGGACCTACTGATAGTAACATCACCGGCACTTCGTCGTCAGCAAGTCCAAACTCTTTAGCTACGGCGTCAAAATCGAACCCGATCATTGGTGTTGAACCCATGCCAAGAGAACGGGCCGCGTATATCATAGCCGCTGCACCAAACGTGGCTGTACGTATAGCTTCGTCGCGTCGGCGTTGAGGGTACGGCATGTAAAGATCACGTGCTGGAATTTCCCATTCTGGTACCATGCTTTCCGGCATCACGCCCGACGCAACAAGCGGTGCAAGACGACTTGGTATCACACTGGTATCAACTAATTGGCCAATAACAATGAAGGTAACAGCCGCATCAGTAATCGCGGGCTGGTTCCAGGCAATCGGACGCAGTCTGGCTTTTGCTTCAGCTGTACGAACGGCTATAAAACGCCAGTTTTGTAAGTGAAAAGATGTGGGAGCGCTTGTTCCGATTTGCACTAACTCCCGAATTTGTTCGTCGCTCAGGGTGGCGGTTTTGTCATAATATTTCGCCGCACTTCGGCTTAAGATAACATCAATGACTGGATTGGTCATAATTTTGATAATAAAGTGGATAATAATTTTGTTGAGTAAAATTACCCCACTGAATGACCGGCTTAATGGACCAGATTTGAAATCTATCGGGGGACCAGTCAGGATTCAAAGCTTTATTGACATTTCATTTACAAAGAGCCGTAGTACGCTTTTATATCAGCAGTTAAAACCGAAAATAATCAGTTGATTTGTCGTATGACCTTTAATCAGGTCAGATGTTTGCGTTTAGGCCGAAGTCTCAAACTTGGTGGTAAAAAGAGTGATAGAACGTGCGCTGAATTGAATGTGCTGGGTTGGAGGGAACAAAGGGCCGAAATATCTTAAGTTTTGGGCTCCGGCCTCATGATTCAGGATGTGATTTTTCTAAGGATATCAACAGCAAAATCTATTTCCTGTTCATCGACCGCTGCAAATCCAAAACGAATAGCATCATAGGGTAAATCATTCCTTTTAAAGTAAGCTCGCCCTGAAAATTGTAATCCAAAAGCGGCAGATCTATTAATAATATTGGCAAGCTGATATTTTTCATTAAACTTCAGCCAAAGTGCCATACCACCCTGTGGCTTGGTAAAATCAACAAGATGACTTAGTTCACCGGCTATGAGGTTTGCAGCATAATTGCACCGATGCCGATAGAGTTTGTTCGCTTTCATAATAAACCTGGAAAACTCGCCACTTTGCATAAGGGATGCAATTATTTCCTCCATTAAAACATCGCCCCTTAAATCAATTAATGTTTTCAATTTAATGGCACTATTTAAAAAATCGGGAGTTGATATCATATACCCAAGCCTGAAATTAGGACCCAATACTTTAGTCAACGAACCTATATATATCACATTGCCCCCGTGTGCTCCACTGGCAAGGGGTAAATATGGGCTATATTGATATTGAAAATCATAATCGTAATCATCTTCAATAACGGTTAGCTGATGAGTCGTTATGATCTCCAATAATTTTGTGCGGCGCGCTGAGCTAAGCGTAACCGTTGTCGGGTGGTGATGGTGTGGGATGATGTAGAGCAGTTTTATTTGATTTTTTAACAATGCATCCTCTAGGGCATCAACGTTTGCGCCGTCATCGTCCACCGGAATAGTGATTAACTCTGCGCCTAATTGCCTGAAGATAGCATCTGCAAAAAAATAGCTTGGAGTAGTAACTAAAACTTTATCGCCGGGTTTTATGATCATTGCTGCCGCAATATAGATAGCCATTTGCGCGCCTCTGGTAACCATCAGGTTTTCCCGCTCAATATTAAGCCCGCGAGTATCATTTAAAAATAATGATAGCGTTTCTTTAAAAATCGAGCAACCGTCAATATTTAAGTTTGACGAAGTCTTTTTTAAATGCTGGTGGGTAAGAAGCCTTCGATATTCGCCTGCGACCCGTTCGATAGGAAATAAGTTAACATCCGGGAAACCGTCATTTATGATAACCTTAAAGTCAGAGGTGATTGTTTTTAACGATGGCACATGCTCCAACTTGTCAAACGAGATTGTGGATTTAGTCTTATAACTCGATTTAGCTTTGTCTGCATACGTTCGGGGTTTTATAATAGGCAAAAGCGTTGATACTCTATACTCTTTTCTTTCTTTACTAATGATCCAATCCTCTGTAATTAAATCATTATAAGCTGCCATTATAGTTTTTCGATGAACACCAAGATCCGCGGCGAGTATGCGTGCACTAGGCAACTGGATTCCAGGTAGTAGTATACCTTTTTGAATTAAAAGTACCAACTGCGAGGCTATCTGTTTGAACACGGCTTCTGTACTGCCTCTGTCAATCTTTAACAGCGTTTTAAAGGGAAGCATAAATAATAAATAAGATACGGTTTTTCATTGAATAATCAATTGTGCTGGTCACTCTGAATACAAAACATTGGTACCCCAAATGTTAAATGGCCGTATTTAAGTTTGTTGTAGACAAAGATATCATATTCACAAAATTTGTTCTGTGATGATTTGCGGGACTTGAAAAATGGAGCAAAATCGTCCTATATACATTTAATAAATACGAAATGAAAAATTTACTGATCATTAATGCAAGCCCTAGAGATGAAAGATCAATCACCAGACGGCTTACTCATTTGTTTGCTACCAAGTGGATTGAAATGCATCCGGAATACGCCATCCACCACCGAGAAGTAGGCCGGGAAGCTATACCGCATATATCCGAACTGTGGATTGCCGCGGCGGCTAAACCCGCCGAATTACGAACAGAAGATGAGGTCAATGAATTGAAACTCAGCGACCAACTTATTGCTGAAATTAAAGCGGCTAATGTGATTGTATTAGGAACGCCGATGTTCAATTGGTCGATACCGAGTGCATTAAAAGCTTATTTAGATCAGGTAATCAGGGCTGATGAAACGGTGAAGATGAGGCCTGATGACCCAACAAATCCCTACCGGGGCTTATTGAAAGACAAAAAAGTGTATCTGCTTTTTAGTAGAGGGAATGCAGGTTATGAAAAAGGCGAATATTTTGCGCATATGAATTTTCAAGCCGACTACCTCAAAACAGTCTTTAATATTATGGGGCTTGCTGATATTCAAGAGGTTGCTTTAAACGGTAGTGCGTTTGACAAAGAAATATATGCGCAATCAACCAAAGCTGTTCATAACAAAATTGTGGAAATGGTTTCCAATAGCGCGATTGTGGCTCAGTAAGGCTCGGCGCAAAAAAGATGGTACAGATTAGTTGATCGCTTTTGCAAAATGATGACAAGCCAGGTAATAGCCTTTATTCAGATATAATCTATGAGCCGGGTGTAATGTGAACCCGCTATCGAGATGGACGCTTTTAATTCCCTCGTCTTTAGCACGCTTCGCTACATAATCTAACAACGTACTGGCATAGCCCTGATTTCTGCATTCAGAGAAAGTGAATAAGTCATCAACATAGATCATAGGTCCTGTTCGAAGCAGGTTTAAGAATCGGTAGGTTATGAACGCGCCGGCTTTTGTGTTATCCGCATTAGGTATAAATGCTAATTCAAATTCTTCGCTGTTGATCATTTGAAAAACGTGCTCAGCCGCTGTTTCCGGATCAAGGTTTGGGCGAAATTCCAGGATCGCTTCCTTACAAAATTCGATGTCAGTTTTAGTGATTGCTTTCTTACATTTCATGTTATTTCTTAGTTTTTATGATCCAATGGTTATACAGATTG
>Ga0207647_10000073_pt1 | contig 76404 bp, 67 predicted proteins | sample KBSCornC2_FD_184295 | JGI IMG/M metagenome (GOLD analysis project Ga0207647, IMG submission 184295) | Corn rhizosphere microbial communities from Kellogg Biological Station, Michigan, USA - C2 (SPAdes) (version 2) | ecosystem: Host-associated > Plants > Roots > Rhizosphere ...
CCGTCCGGGGCTGCTCGAACATGCCCATGGCGGCACTTTGTTCCTCGACGAGATCGCCGACATGCCGATGACGACGCAGGGCAAGGTCCTGAGGGTGCTGACCGACCAGAGTTATAATAGGATTGGCGGCCAGCGCCCGGTGAAGGTCGACGTTCGGGTCCTCTCGGCAACGTCCAAGAACCTGTCCGACGAGATCGCCGCAGGCCGGTTCCGCGAGGACCTGTTCTACCGTCTCAACGTGGTTCCGGTCAGGATTCCGCCGCTGCGCGAGCGGCGCGAGGACATCCCGGAGATGGTCGGCCATTACCTTGCCCGGTTCGCCGCCGAGCGGCACATGTCGACCCCCTCCATCTCCGAGGAAGCGATGGCGGCACTGCAGGCGCATGATTGGCCCGGGAACGTCCGCCAGCTCCGCAATATCATCGAGCGGACGATCATCCTCGCCCCGGGCGACCGGGTTGCGTGCATCGACGTCGATTTGCTTCCCCCCGAAATCCTCGAGAACCAGAATGCGATGGGCGGCCCGACGGCGGCGGTCGCGATCATGGGCAGTCCGCTCCGCGAAGCTCGCGAATCCTTCGAGCGCGAGTATCTCAAGATTCAGATCCGGCGATTTTCCGGCAACATCTCGCGAACAGCATCGTTCATCGGGATGGAGCGCTCGGCCCTGCACCGGAAGCTCAAGGCTCTGGGCATCGGTGAGAAGCGGGAGGGCGACGAGTAGAAAAACAAAAGAGGCCCAATGTCTGCTCGCCCACTCAGTCTTCAGGACCATTTCCTCAACGCCATTCGCCGAGCAAAGCTGCCCGTCACCATATTCCTGGTGAAGGGGGTCAAGCTGCAGGGCGTGGTGACCTGGTTCGACGCTTTCTCCCTGCTCCTGAGGCGGGAAGGAGCGTCGCAGCTCGTCTACAAGCATTCGATCTCGACCATCATGCCGCCCGAGCCGCCGGCGGACTTCGTCGCGACGAACGGTGCGGCCGACGGAGCCAAGGGCGCGCTCCAGGATCTTTTCCTCGCCGCTGCCACCCGGGAAAGCGAGCGAATGACACTGTTCCTGGTCAACGGAGTGATGCTTCAGGGCACCGTAACCGGATTCGACCAGTTCTCGCTGGTGCTCGAGCGCGGCGGTCAGATCCAGCTCGTCTACAAGCACGCGATCTCGACCCTTCAACCCGCGCATGCGCTCAACCTGGGGCCGGAAGCCAGCGGCGAGCCGGAGGGCGAAACTGAATAACTTCAATCATCCTGCGCTTCCTGATGTCGCTCGAGGGGAGCGCGCCGTCATCGTGATCCCGGAGCTGCCAAGGGAGACTTCACGGCGGTCGGCGGACGCGCGCGTCCAAGAGGCGGAAGGGCTCGCCGAAGCCATCGGAATTGACGTCGTGGCGGCGCGGCCGTTCCGTGTGCGCACGGTTCGCCCCGCGACCCTGCTCGGCAAGGGGCAGGTCGACGAAATTGCCGAGATGGCAAAAGATAAAAGGGCGGGGCTCCTGATCGTCGATGCCCCGCTCGCGCCGATCCAGCAGAAGAACCTCGAAGACGAAATCGGCACCAAGGTGATCGACCGGACCGGACTGATCCTCGAAATCTTCGGCGAACGGGCGGCAACCGCCGAGGGGCAGCTGCAAGTCGAGCTTGCTCATCTCGAATACCAGGCTGGACGTCTCGTCCGAAGCTGGACCCACCTCGAGCGCCAGCGCGGCGGCTTCGGTTTCCTCGGAGGGCCGGGCGAAACGCAGATCGAAGCGGACCGGCGACTGATTCGCGACCGGATGGCGAAGATCCGCCGCGAACTCGAGCAGGTTAAGCGCACCCGCTCGCTTCACCGCGGCCGGCGCCAGCGTGCTCCGTGGCCGGTAATCGCCTTGGTCGGCTATACGAACGCTGGAAAATCTACCTTATTCAATCACTTGACCGGTGAAACGGTGTTCGCAGAGAACCTATTGTTCGCCACGCTCGATCCGACCATGCGCGACATAAGGCTGCCGGGGTTCGACAAGGTCATTCTGTCCGACACGGTCGGGTTTGTGTCGGATCTTCCCACCGAGCTGATCGCCGCTTTCCGCGCCACGCTCGAGGAAGTGCGGTCGGCGGATCTCATCGTGCATGTGCGCGACATGGCGCATCCCGACCGCGAGGCGCAGAAGGAGGATGTCGAGGACGTGCTTCAATCGCTCGGCCTGGCCAAGGAGGGCGGTCCGCCGCGGATCGAGGCCTGGAACAAGATCGATCTCCTGTCGGCCAACGATCGCCGTGAGCTCCTCGGCGAGGCGCAGCGGCGCGACGGGGTCGTCGCGATATCGTCGCTAACGGGTGAGGGGCTCGATCGCTTGCGCGAACGAATGGCGAACACGCTGAGGAGCGGGGAGCAGGTGCACGAAGTGCTCCTTCCGGCAGGCGAAGGTGGCAAGATCGCCTGGCTGCATGCCCGGGGCGAGGTGCTCGGCCAGCAGGTCGACCGTGACGAAGTTCGGTTGTCGGTGCGATTATCGCCGGAAAATTGGGCGCGATTTCAGGCGCTCGGGGCCAGCTGATCCTTCTTCGCCTCGACCCAGAGCGCTTCCATGTCCTCAAGCGACATGTCGGAGAAGCCCGGGGCTTGCTCGATCGAGCGGAAGCGTTTTTCGAACTTGCGATTCGCTTCACGAAGCGCAACTTCCGGCTCAACGTTAAGATGCCGTGCGAGGTTTACGACGGCAAATAGAAGGTCGCCGAGCTCCTCCAGCTGGCGGTCATGGCCGGTCTCGGCTTCGAGCTCAGCCAATTCCTCGTCGATCTTGGCCCGCGGACCCGACACGTCGGGCCAATCAAAGCCGGTACGAGCAGCGCGGCGCTGCAGCTTGGCGGCCCGCTCGAGTGCCGGAAGAGCCAATGCGACGCCGGCCAGGGCGCTTTGATCGGGATTCTTTGCGCGTTCCTCCGCCTTGATGATCTCCCATAAATGGTGACCGCCGTTCTCGGCGTCGCCGAAAATGTGCGGGTGACGGCGCTCCATCTTGTCGCAGATACGGTTGATGACGTCGGAGAGCGTAAAATGGCCCGCGTCCTCGGCCATTTGCGCGTGGAATACGACCTGGAGCTGCAAATCGCCGAGCTCGTCGGCCAGCGCGTCCATGTCGTTGCGGGCGATTGCGTCCGCGACCTCATAGGCTTCCTCGATCGTGTAGGGGGCGATCGTCTCGAAGGTCTGGACGCTGTCCCATTCGCAGCCGGTCTTCGGGTCGCGCAGCCGGCGCATGATCTCGACCAGGCGATCCATCGGAGGCTCAGGCGGCATCGGCGGGCCCGAAGAGGGCCGTGAGGGCCCCTCGCTCGCGGTAATCTGAAAGTATGATAATATGCATTATGTAAATATCCATAGAGGTTAGGGGGCCAGGACCAGCCAACGCCCTTCCACTCCCCACCGGCTTAGCGACGACAGAAAGTTCATTCCCAGGACATTGAGATTATCGTTGTCGGCGATTTGAAGCCCTACATTCTGGCGATCGATCCCGCCGATCTTGAGATTGTTGGCTCGGCCGCTCGATACTCGGATGATCCCGTTTCCAGTACGCACGAACTGGTCCGGCCTCGGCGATACGCTCACTCCGGCGCGGATCGCCGTTTCCCGATCGATCGTCGTCATCGTCGCGCCGCTGTCGACCAGGAACTTGACCTGAACCCCGTTGACGCGGCCTTCGACCCAGAAATGGCCGTCGATCGCCATCGGAATGCGCGTTTCCCGCCCCTGGATGACAGGAGTCCCGATCGCTTCCGCCCGCAAACGCTGCGCAACCCAGCCGAAATTGTCTCGAAAAGTGAACAAGATGAAGCCGGCGGCGAAGATGGCGGTCCACATCACGCCGGTGGTCACAAGTCTTGCCCAGGGCTCGCGGCGCGACATCAGGGTCCCAAGGATGAGCATGACGGCCATCAGGATGTAGACCCCGCCGAGCATAAGGTCGTTGGTCACGGTTGCAGCACCAGATAATTGCCCTCGACCCGCCAGCTGCTCAGCGACGAAAGAAAGTTCATTCCCAACAGGTTGGTGTCGTCATGTGCGTTGATGTCTATGGGAAAATCGGTCCGCTCGATCGGCCCGAGCTGCAGGCGATCCGCCCAGCCCTTGATCGCCTTCGTCGGTCCATTGGCGGTGCTCACCACGGTCGTCTCGGTGCCGATGGGCATCCCCGCGGCTTTCGCGGATTGCGTTGAAACCGTCGTTACGGATGCCCCGCTGTCGACCATGAACCGAAGCGCATGGCCGTTGACCTTCGCTTCGACCCAGAAATGTCCGTCGTCCGCGATTGGAATTCGCACGGTTTTTCCGTCGGTTATCGCACTTCCCATGGCTTCGGCCTTCAGCCGCTGGCCAAAGGCGGTGAAGTCGCTTCGGAAAGAAAAGATCACGAACCCAATCCCGAAGATCGCCACCCAGGCCGCCAGCATCTTCGCCATTTTGGCGACCGGCATGCGCATGGCGACGAGCGAGCCCGCAACGGCGACCAAGATGATCACATAATAGAGCGCGAACGCACCGTTGTTGTCAGTCATAGCTGAATCTCGAGTCCATCATGCGCCGGCGCCGCCCAATCCGGAAGCTCGGCGACGAGCGTTTGGTAATCCAGGCCATTCCCCATGTGGGTCAGATAGAGCTGGCCGACGCGCAGGTCCCTGGCCCAGCCGAGCACCCCGTCAAGATGCGCGTGCGTCGGGTGCGGTGTGCGCGTCAGGCAATCGGCGATCCATACGTCGACACCCTCATACAACTGCGCCATTTCGTCGGTTAAGTCGCTGAAATCGATGGCATAGACTAGCGAATGGCCGGCTTCATCGAAGCGCAAGCCGAGCGACGTCGTTGTTCCATGCGGCTGCACCACGAAGCGCGCGGTCGTCGGCCCGAAACGCTCTTCGGCGGCAATCACCCGTCCCTCGACGATCGGACGGTAGAATTCGCTTTGTGCGAAGGCGTACGCAAAGCGCACTTCGAGGCTCGCGAGGGTCTCGTCTGACCCATAGACCGGCACCGGCGCGTCGAGCACCTGCGAAAGCGGCCGAAGCTCGTCGATGCCATGGGCGTGATCGCCATGGTCGTGAGTGACGATCACCGCGTCGAGCCTGCCGACGTGAGCTGCGAGCAACTGTTGGCGAAGATCCGGCCCGCAATCGACCAAGACGTTCGCGCCGCCGCTTTCGACCAGGATCGACGAGCGCAGGCGGCTGTTGCGCGGCTCGGCGGGGTCGCACTGGCCCCAGTGATTGCCGATCTTGGGGACACCGGTCGACGTCCCGCAGCCCAGTATGCGAACTTTCAAGCGTCTACCCTTGGGCCTTGCTGAACAATGTGAAGAAGTTGGCGGTGGTCGCCTCGCCCAGCTTTTCGGGTTCCTCTCCCCGCAGCTCGGCAACGAACGCCGCGGTATCGGCAACGAAGGCCGGTTCGCACTTCTGGCCGCGATGCGGCACCGGCGCGAGGAAGGGCGCGTCGGTTTCGACCAGCATCCGGTCAGCGGGAAGCCATTTGGCCGTCGCCTGAAGATCGGCCGCGTTCTTGAAGGTTACAATTCCCGATAGCGAGACGTAGAAACCGAGGTCGAGGCCCTTGCGAGCGAGCTCGGCCGAGCCGGTGAAGCAGTGGAGCACGCCGGTGACGCCCCCTTCCCTCACCGCGGCGTCGAGGATCCCGGCCGTATCGGCCTCGGCCTCGCGCGTGTGGACCACCAGCGGGAGCCCGGTCTGGCGCGCGGCTTCGATGTGCGCGTGGAAGCGCTCGCGCTGCGCAGCGCGGTCGGACTTGTCGTAATAATAATCGAGCCCGCACTCGCCGATCGCGATCACGCGCGGATGGTTCGCTCCCTCAACAAGCGCTGCAGCGCCGAGATCCAGATGAGCGTCGGCCTCGTGCGGGTGAACGCCGACGGTCGCCCAGACATCGGTATTTCGCTCGGCAGCCGAGATGACGTCATTCCATTCACTCTTGCGGGTCGAAATGTTGAGGAAGCCCTGGACGCCGCGTTCCCGCGCGTTTTCAAGCACTTCGTCCTGGCGCTCGACGAGCCCTTCGTAATTGAGGTGGCAATGGCTGTCGATCAGCCTCACGCGGCTTCCTCTTCCTCGAGCTCCAGCCGCGGAAACAAGGGAGTCGGCTGCGCAATTGGTGCTCCGTCCTCGCCGCTGTCGATCAGCGCGATGAGTTTCCCGGCCGACGCCGGAATCACCGGCTGCACCGCCACCGTCAGCTTGCGCACCGCGGCTACCAGTGTGCCGAGCACAGCCGCCATCCGTTCAGGGTCGGTCTTCTTCAGCGCCCAGGGCGCCATATTGTCGACATAGGCATTGCAAGCGAACACCGCCTGCATCCACTCTTCAAGGCCGGTCGAGAAGGCAAGGCGCTCGAAATGCTGCGTCAAACCAACACAAGCCTGATCGACTTGGGCGAGCAAGGCCTGGTCCTCTTCTGCTGTTCCTGCCGCCGGAAGAACGCCGTCCAAATTCTTGTGAATCATCGATAAGATACGCTGGGCCAGATTGCCGAAGCTGTTGGCGAGCTCGGCATTGGCGCGATTGACGATCGCCTCGGCGCTGTAGCTTCCGTCCTGGCCGAACGGCACTTCGCGAAGGAGGAAATAACGCAGGGCATCGACCCCGAAGCGTTCGGCGAGCACCATCGGGTCGACGACATTGCCGACGCTCTTCGACATCTTCTCGCCCCGGCTCAGCAGGAAACCATGGCCGTAGACGCATTTCGGCAGCGCGATTCCCGCCGACATCAGGAATGCCGGCCAGTAGATTGCGTGGAAGCGCACGACGTCCTTGCCGATCAGATGAATATCGGCCGGCCAGTAGCGGCGCCATAGCTCCGTATCGTCCGGATAGCCGAGGCCGGTGATGTAATTCGTCAGCGCATCCAGCCAGACATACATGACATGGCCAGAGCTATCCGGGACCGGGACACCCCAGTCGAAGCTGGTCCGCGAGATCGACAGGTCCGATAGTCCGTTCTCGACGAAGCGCAGCACTTCGTTTCGACGGCTTTCCGGCCGGATGAAATCGGGATTGGCAGCATAATGTTCCAGCAGGGGCTGCTGGTACTTCGATAAGCGGAAGAACCAGCTTTCCTCGACGGTCCATTCTACCGGCGTGCCCTGCGGCGAGAGTTTCTCGCCGTTTTCCCCTTCGGTTAGCTCATCGTCATCGTAATAGGCTTCGTCGCGGACCGAGTACCAACCCTCATAACGGCCGAGGTAGAGGTCTCCCCTCTCCTCCATCGCTTTCCAGATCGCCTGGCTGGCGCGGTAGTGATCGGGCTTCGAAGTCAGGATAAAACGATCGTACGATACGTTAAGAGTGTCGCACATCGCTTGGAAAAGAAGCGACATTTTGTTCGCGAATGCGCGCGGTTCAACCCCTTCGGCGCGCGCCGCCTGGGCCATCTTCAACCCATGCTCGTCGGTGCCGGTCTGGAAGCGCACGTCGCGGCCTTGCGCCCGCTGGAAGCGCGCGATCACGTCGGCGGCGATCGCCTCATAGGCGTGGCCGATGTGCGGCGGACCGTTGGGGTAGCTGATCGCCGTCGTAATATAGAAGGGCTCGCCCATAGCGATGCCCTAGCCGTCACGTCCGAGCGCTTCAAGGAAGCGGGGGATCGGCGACCGAAGCGAGAATTCCGCCGATCTGGAAGACGGTCGCCGCCGGATCGAGCGAGACTCGAGGCGCGACAACAGCCAGCTCCCGAGCTCTCGAATAAGCGTCGAGTGCTCGCTCTCGCCGTGATCCTTCGCTGGCTCGCGCTTCGCGGGCAATCAGCGACGGAGCGAGATCGAGGAAAGCCGCGTAGCGATCGCCGGCGCCGCGCTTGCCGAGCTCGAGCGCAAGCTCCGAGCGGCGGGCGTTGGTCGGGTCGCCCTGGCGCAGGATCGCGAGCGCGACGTCCTCGAGTTTGGCGAGGCCGAGCTCGGCAAAAGCGAGCGCCCTGCCCGCCGAACCGAACGCCATCGGGATGATCTTTTTGCGCTCGGCGGCGCTGAGTTCCGGGGCCCGCGCTTCGAGAATTGACGCCATGACGTCATCGCCAAGCGATTGAAAATCCAGCCTTCTGCAGCGAGAGCGAATGGTCGGAAGCAGCCGGCCGGGCGCATGGCTGACAAGGAAGAAGATGCTGTTGGCAGGCGGCTCCTCGAGCATCTTAAGCAAGGCGTTGGCCCCCGACGGTTCGAGCTCGTCCACGGAATCGATCACCACCACTCGCCAATCGGACATGGCCGGGCTGAGGTCGAAAAGGTCGGCGAGAGAGCGCACCTGGTCAACGCTGATGTTGCGCGCCAGATTGCCGGTCTTCTCGTTCACCAGACGCTCGAGGCGGCGCATGTCGGGATGGCTTCCGGCCCCGACCAGCTTCACGATGGGGTGCTCGTCGCTGGTTTCGACGCCCGGCAGGTCGGAGATTGGGCCCGCGGCGTCGGCGAGTACGCGCCGGGCCGCGGAATGAGCGAAGGTCGCCTTCCCTACCCCTCTCAGCCCGGCGAGCAGCCAGGCATGGTGAAGCTTTCGTGTCGCCCAGGCGGCCGCAAACTGCTCGACGGCTCGGTCTTGCCCAAGGATCACGGCAGGAGGTCCTGGATGGCATCGAGCAGGCGGGCGGTGACCTGCTCCGGATCGCCGGATGCATCAATCAGCCATACCCGTTCCGATTCCTCCGCGGCGATCAGCCGGAAGGCCAGCTCGACCCGATGGTGATAGTCGGCGCCGCGTCCGCCAATGCGGTCGCTGCCGTCCGTATCGCGAGCGCGCGCCCGCTCGGCCCCGTCTTCATCGATCAGGATGAGCGTCCGGTCGGGGAAGCAATCGCCGATCCCGAACGCATTGATCTCGCGCACCGCCTCAATGCCGAGCGCGCCGGCGCCTCCCTGGTAAGCGAGCGAGCTGTCGACAAAGCGGTCGGACAGCACCCAGCGGCCTGCCTCCAGGGCCGGTGCTATCGTCTTTTGCACATGATCGGCGCGCGCCGCGGCAAACAACAAGGCCTCCGCCTGGGCCCCCCACCGTTCTTCGGCCCCGCCAAGCAGCAATTCCCGGATCTTCTCGGCGCCTTCGCTCCCACCGGGCTCGCGGGTCTCGATGACGTCAAGGCCGCGTGAGCGAAGGGCGGTGGCGAGCGCCTTGACCTGCGTCGACTTGCCGACTCCCTCCCCGCCCTCGAGGCTGATGAACTTTCCGCGTGACGTCACGCCATTCCGACAAGCTGCTTGAGGCCGAGCCAGATCCGGCCGAAGAAACCGGCCTTGCCGACGTCCTCGCCCGCAACCAGCGGAACGACCTGTGGAGGCGTGTCGGCCGTGGTGATCACGAGGTCAGCGATATGGTCGCCCTTGGCGATCGGCGCAGCGATCGGCCCCTGATAGCGGATCTTCATTCCGGTAGCTCCGGTCGGGAGCCCGGCCGGAACCGTCACCGCGAGATCGCGCGGGGCGACGAGCGTGACTTCGCTGCTGCTCCCCAGCTGGACCCTGGCGGATCCAACCTTTGCCCCTGCCTTGAACAGCGGCTTGGCGGACCAGGCGTTGAATCCCCACTGGATCAGGCGGGTCGATTCCTGGACGCGTGCGTCCCAACTCGGCAGACCGGCGACGACCTCGATCAGCCTGCGGCCATTCTGGTCGGCCGAACCGGTGAATCCATAGCCCGCTTCGTCGGTATGGCCGGTCTTAAGACCGTCGGCGCCAGGAACTTTTCCGAGGATCGGGTTGCGGTTTTGCTGCGTGATGTCCTGGTTCGAACCGAGCGTCTTCCCCCAGGTGAAACTCGGCTGCGAATAGAACTTCTTATAGAGCGCGTAATGGTTCTCGATTTCCGAGCGCGCCAGGGTCGCGAGGTCGTGCGCGCTTACATAGGTGACACCATTGTCCGGCCAGCCGTTGGCCGTTCCGAAATGGCTGTTGGTGAGGCCGATCCTTTGGCCCAGAGCGTTCATCTGATTGGTGAAGGCTTGCTCGGTTCCCGCGATACACTCGGCGAGCACCACCGAGGCGTCGTTACCGGACAGGGTCACGATCCCGTGGAGAAGATTCTCGACGCTGACCTGCTCGTTCGGCGACAGGAACATGGTCGAACCTGCCGCGGGACCATGCCATTTCTGCCAGGTCTCGGGGCGGACCGTGCACATCTTGCCCAGCGCCAGCTGCTTCTTGTCGATCAGCTCGAAGGCGACCTCGACGGTCATCATCTTCGCCATGGACGCTGGCGGCATTCGGACGTCGGAATTCTTGGCGTAAAGCGTCGCGCCCGAAGACACGTCGACGAGGTAGGCGACCTTCGCTGGTGTATCGAACTGCGGCGCGGTGGCCGCGGCAGCCGTCGCAAGGAGAAGGGAGGCGGCGGTAACGAGCAGGACGGGTTTGAGCATGGAAGCGGACCAGAATCCTTGGAGTTCAGGGGACGAACCCCTGTCTATCGCCGAGCAATCGCGTCCGCCAGCAGTCCCACTGACATCGCGTAAAAATTCGAACAATTGTAATCGAGGATCGCGCGGTAGTTGTTGGTCAACAGGTAGCCCGAACCGCTCGGCCCCTCGGGTTCGAACAAAGTCGCCATCTCGTTGTCGGAGACGCCCGAGCTGTACGGCACGACCCCGAGCGCCCGCCATTCGCGAACCGTCAGCCAGCGCGTATGTCTCTTGTAGACCTGCGGGCATTTGGGCGCAGTAATCGTAGAGCGGAGCGCATACCGGTTGAGATTGGCCGGAACGCTGACCGCGACCCCCCAGCGCACCGAGGGCTTCCATCCAGCGTCGCGCAAATAGGAGGCGATCGAGGCAAGACCGTCGAGTTCGTCGCGCCAGATATTTGCGTAGCCATCGCCATCGCCGTCCGCTCGAAGCCGCAGCGCCACCGAAGGCAGGAACTGAGGATATCCCGTGGCTCCGGCCCAGCTGCCCTTGAGTGTGTAGCGTGGAACGCCCTGGTCCATCAGCTTCAAGGCGGCGATGAACTCATTTTCGAAGAGCGCGCGTCGGCGTCCGCCGTAAGCGAGGCTGGCGAGCACTTCCAGCAAGTCGTTGCTGCCCGTGACCAGGCCATAGCTCGTCTCATGGCCGTAGATGGCAAGCAGGATGCCGGAATCGACGCCATAGCGCGATTCGATCCAGCGCAGGCCCTGGTACAAATTCGAATAGTTGCTTTGCCCGCGCCGGATCAGCGACTCGGTGACATGCTTGCGAATGTAGGGCTGCATCGACGGAACGCCGCCCGAACTCGACGCTCGTGGCTCGGCGTGATCGAGCTCGATGACACGGCGATTGATATCGAGATCGGGAATGACGGCCTGGATCGTCGTTTCGCTGACCCGCTGTTGCCGCGCGAGCGCTGTCAGCCGGATTTTGTAGGCCTGCCATGGGTCGGAAACCGGCATGGCGTAAGCCGGCTGGCCGTAGGTTTGCGCGGCGGCAGTCCCGGCAAGCTGCGGGGTCGTGGAGGCTAGCGATGCCGCCCCAGTTCCGATCACGAGCCAACCAATCACACCCACGACACCTCCTCGCTGCAACCAAGGCTAAAGTGAAAGACCCGCGCGCGGCCAGCTTCGTTCACCGCGCGCCTTGCACAGCCCGGCGCTCCAGACGATATGCCAGCACCGATTAAGGAGAGGTGGCCGGGCGCGAGGCGACTGTCCTGCAGGGGGCAGGACACAAAGCTGAGCGGTTTGGCCGGTGATTGTACGGAGAGGTGGCCGAGTGGTTTAAGGCAGCGGTCTTGAAAACCGCCGTGGGTTCACGCCCACCGTGGGTTCGAATCCCACCCTCTCCGCCAGCCTTAAGGGAGACGCCGCATGGACCGATTCACCGGCGGTTGCCTGTGCGGCGACGTTCGAATCCTGGCGTCGGGACGGCCGTATCGGGTCGGTCTTTGTCACTGCCTCGACTGCCGCAAGCATCATGGCGCCCTGTTTTATGCCGCCGCGATCTTCCCTGAGGATGCGGTGACGATCGAGGGCGAAACGCGCGATTATGCCCACCGGCACTTCTGCCCCACTTGCGGCTCGTCCGTCTTTGCGCGCAATGGAGACGAGGTCGAAGTGTACCTCGGATCGCTCGACGCCCCCGATCAACTGATGCCGACCTATGAAAGCTGGATCGTCCGTCGCGAGTCGTGGTTGCCGCCCTTTCCGCTCGCGAAACATTTCGATCGCGATCGCGACTCCGCGGGGCGCTTCGAGGAGTAATCGCCCTTCGAAACATTCAGCTTGCGTTCACGCTACAAATGTAGCACACACTACAAATGTAGCGCGACAAATCGAGTCGCGCCCAAAAGGGAATGCAAATGCTGAGCAAGCTGCCGCCGCGCGAACGCCAGATCGTCGACATCCTCTATCAGCAGGGGCCCCTGCCCGTCGCTGATATCTGCGATGCCCTGCCCGATCAGCTGAGCGGCTCGGCCGTTCGAATGATGTTGAAGCGGCTCGAGGACAAGGGATTCGTACGGCGCATCCAATCGGACCGCGGTTATCTTTACAGCCCGACCGTTTCCGAAGCGGCTGCGAAGAAATCGGCGCTGAGCGAGATCGTCCGGGTGTTCTTCGACGGCTCTCCGGCAAATGCTGCGAGCGCCCTCCTCGGCATGTCGGAAAAGCTCAAGGACAACGAGCTGGATGAGCTTGAGGCGATGATCGCCCGCGCCCGGAAAGCCAAAGGGGGCAAGTAAATGAACGTCCTCATCGAGATCGCTCTCAAATCGGTGCTGATCGCCGGGCTGACGCTCGGCCTCCTTGAGCTGATGAAAAACCGTTCGGCTGCCGAACGCTCATGGATCGCTCATATCGGGCTGCTCGCGCTAGTGATCATGGCCTTCGCGCCGCTGGTCCTACCGACCTGGAACATCGAGGCCCCTGCACTGATCAGCCAGACGCCTGCCGCTGAAACGCAGGTCCAAACGGCTCCTCCTGCCACCCCGATTAGCCCCGCGATTCAGGCCACGCCTGCGACGAATGCGCCGGCGGCCAAGGCGAGTGCCTTGCCGGCGATCAGCCCGGTCGCGGCAACGTCGGCGCTCTATGCCATCCCCGCGGTCGTCTTGCTGTTCGTCACTTTCGTGGCGCTTGCGCGGCTCATCGCGCTCCGCGCCCGCGCCGACGTACTGGTCGATGGGCATTGGCTGAGCGCGCTGGCCCGTGCGCAGCGGCGGATGGGCTTCAAGCATGGCACTGCGCTGCTCACCAGCGACGATCTCGCCTCGCCGATCAGCTGGGGCCTGATGCGGCCGGTGATCCTGCTCAACAGCCGCGCGGTCGAAGCCGCCGATGAAGCCGAAGCCATCATCGCGCATGAGCTGGCGCATGTCGCGCGGATGGACTGGGCCAAGCTTCTGCTCGCGCGAATCGTCACCGCATTATTCTGGTTCAATCCCTTGGTCTGGATGCTCGCCCGCGAAGCGCACCAGCTGCGCGAGGAAGCGGCCGACGATTCGGTGCTCGCCGCCGACATCGACGATACCGATTACGCCCAGCTACTTGTCGGGGTAGCACGGCACGAATGCCCCGGGCTGCTGCTGGGCGCGCACGGAGTGGCCCCATCGAAGAGCTCGCTGGCCCGTCGCGTAGCTCGCGTCCTCGACGGCAAGTCGGTACGCGGACCGGTCGCCCGGTCGTTCGGACTCGGTGTGTTCGTCGGTGCCGCGCTCGTTGCCGCTCCCCTCGCGGCGCTGACATTTTCTCCGAAGCAGCCGGCAGCCGGCAAGGCCACCCTGGCGGCGGGCAAGGCTGGCGCGTCCAGGCCTTATTATGTGCCCTCCGAGCCGCCGGCCGACCTGCCACACATCATCGCCCAGGGCGTCTCGACTTCGGTCGCGACCGCCGTGTCCGCCGTGGGTCAGGATCAGGCCGACGCGGCCGAAGCCGCTGCTGACAAAGCCCAAGCCGAGCGCGACGCTGCTCTCGACCGCGCCGCGGAAGCCCGCGAAGCCGCGATCGAGCGGGCGCAGGAAGAAGCCGACCGCGCGAAGGACATCGCCAGGAAATATCGCGACAAGGATTTTGCCATGCGCGCGGTTGGCGTGACTCCCGAATATGTGGCCGCGATGCGGTCCGCCGCGCCGCAGCTTGCCCGGCGCAATTCCGACGACTTCATTGCGATGAAATCGGTTGGGGTCACCCCGGGCTTTGTCCAGGAATTGGCCAATGCCGGCCTCACCGGCCTCACCCTGGACCAGCTCGTCGAGGCGCGCGCGATTGGCCTCAACGGGAATTACGTCCGCGCAGCTGTCGGCGCAGGCGCCCGTCCCGACATGGACGGCCTGGTGCAGTTCCGCACATTGGGAATCACCCCGGACCAGATCGCCCGGGCGCGAAAGGCCGGCGCGACGACCAACGACCAGATCGTCGAGATGATTCTGACCGGAATGCATTCGCGTTACGCGCCGAAGCTGAAGGGCTGGCCGTTCGGAGGGGTTCGGCCGCCAAATACCGGCCGGCCGGCGGCCGCGCCACCCGATTGGACATCGCCTGACGGCTAACGCGATCCCAGACCACAGTAAGCGTCCAACCCTTCCTCACTCCTGACTTCGAAACGCCTGGCCCGGGCGAACGGGCGAGCTTTGCCCCAAGGAGACCGACCATGAACCGCTATCTCGCCTTCCTGCTTGCCGTGATGTGCGCAACTCTGACCGTTTCATCCGCCTGCGTTGCCGCACCCTTCGAATGGGTCAGCTTCACCTTGCAGCCCGATCGGACTGGGGAGCGGATTCACGCCACCTTTCACGACGACAGCCGCCATCGAGGCGACAGCAACTGGTCGAGCGGATTTCTTCCCTCCGAACTCATTGGACTCGACGTCGCCGGGTTTCGTGGGTCCGGCACCCGGCCGGTCCATTTCGCCATAGCCCGGGAAGCGGGGCGCCTAGACTGCGACGGTAATGGCGGTGGCAACCGAGCCTCGGGAAATTGCCGCTTCACGGCTGATCCGGCCTTTACCCAACTGCTCGTTAGCCGCGGAATTGGCACGCCGACCCGCGATCAGGCGTTCGGGTTGATGGCCATCAACGCCCACCGCGAGCTTATCGACGCCGTCGCGGCCGCTCACTACCCGACGCCGTCGGTCGACGATTTGATTGCGCTTTCGGCGCTCGGCGTGAACGGCCGTTACATCAGCGAGCTGGCGCACGCAGGCTATCGGCCGCAGGCGATCCACACGCTGATCGAGTTCAAGGCGCTCGGCGTCACCCCCGACTGGATCGGCGGCTTCGCGCGGATCGGTTACGGCAATATCCCCGCTGAAGGGCTCGTCCAGCTGCGCGCGCTCAACGTCACGCCGGAGTTCATCGCCGGCTTCGACAGCGCCGGTTTCGGTCGCCTGCCAGTGGAAAGCCTGGTCCAGTTGAAGGCGCTCGGCATCACTCCGGAATTCGCCCGTTCGGCCCAGTCGTCGTCAAAAGCCCGACTGTCGGTAGGCGAACTGGTTCAGATGAAATTGTTCGGGCGGATCCGTTGATCCGGCTCATCCGTCCGTCGACTGGTGGGTCGGGCCTGCGCCCCGGTCGATTCGTCTGTCGATTGATCGAACACCAATCGCTGCTCGGCTCCGTCCGCGCCTAGGCGCACCGGCAAATAACAAGGGGAACATCGTGGTACGCCGCATTTGGCTGTCGACTGTTGGGCTGTCAGCAATCGCCTTTTCCGCATCGGCTTTCGCCCAGGCTCCGGCCACTCAGTCCGCGACTGCCTCCACGCAACGCACCCGCACGACCGTCTACGACGCTGCCTATTTTGCGCAGTTCGCTCCGCGGACGGCTTATGACATCGCCCAGCATGTGCCCGGCTTCCAGCTCGATCTCGGAAGCACGCAGAGCGCGACGGGTAGCGTAGACGTTCGCGGCTTCGCCGGCACTGCCGGCAATGTCGTCCTCAACGGTTCGCGACCGCCGACCAAAGCCGAAACGCTCGACACGACGCTTCAGCGGATCCCCGCGCAGCGCGTGATTCGGGTCGAGCTCGGACCGGGCGACATTTACGGATCCGACTATGCCGGCAAGAGCCAGGTGCTCAACATCGTCATGTCGGACGCCGGCGGTTTCGATGCCAATATCACTGCCAGCGCCACGCGCCGGTACCAGGGCTTCATCCAGCCTAACGTGTCGGGGAACGCCGTGTTGAAGCGCGGGCCATCCACGTTCAACCTGTCGGCTGGAACGGGTTTCAACAAGCAATTCGAAGAAGGCACGGACACGCTGATCGACACCGCGACCGGCGACCTCGTCGAGTTCCGCCGCAAGCACAATTCCTACGCGAACAAGAATCCGTTCGTCGCCGGTGCGTACATATTGGACAACGGGACCAACAAGACGATCCGGATCAACGGTCGCTGGCAACCGAACCGGTTCGACCTGTTCCAGAGCAACCGGGTCACGCCATCGAACGGGCCGGCCCATGATGACAATCTGATCCAGGACTATAGCGACCCGTTGATCGAGCTTGGCGGGGACGTAACGCGGCCGCTTGCCGGAGGCGCGATCAAGTTCGTCGGACTGGCGACCCGCCGCAAGCGCGACGATGTCGACACCTACATCCAGCGCGACGGCCTCATCGACGAAAACGGTCAGACCAACGGCGGCTTCGAACAGACGATCAAGGCAAAGCGCAACGAAACGCTCGGACGTTTGAGCTGGACCCGTCCGAATCTCGCCGGATTCTCCTTCGAGGCCGGGGCGGAGGCCTCCTACAATACGCTCGACGACCACGTCGATCTGGACGCCATCGATCAGAACGGCGCTCACGTTCCCATCGAGCTGTCGATCGCCAATGCGACGGTCAGGGAGAAGCGCGGCGAGGTTTACGTCAGCGTCGGCAAGACGCTTTCGCCTAACCTGCGGGTCGATGCCGGGGTCAATTACGAATTCTCGAACCTGAAGGTGCGCGGCGACGCCGTCGCCGACCGGACGCTCAAGTTCCTGAAGCCCAACATCACTTTGGACTGGAAGCCCGGCGGCGGCTGGCACACGCAGTTTTCGGTCAAGCGCACGGTCGCCCAGCTCGACTTCTACGACTTCATCAGCGTCGGCGACCTCTCAACGAAGAGGATCAACGGCGGCAACGCAGACCTTCAGCCCCAGCGCACGTGGGAATTCCGGGGGACGGTCGATCATCCATTGTTCGGCGATGGGCTGTTCAAGCTCGACCTCGGCCATGATCTCGTCAGCTTGCTCCAGGACCGGATCCTGATTTGTGATGAAGTGGATCATCCCGGCGATCCAAATTTTTGCGCCGACGCTCCGGGTAATCTCGGAACGGGCAAGCGCTGGTTCGCCAGCCTGACTCTCGATGCGCCACTCGGGATGTTATGGAAGGGTCTTCGGGCCAAGCTGACCGGAACGGTACAACGCACGCGCGTGGAAGACCCCATCAGTGGCGAGCAGCGCAACTGGAGCGGATTCTTTCCCGAATGGCAGTGGGACCTCACTGTCCGGCGCGATGCAGGCTCTCTCTCCTACGGGTTCGAAGTCTTCGACAACCAGCATATCACCTTCTTCCGTACCGATGAGTTCGACACGAACTTCAACGGCGCGCCCGGCTGGAACGCGTTCGTCGAATACCGGCCAAGCGCCAGGACTTCGTTGACGCTCGACGTCAATCATGTGTTCGGCAAACGCAACCGGCTGCTGTTCCGGCCTAACCGGGCCGAACCGTCGCTCATCATCAACGAGTTCCGGGAACGCGACCAGCACATCAGCATCGGATTGACGCTGAAGCAGACGTTCGGCGGCGGAGGCGGAACGAAGGTCGCCAAGAAGTAGCGGGGTGGCGGAGCGGCGGAGACGCCGCTAAGAGCCGCCGCGACTTCTTTCACCAACGGGACATTTTTCAGTGGGCGAGCCTGCCATCCTTCCGTTCGACTGGGCGGATCCGTTCGATCTCAACCATCAGTTGACCGACGAGGAGCGGCTCGTCCGCGATACGGCGGAGGGCTATGCGCAGGAAAAGCTGCTTCCGCGGGTGACGTCGGCCTATCTCGACGAGCGGTTCGATCGCGAGATCATGACCGAGATGGGTGCTCTCGGGATGCTCGGAGCGACCATTCCGCACGAATATGGCGGCGCCGGGCTCGGTTACGTCAGCTACGGCCTCATCGCGCGCGAGGTTGAGCGGGTCGACAGCGGCTACCGCTCGGCCATGTCGGTCCAGTCGAGCCTCGTGATGCATCCGATCCATGCTTACGGGACGGAGGAGCAGCGGCAGAAGTATCTCCCGAAGCTCGCCACCGGCGAATGGGTCGGCTGCTTCGGCCTCACCGAGCCGGATGCCGGCTCCGACCCTGGCAGCATGCGCACGCGCGCACAAAAGGTGCAGGGCGGCTACGTCCTTTCGGGGACCAAGATGTGGATCACCAACTCGCCAATCGCGGACGTGTTTGTCGTCTGGGCGAAGTCGGACGCGCATGACGGGAAGATCCGCGGCTTCGTCCTCGAAAAGGGTGCCAAGGGCCTCAGCGCTCCGAAGATCAAGGAGAAGCTCTCGCTCCGCGCCTCGATCACCGGCGAGATCGTGATGGACGAGGTCGAGGTCGGCGAGGACGCGCTCCTGCCCAATGTCGAAGGCCTCAAAGGCCCCTTTGGCTGCCTCAACCGGGCGCGCTACGGCATCAGCTGGGGCTCGATGGGCGCAGCCGAGGCCTGCTACCACGCCGCCCGGCAGTACACGCTCGACCGCAAGCAGTTCGGCCGTCCCCTCGCCTCCAACCAGTTGGTGCAGCTTAAGCTCGCCAACATGGCGACCGAGATCACGCTGGGGCTTCAGGCGTCGCTTCGCGTGGGCCGCCGCCTTGAGCAAGGGGAGCTGATTCCGGAGACGATCAGCCTCATCAAGCGCAACAATTGCGGCAAGGCGCTCGATATCGCGCGGATCGCCCGCGACATGCACGGCGGCAACGGCATTTCAGCCGAATTCCAGGTGATGCGCCACGCCGCGAACCTCGAGACGGTCAACACCTACGAGGGCACGCACGACGTCCATGCGCTGATCATGGGCCGCGCGATCACCGGCATTCCCGCCTTCTAGCGAATGATTGCAAAGCTCCTTATGGTGACGCCCGCGTAACAGGGGGCATCAACATGGGCATGTTCGGCTTGGTCTTCCTTGCAGTCATCGTACTGCTGCTGGTTTACGCGATCGGCCTCTACAATCGTCTCGTACGCCTCCGCGCTCTGGTGAAGGAGGGCTTCAGCGGGATTACGGTCCAGCTCCGCCGCCGCGCCGACCTTGTTCCCAATTTGGTCGAGGCGGTGAAAGGCTATGCCAGCCACGAGCGCGAGGTGTTCGAGGAGGTGTCGAAGGCACGCGCGGCCTCCGTCAACGCTGGAACCGTCGGAGCGACCGCGCAGGCCGACGCCCAGCTGACAGGGATGCTGGGCCGGTTGTTCGCGGTTGCGGAGGCTTATCCCGAGCTCAAAGCCAACACGAACTTCCTGCAACTCCAGGACCAACTCGCCAATATCGAAGGTGAGCTTCAGGGCGCCCGGCGCTATTACAACGCCACGGTCCGCGACCTCAATTCCACGATTCAGAGCTTTCCGGCGGTCGCAATCGCCCGCCCGATGGGCTTCACCGAGGAGCCCTTCTACCAGGACGAGGATCCGAGCATCCAGTCCGCACCCAAGGTCTCGTTCGAGCGGCCGGCGGCCTGACGATGCACACGCTCCGGCGGGCGCTCCTTGCGTTCCTGCTGCTCGCCGCCCCCGCCGCGGCCCGGGCTGACGAGCGGATCCTCCACTATTGGAGCGACGTCCAGGTCCAGAAGGATGCGTCGCTCGAAGTCACCGAGACGATCGACGTCCGCGCCGAGCACGATCGGATCAACCACGGCATCTTCAGGGATTTTCCGACCCGTTACCGCAACCGGATGGGCGGCCAGGTGCGCATCGGCTTTACCTTCGAAGGCGCGACACTCGACGGCTCCGCGGTACAGGCATCGACCAGCCCGATGTCCAACGGGGTGCGGATCAAGCTCGGCGACCCGGACAAATATGTCGACATCGGCGAGCATCGCTACGTTATCCGCTACCGAGCGACCCGCGAGATCGGTTTTTTCAAGGATTATGACGAGCTCTACTGGAATGCGACGGGCAATGGCTGGGTCTTTCCGATCGATTCCGCCGAAGCCAGAATCCGCCTTCCCGAACCCGCAAAGCTCGGCCAGCGTGCTTCCTATACCGGCCCAGAGGGCTCGACCGGCTCGAATGCCGAGGTGGTGGAAGAAAAGCCGGGCGAAATCACGTGGCGCACGACCGCGCCGCTCGGCTCCTACGAAGGCCTGACGGTCGCGGTCGCATTCCCCAAAGGGGTAGTCCCGGCGCCGGGGCCAAGCAGCCGCTTTGGCGCGTGGCTGGCCGACAATGGGCCGCCCTTGGCCGGCGGGGCCGGGTTACTCGGCCTCTTCGGATATTTTTACTACGCCTGGAAGCGCGCTGGCCGCGACCCGCGCGCCGGCACGGTTGTCCCGCTCTTCTCGCCGCCAGACGACCTCAGCCCACCGGGCATGCGCTACGTCACCAAGATGAACGTCGATAACCGCACATTCGCCGCCGCTTTGGTCGACATGGGCGTGCGCGGCCATGTTCGCCTGGTGGAAGAAGACGGCGGCTGGTTCTCGCGCGACAAGACCCGCATCGACCGTCTCGACAGCCAAAATCCGCTTCCGACCGAGGAACAGAACGCGCTGAACGCACTGGTCCCGACCGGCGAATCGATCATGATGATCCAGAAGAATTACGCTGAATTCGGGGCCGCGAAGAAGGGCTTAACGGCGGTCCTGAAGGATCAGTATGAAGGAAAATTGTTCAAACGGAATTACGGCTGGGCCGCCTCAGGATTGCTGTTTTTCTTCGCTGCCATGTGGGTAACCGCGGCCGCCATCGTGGTGGCGGCCGACGCCGCATCCGTTTGGCAGATCGCGGTCACCCTCGGCGCGATCGCGGTTGCCGCCATGCTGTCGTTCGTGATCCACGGTTCTTCCACGGTCGGAAAATGCCTTCTGTCGCTCATCGCGTTCTCGGCGTTTGTTGTCGCCAGCGCGGTCGGATTCCCGGTGTTCGCCGAGGCGGTGAACAGTGGGGCCGGTCTGCCCTTGCTCATCCCCGCGCTGGCGTTTCCCCTGGTGATCACCTGCTTCTGGTGGATTTCCGCCCCGACGAAGGAGGGCCGCACGGTCCTCGACCATATCGCCGGCTTCAAACAATATCTTTCGATCACGGAGCGCGAGCGGCTCGACCGAATGACCGCGCCCAAAGACACACCCGAGATCTTCGAGAAATACCTGCCTTACGCGATCGCGCTCGGGGTCGAGAACCACTGGGCCGATCGCTTCCAGGGCGTGCTCGCCGCCGCGGCCGCGCAGGGCCAGCAGGGGTTCCTTTGGTATTCGGGGCACAGCGACCCGTGGAACAACCCGGGCCGTTTCGCCGAGAGCGTAGGTTCAAGCCTCTCAAGCACAATCAGCTCGGCATCCAGCGCCCCGGGCTCGAGCAGCGGCTCGGGTGGCGGCGGATCGTCAGGCGGCGGCGGGGGTGGCGGCGGCGGAGGCGGTTGGTAGCCGTCCCGGACGCCGGAAGAAGCCGATCGGCGCATCGTGATAGGTGGCGTCGGCCAACCGCACAAAGCCGAGGCGCTCGGCCAATTTCATCGACGGTGCATTGTCGAGGTCGATGATCGCCGGGTAGGATTCGGCAGCGAGCTCCTGCTCCGCCCAATAGAGCGCCGCGCTGCATGCTTCGAAGGCGATCCCCTGCCCGTGCACCGAACGGTCGAAGATCCAGCCCATCTCGGGCTCGCCGAGGATCGCCGGGCTCATTTCGCGCTCGAACTGGAAGAAGCCCAAATGACCGACCATGCGACAGTCGGACTTCTGCTCGACGGCCCACGGACCCATGCCGATCGTGGACCACATTCCGATTCCCGAGAGCAGCCGGCGCCAGCTGTCCTCGCGGTTCAGCGGCTTGCCCCCGATGTGGCGCATGACTTCTTCGTCGCCCAGCGTCGCAGCGTGAGCATCGAGATCACCCTGGCAAAACGCGCGCAGGATCAGACGCTCGGTCTCGAGCGTCGGCGCCGTCCGGATCAAGCTTATTTCTTACCGAGCGTCAGGCCGCCGAAGCGCTTGTTGAAGCGCGCGACCTGGCCGCCGCTGTCGAGCAGCTTCTGGTGGCCACCGGTCCAGGCCGGATGCACGCTGGGATCGATGTCGAGGTGGAGCGTGTCCCCCTCTTTTCCCCAGGTCGAACGGGTCTGGAACTTCGTGCCGTCGGTCATTTCGACCGTGATCATGTGATAATCGGGATGAGTACCGGATTTCATCTTTGTTTTCCTCGGGTTAGCCGCTGGTTTCCGACCAGCTGCCGAAGGTTGAACGCGCGCCTTTACAGGCGGGGCCGTGAAGTTGCAACCGAGACCGCTGTCAGGCGGGCCGCGAACGAAGCGCCGGAACTGTTCGCTCGAGCAATGCGAAACCGGCGAACAGGACCGCGGCGTAGAAGAGGTCTCCGGCTACGGTATTCTGGAAGAACGGGATGGCCGCGATGTAGCAGGCCTCGAGCCCGGCCAAGGTACGCGGATAGAAGCCGCTGGACAGCCACGTGCCGAAGTTGGTCAGCACGAAGAACAGCACCGAACTGGCGATGGCAGCGCCTCCCACGCGGATCGGCGAAACACGCTTCAACGCCATCCACCCGATAATCACGATCAGGGCGACGCTGAAATAGACCGTGGGCATGCCGCGATAGAAGCCGAGCACGAGGTCGCTGAGGAACAACGCGCCCAGGGGCGCGACCAAAGCGACCGCTCCGCGCCGCCCGAGATAAGCGCCGCTGAACAGGGCCATGGCGCCGATCGGCGTAAAATTGGGCGGATGCGGCACCAGCCGAAGCGCCGCCGCGGCCAGGATCGCGGCCAGAAGCGTGAGGATGCGGGCGTTCATGGGCGACACCCATAATGTGCCGGTTTCCAATTTGACAGCCCGCAGGCGCCGGCCCTAGGCAAGCCGCGCGACCAGGGTGCCGCCCACGGACGAAAATCCGGCGGGGGCGGTTCAAAGGGAAGCCGGCGAAAATCCGGCGCTGTGCCCGCAACTGTGAATGCCGGGATCTCTCGGCAAAGTCAGGAACCTGCCTTGGTCCGTCGTCCGTTTCCCCGGCCGGGACCAGCCGCGGGGGCGTGGGCTCGCTGCCGATGAGGCGGCGAATCCCTCTGTGACGACACGTTCGTCAACAGGAGGATTGAAATGCCCGCACTACCCATCGACAGCGAACAGATCGTCATCACAGCCTCGCGCACGCCCGAGCGGGAAGCCCAGTCGGCCGCCAGCGCCACGATTATCGATCAGCCACGGATCGAGCGGCTCGGCGACCCCTTGGTCCCTTCCCTGCTTCGCCTTACCCCGTCGATCGCGGTGGCCACGTCCGGCCCCGCCGGATCGCTGACCGAAGTCCGCATCCGCGGCGCCGAGGCGAACCACAGCCTGGTCTTCGTGGACGGGATCAAGATCAACGATCCCGCCTCCGGCGACGCGCCCCGCTTCGAAATCCTCAACGCGGACCTCGCCTCCCGGATCGAGATCGTTCGCGGGCCCCAATCCGCCCTGTGGGGTTCGGAAGCGATTGGCGGCGTGATCGCGATCAACGGAGTTCCGGAGGCAAGCGGCTATCGCGCCACGGCCGAGGGCGGATCGTTCGGTTTCCTTCGCGCCGGCGGTTCGGCTGCAGCACGCAGCGACAAGGCTAGCCTCGCGGGGGCCTTCGGCTGGCAGCGCGCGACGGGGATCGACAGCTTCGACGGCCATGGTGACAAGGACGGATATCGCAACCTGTCGGGCCGCCTGCGCGCTACATGGATTCCTGCCGCCAACGTCGAAATCGGCGCTTCTGGGGTCGCATTGACGGGCCGAAGCGAGTTCGATGGCTTCGATCCTGTCACCTTCGCCCACACCGACACGCTCGACAGCAGCCGCAATCGCCTCGGGGCGGCACGGGTCTGGGCGAACGCCGGTAGCGACGATTCTCCCTGGCGCGGGCAAATTTCCGCCTCGTTGCTCGGCTCGTCCAACAAGAATTATCTCGATGACGTCCAGCAGAACCGCACGCGCGGGACCAGGCGAACCCTCAGCGCGCAGCTCGAGCGGAGATTCTCAACCGGCGCGATCGCGCACACTTTGATCGCCGCGGCGGATACGGAGCGCGAGACGTTTCACGCCCGCGATACGATTTACGGCGGATTCTCGAACCAGGATCGAAGCCGCGACCACCGGGCGCTCACCTTCGAATGGCGGGGCGAAGCGAAGGCGCTGACCGGCGATGTCGCCGTCCGGCGCGACATGTTCAACCGCTTCAAGGATGCGACGTCGCTGCGGGCTAGCGCGCTCGCCCATTTCGGTCAGGGTTTCGCCCTCGCCGGCGCTTATTCTGAAGGGATCGCGCAGCCGACCTTCTTCGACCTCTACGGCTTTTTCCCAAATAATTTCCTTGGCAACCCGGGTCTTAAACCGGAAAGTTCACGCGGCTTCGAAGTCTCGCTGCGCTACCGCAGCCGCACGGTCCAGGCCTCGTTCACCGGCTTCCGGCAGAAGCTGCACGACGAGATCACCGACATTTTCGACTTCGACACGTTCTTGTTCAGCACCGCCAATCGAAGCGCCACGAGCCGCCGTTCGGGGGTCGAGACCGAGCTCGCCTGGCAGCCGTCGCACAAGCTGCGGCTATCGGCGAGCTATGCTTATCTCGACGCGACCCAGCCCGACGATTCGGGCCTCACCGAGGTCCATGAGCTGCGAAGGCCCAGGCACAGCGGTTCGATCGCAGCCGACGGGGCATTGGGCAAAGTGACGTACGGAGCGTCGCTCGCTTATGTCGGCCGCCATTTCGACCAGCGCGATACCTTCCCGTTCGATCGGGTCGCGCTGGGCTCCTACTGGCTTGCCGGTGCGCGCCTTGCCTATGCCGTCCGGCCGGGCATCGAACTGTTCGCGCGCGGATCGAACCTGCTCGACCAGCGCTACCAAGATGTATTCGGCTATAGGACGGAAGGACGGGCCGTTTACGCCGGGATCAGCCTTCGGGCGGGTCCGCGATCATCGCCGTGAAGTTCGCTTCGGCGGCAAGCTTGCCATCAACGCTGGCGCGGCCAGCAAATTTGCAGACCGTCGAACGCTTCTGGACGAACTCGACCTCGAGCTTCAGGAGCACGCCCGGCTCGACTGGTAGGCGGAACTTCGCGCCCTCGATCGCCATGAAATAGACGAGCTTGCCCGAGCCTGCGAGTCCGAGAGCTTCGACCGCGAGCACGCCCGCCGCCTGGGCGAGCGCCTCGACGATCAGCACTCCGGGCATGATCGGCCGCGAGGGAAAATGACCCTGGAAGAAGGGTTCGTTGATCGTCACCGCCTTGACGGCGACGATCCCCTTGTCGGGGTCGAGGCTTTCGACCCGGTCGACCAGCAGCATCGGGTAACGATGCGGCAGCGCCGCCATCACCCGCTTGATGTCGAGCGGGCCGATGGCGGTGCTGGCCGGCTGATCGTTCATTCGCGCTTTAGCGGCCCTGCGGCGTCTGCTGCTGCGGAAGCGGCGTCACGCTCACCGCCGGAAGCTGCTGATTGAGCGACGTCAGCACATCGGCCGTTACATCTATCGCATTGTCGTTGGCCATCGTGCTGTTCTTCGACAGGACGATCGAGGCGCCGCGGGTCGCGCGGACCTGCTCGACGATGGTGATCAGCCTGGTGCCGATCTGCTGCTGGACGTTGGCGGCGGTGGATTCGAGCGACCGCTGGGACGTGGCGAGCTCCTGCTGGGCGGCCTGCTCTTTGGTCTGGAAGGCCTTGATCCGCGCCTGAAGGGCCGCGTCTGGAGCCTTGCCGTTCAAGGCATCGACCGCGGCCTGGATCGGCTTGCCCTCCGTCTGCAGCTGAGTTTGAAGCTGCTGAGCGCGGGTGCGCAGGGCGGCCTGCTTGGATTGCAGCTGAGTGCCGGCCGATTTGCAGGCGGTGCAATCCGATAGCACCCGTTCAGAGTCGACAATGAGGATGGCAGGTCGTGCCTGGGCGAGTGCGGCGGTCGGGGCGGTGGCTGCAAAAAGTGCCACGGCAGTGGAAATCAGAATCTTTTTCATCAGAATTGGGTTCCTACGTTGAAGCTGAACAATTTGGTGTCGTCGCCCTTCTGCTTGAGGAGGGCTTTGGCGAGATCGAGGCGAAGCGGGCCGAACGGCGACGTCCAGTTGACCCCAATGCCGATCGAGAGGCGCGGCTTGGGCGAATTGCCCAGGAAGAACTCCTTGAAACCGGCCGAGCGAACATAGTCGTCGCCAGGCAAGGTGCCTGCCGCGCCCTCACCGGCGCAATGAGCGCCCGGCGCCAAGAGGATTTGGCCGCCCGAAACGCCTTCGTTGGGAGTACAAACGATACCGATATCCGTCAGCGCCGGCTGTTTCACCTTCCACAGCGATCCGACATCGATGAAGGCCGATGGCCTCAGACCCACGCTCTTCAGGCCGGAGCTCAGCGGAAATTCGAGCTCGATCCGGCCCATATAATAGGCCCGGCCGCCGAGCGCGTCGGTGATCCGAGCGTCGCTAAAGAGAAGGTTGCCGTCGAGATCGTAGTTCACGCGCTGGATGCGCGGCCCGAGGCCGCGAATGTCGAAGCCGCGAAGCTGCGGGCCGAAGAAGCGATCGGTGAGGCGAATGGGTTCGATTGAATTGCCCAGATTGTCGTGCCGGCTCTGAAGGGGATGAATATACCCGCCCTCGGCATGCGCGGAAAGGATCCATCCCGCGCCAAAGCCTCGGTATTTCGTCCCGTCGAATCGCGTGCGCAGATACCTGACGTCACCGCCGAGGCCGGCGAAGTCCTGAGACAGGATCAACCGGTTCCCGCGGGTCGGGTGAATGCCGTCCGTATTGTCATAGATCGTCGAATATCCGAGCAGCGATGTCAGGTGTGTTCCGATTTCGTCGCAGAGGTAGCGCCCGGCCTTGGCCGGATCGCACTCCAAATTGCCGTCGCCGTCGAGGTCGCTGTAGAACGTGCTCTTGTCGAGCGTGATCTTATCGTTCGTCAGGGTGTAGCGCAGGCCGAAGCTGGTGAACTCGGTCAACGGGAAGCCCAGCCGAAGGCCGCCGCCGGTCTGGACCTGCGAATAGGTCGTATTCCGGTTGCCCGTCGATGTGAGGTTGAAGCTGCGATAGTCGCGCCGGAAGAGTTGGCCGCCGAGCAGGATCGACTTGTCTAGGAAATAGGGCTCGACGAAGCCGAGCTCGACCGATTTGGCATATCGCGAATAGTTCACCGAAGCGTCGAGCGACTGCCCCTTGCCCATGAAATTGTTCTGGGAAACGGCGAGCTGGATCACAAAGCGCTCGAGGCTCGAATAGCCGCCCGAAAGCGACAGCTGTCCGGTCGCTTTCTCCTCGACATTGGCGGCAAGGACGACGCGGTCGGGAGCGGACCCTTCGGACTGCTTGATCTCGAACTTCTCCTGGAAGAAGCCGAGGCTCTGGATGCGGTCCTGACTGCGCTTGACCTTGATGGCGTTGAACGCGTCGCCTTCGTTGATCCGGAACTCGCGGCGGATGACTTTGTCGCGAGTCACCGTGTTGCCGGTGATGTCGATGCGCTCGACGTAGACGCGGGGGGTTTCGCCCACCTTGAACGTGATGCTCATCGTGTGCTTGTCGGCATCGCGATCGTAAGCCGGATTGATGTCCGCGAAGGCGTAACCGAGGTTGCCCGCCGCCTCGTTGAGCTTGGTGACGGAATCCTCGACCGCCTTGGCATTGAACCAGCTGCCGGGCCTTAGGGTGACCAGCGACTTGACCTTCTCGGCGGGGAAGTCACGAAGCGCGCTGTCGGCGTCGATCTCACCGAATTTATAGCGCGGCCCCTCTTCGACCACATAAGTGATCACGAAATCCTTGCGATCAGGGGTCAGCTCGGCAAGCGCCTGCACGACACGGAAGTCGGCATAGCCCTGCGTCAGGTAGAAGGCGCGAAGCTTCTGCTGGTCGGCGGACAAGCGGTCGGGATCGTAGGTGTCGTTCGACTTCAAGAATCCGAGAATTCCGCCCGCCTGCCGCGTGTACATTTCCTTGCGCAGGCGGTCGTCCTTGAACTCCTTGTTGCCAATGATGTTGATCCGCCGGACCTTGGCAAGATCGCCCTCGTAAACTTCGAAGACGACATCGACGCGGTTCTGGTCGAGCTGGACGATCTTCGGCTCGACCCGCGCAGCGAAGCGGCCCTGGCGGCGGTACAGCTCGAGGATTCGCTCGACGTCGGCCCGGGCCGCGGAGCGGGTGAAGATCTGCCGCGGGGCCAGCTTGATCTCCGGCAGGATCTTGTCGTCCTTGAGCCGCTTGTTGCCCTCCAGGATGATGCGATTGATGACCGGGTTCTCACGGACCGCGATGACTAGGTCGCCAGTATCGGCGCCCGTGATTGTCACGTCAGCGAAAAGCTGGGTCGCGTAGAGGTCCTTCAGCGCCTGGTCGAGCGATTCGGCTGTGTAAGGCTGGCCGGGCGACAGGTTGGCGTAGGAACGGATCGTTTCAGGCTCCAGACGCTGGTTGCCGCGCACCGCGATCGAGTGGATCGTCCGGGATATCGGAGCCGGCGCTGGCGCTTGTGCCGTCGGCGCGGGCGCTTGTGCCGCCGGCTCGGCCGGGGCCGTCTGGGCAGCGAGCGGCGCTGCCCATCCTCCGAGCATCGTCCCGACCAGAAGAACGGCGCCTGCGCGCCGGTTAATGCCCGTCATTCCTGAAATCACGCGACCCCGCCTTGCACAAAGAATTCGGCCGCCCCTCGGCCATCACGCTCGTACTTAAGCCCCTGCCCCAAGCCTCCTAGCCAATCAAGCGTTCAAGCTGGTTCCAGAGGCCGAGGTCGTTGAAGGTCGCAAAGACCAGCAACGCGAGGATGAGAGCGAGGCCGCCCCGGAACGCCCAATCGAGCGCCTGTGCGCTGACCGGGCGGCGCCGGACCGCCTCGACGACATAGAAGAACAGGTGGCCTCCATCCAGCATTGGGACTGGCAACAGGTTGATGAATCCGAGATTAATTGAGAGCAGCGCCATGAGCTCGACAAAGGCCAATGGACCGAACTGCGCGTTGGCGCCCGCAAGCTTGGCAATCTTGATCGGTCCGCCGATCATTTTCGGCGAGATCGCGCCGCGGATCAGCTGAACCACACCGTCGGCCATTGCGCGAGTCAGCCGCCCGGTAGCTTCCACCGCCATGGGCACCGCTTTGACGAACCCCACCGGACGACCGGGCTCGGCCGATGCGACGACGCCGAGCATGCCGCGATCGGCATGCTGGCCGGTCGGATCGACGAAATCGGTCGAGCCGAGCTTCACCTCGACATGCGAACGCTTGCCTGCCCGCTCATAGTCGATTTCCACGGTCTCGTTCGGCCTGAGGCCGACTACGTTGTAAATGTCCGCAAAAGTCGGCGTGGAACGGTCAGCGATCGAGACGATCCGGTCGCCCGGCTCGATTCCAGCCATTTGGGCCGGGCTGCCCGGCTTGACGCTTGCTACCGCATTCGACAGCGGCGACCCAAAGAATGTGAAAAACGCCGTGAAGATCGCGATTGCCAGGATGAAATTCGCGACCGGCCCCGCCAGGACGATCAGGAATCGCTGCCACACCGGGCGGAATTGAAAAGCCCGATCCCGAAGTTCTTCAGGAATCTCCTGCGCGTCAGCCGGCGTGCTCGCCGGCCCCATGTCCCCGACGAACTTTACGTAACCGCCGAGCGGCAGCCATGAGACCTTCCAGCGCGTCCCCTGCTTGTCGGTCCAGCCGAAGAGTTCGCGTCCGAAGCCGATCGAAAAGATCTCGGCCGGGACCTTGAACAGGCGCGCAACGAGATAGTGACCGAGTTCGTGGAAGAAGACGAGCGGACCGAGCGCGCAGACGAACGCGACGAGAACCATCCAGACGGGCGGATGCGGAAGGGGCATGTCAGACGGCCTGCATGACAGCGTCAACGCGCTGGCGCGTAAAACGGTCGATCTCGAGAACTTCGGCGATCGAGCCAGGAGCAGCGAGAACGCTCTCCTCGAGCGCGCGCTCGACCAGCCTTGGAATATCGGTGAAGGCGATCGAACCGGTGAGGAAGCGGCTAACGGCGGCTTCGTTGGCGGCATTCAGGATCACCGGGGCCGAGCCCCCCGCCTCGAGGGCTTCGCGCGCGATCCTGAGCGCCGGAAAGCGCGTAAGGTCAGGTTCTTCGAATTCCAGCCTGGCAATGGATGCGAGATCGAGTCGCTGGGCCGGGGTCGGGATCCGTTCCGGCCAGGCCAGCGCATAGGCGATCGGGATCCGCATGTCGGGACTGCCGAGCTGGGCGAGAACCGAACCGTCCACGAACTCCACCAGCGAGTGAACCACGGATTGCGGATGAATGACGATTTCGATGCGCTTTGACGGCACACCGAACAGGTGGTGCGCCTCGATGAGTTCGAGGCCCTTGTTCATCATGGTTGCGGAATCGACGGAAATTTTTGCGCCCATCGACCAATTCGGGTGAGCCACTGCCTCGGCCGGGGTCGCGCTACGCATCATTTCTGCCGACGCGGTGCGGAAAGGTCCGCCGCTCGCGGTCAGGATGATTCTTGCGATGTCATCGTTGCGGCTGCATGCAAGGCATTGGAAAATCGCATTGTGCTCGCTGTCTATGGGCAGCAATGTCGCGCCGCTGCGGACCGCGGCCTCAGTCATCAGTGCGCCGGCCGTGACCAGTGCCTCCTTGTTGGCAAGGGCGACCGTGCGTCCGGCTTCGACCGCCGCCATGACCGGCTTCAGGCCCGCGCAACCGACGATCGCGGCGATCACCAACTCCGCTTCGCCTGCTGCCGCCTCGATCAGCGCCTCATCGCCCGCCTCGGCCCGGCAATTGCTCCCAACGAGCAGCTCCTGGAGGTCGCTGAGGCGTCTCTCGTCAGAGACAACCGCGAGCCGGGCTCCCGTGCGGCGGGCGATATCGGCGAGCGCTTCGGCGTTCGTCGCCGCCGTGACTGCAACCACTTCGAATCGCTCGGGATTGCGCTCGATCAGGTCCAGTGTCGATTTGCCGACGGATCCCGTCGCACCGAGGATTGCAAGCTTTCGTCTCACGCGAGCCCCGATAGCTGGACTAGCGCGGTAAGGACAGCAACGGGCACCAGGCCGTCGAGGCGGTCGAGGAGGCCGCCATGACCCGGGAGCCAGTGGCCGGAGTCCTTCACCCCCACCCTTCGCTTGATCCAGCTTTCGAACAGATCGCCGCCCTGCGCCGCCAGTGCGAACAGCGGAGCCAGGATCAAGAGAACTCGGCTGAGGTCGAGGTAAATGACCCACGCACCTCCGAGCAATGCCGCGGCGATCACGCCGCCGATCAGGCCCTCGACCGTCTTGCCCGGACTGATCAACGGAGCGAGCTTCGTCCGGCCGATCGCCCGGCCCACGAAATAGGCGCCGATATCGGTCGCCCAGGTAACAATGAAGACCCACAGCAGGAGGTTGGGATTCGCGTGGTTTGCGTTCGGGAATCTCTCGCGAATCCAGAGCAGCGAAATGGCGGGTAGAAGCGCATAGACAAAGCCGCCGGCGGTCCAGCGCGGCCCCCATGCCCGAGTCAGGGTCCACCACTCCCAGAACATGGCCGTGGCGACCGCCGCGACCAGCAGTGCGAAGAAGTCTCCGCCCTCGAACGCCGCGGCCAGCGCAACGCCGATCATAACCAGGCCGGAGATGATTCGGACTAGGAGTTCGTTCAAGCTGTCACCCTCGGCCACCAAAGCGGCGCTGGCGGCCCGCGAATTGCTCGAGCGCCTGTCCGAATGCCTGCTCGTCGAAGTCGGGCCAGAGAATGTCGAGGAACAGGAGCTCGGCGTAAGCCGCCTGCCACAACAGGAAATTGGATAGCCGCACTTCGCCAGACGTGCGGATCAAAAGATCGGGATCCGGGAGTCCCTGGGTTTGAAGCTCCGCGCCGACGGCATGTTCGTCAATTGCGCCGGCTTCGACCTCTCCTGTCGCACACTTCTTCGCGAGACTGCGCGCCGCCGCCGCAATCTCCGCTCTCGATCCGTAGTTCAGCGCAACCACGAGCGTCAGGCGCGTATTGGCCTTCGTTCGCTCGACTGCCCGCTCGAGCTTTTCGACCATGTCCGGACCGAAGGCTGAATAATCGCCGATCAGCCGGAGCCTCACTCCCTCCTTCGTGAGCCGGTTCAATTCGCGCTCGAGGTAGAAGCGCATCAGCGCGGTGAGGTCGGAGATTTCATCGTCGCTTCGGCGCCAATTCTCGGAGGAAAAGGCGTAAAGCGTGAGCACCTCGACGCCATGGTCCGCGGCAGCCTGGAGCGCGCGCTTGACAGCTTCGGCGCCCGCCCGGTGGCCGGCGACGCGCGGCAGTCCGCGGCGCTCGGCCCAGCGGCCGTTGCCGTCCATGATGATAGCGACGTGACGCGGGACCGTTCCGTCCCGGGCTTGTCCCTTCACGCCCTCGGGCGCGGCGGCGGAGGTCACTTGCCGAGGATTTCCTTTTCCTTGGCGTGCGCCAGCTCGTCGATCTCCTTGATCGTCTCGTCGGTCAGCTTTTGTACCTCATGCTCGAGGCGCTTGCGCTCGTCTTCGCTGATCTCGTGCTTGCGCTCGTCCTGCTTCAAATGGTCCATCCCGTCGCGGCGCACGTTGCGAACGGCGATGCGCGCCTTTTCCGCATATTGGCCGACCAGCTTGGCAAGCTCTTTTCGCCTCTCCTCGGTGAGCTCGGGGATCGGCAGGCGGATCACCTGGCCGTCGACGATCGGGTTGATCCCGAGGCCAGCGGTGCGGATCGCCTTTTCCACGGGCTGCACATTGGAGCGGTCCCACACCTGGACCGACAGGAGGCGCGGCTCCGGGGTCGACACGGTCGCCACCTGGTTCAGCGGCATGTTGGTGCCGTAGACCTCGACGTGCACGGGATCGAGCAAGGCCGTCGACGCGCGACCCGTCCGAAGACCGCCGAGGTCGTGCCTCAGCGCCTCGAGCGCGCCGTGCATTCGGCGGTTGAGGTCGGACGTGCTGATGCTCGTGGTCATCTCCTACTCTCCATTCTGGACGATCGTCGCCGTCCCCCGCCCTTCGATCACCTCGGCGAGGTTTCCGGGCTGGCGGATGTTGAACACGACGATCGGAATATTGTTGTCGCGGCACAGAGCGACCGCGGCGGCGTCCATGACCTTGAGATCGTCGCTCAGCACCTTGTTGAACGATACGGTGTCATAGCGCTCGGCGCTGGACACCTTCTTCGGGTCCGCGGTGTAGATGCCGTCCACGCTCGTCCCTTTGAACAGGGCATCGCAGCTCATTTCGGCGGCTCGCAGGGCGGCGGCCGTGTCGGTCGTGAAATAGGGGTTGCCGGTGCCCGCGGCGAACAGCACGATCCTGCCCTTCTCGAGGTGCCTCAGCGCGCGGCGGCGGATGTAAGGCTCGGAGACGCTGGCCATCGGGATTGCCGAAAGCACGCGCGTATCGATTCCGATCTTCTCGAGCGCCATCTGCAGCGCCAGCGCGTTCATCACCGTCGCCAGCATGCCCATGTAATCGGCGGTGGCGCGGTCGAAGCCCTTGGCCGCGGCGGCCATGCCGCGGAAGATGTTGCCGCCGCCGACGACCAGGCAAAGCTCATGGCCCTGGCCCTTCGCCGACGCGATCTCGCCGGCGAGGCCGGCGACTGCGTCAGGGTCGATTCCGAACTGGCCGGGGCCCATCAACGCTTCGCCCGAAAGCTTCAGCAGGATTCGGTTGAAGCGCGGGCGGGTCATCGGGCCGGTCGTCCTTCCTTAAGGAAAAGGCGGACACGCTTTAGCGCGCCCGCCCCATTTTCCAACTATCTTGCGATTTAGGCGACCGGTTCGGGCTTGTTCGTGCCGGCGGCGGCAGCGACTTCGGCGGCGAAGTCCTCCTGCTTCCGCTCAATGCCTTCACCGAGCTGGAAGCGGACAAAGCCCTTCAGCGTGATCGCTGTACCCGCGTCCTTCGCGGCAGACGCGACGACCTCTGCGACGGGGGTCTTGTTGTCCATCACGAATAGCTGCGACATGAGCGCATGGTCCTTGCGGAACTTGGCGAGACCGCCCTCGACCATCTTCTCGATGATGTTCTGCGGCTTGCCGCTTTCCTTCGCCTTTTCCAGCGCGATTCCGCGTTCGCGCTCGATGAGCTCGGCCGAAAGGTCTTCGGCAGACAGAGCCAGCGGGTGCGCAGCCGCGACATGCATCGCGATCTGCTTGCCGAGCGCCGTCAAGGTCTCGGCCTGTGCGGCGCTCTCAAGCGCGACCAGGACGCCGATCTTGCCGAGGCCCGGAGCGACCTGGTTGTGAACGTAGGACACGACCGCGCCCTCGCCCACCTCGAGCACCGCCGCGCGGCGCAGCGACTGGTTCTCGCCGATCTTGGCGATGTTGTCGGTCAGGGCCTCGGTGACCGTGCCGCCATCCGGATACTGGGCCGATCCGAGCGCCTTTACGTCGGTGCCTTGCTCAAGTGCGAGCTTGGCGACGTTACGGACGAAATTCTGGAAGATCTCGTTCTTGGCGACGAAGTCGGTCTCGGAGTTCACCTCGACGACCGCTCCGCGATTGCCCTCGACGATGACCCCCACGAGCCCTTCGGCGGCCGTTCGGCCGGCCTTCTTCGCGGCCGCGGAAAGGCCTTTGGCACGCAGCCAATCGATCGCCGCCTCCATCTCGCCGTTGGTCTCGGAGAGCGCCTTCTTGCAGTCCATCATGCCGGCGCCGGTGCGCTCGCGCAGTTCTTTCACACTCGCGGCCGTGATCTCAGCCATTTTCGTATCCTTTTGCACTAAACCGTTCGCCCCGAGCCTGTCGAAGGGCTGCCTTGCTCTTCCAACTGAAGGACAGGGCTTCGACTTTGCTCAGCCCGAACGGAAGATTGGTGTCTTCTCGTCAGGCTTCCAGCGCGGCTTCGGCCGGCGGCTCGGCCATCTCGCCGATGTCCTCGCCCTTCGCGACGGCCTCGCCGGTCCGGCCCTCGGTCACCGCCTGCGCGACAGCGCCGGTGTAGAGGCGGATCGCGCGGCTGGCGTCGTCATTGCCCGGGACGGGAAATGCGATGCCCGACGGGTCGCTGTTCGAATCGAGGACCGCGACGACCGGAATGCCGAGCACATTGGCTTCCTTGATCGCCAGCTCTTCCTTGTTCGTGTCGACGACGAACATCACGTCGGGAAGACCGCCCATGTCGCGAATGCCGCCAAGGCTCTTCTCGAGCTTGTCGCGTTCGCGGGTGAGCTGGAGCACTTCCTTCTTTGTGAGGCCGGCGGTGTCGCCGCCAAGCTGCTCCTCGAGGCTCTTCAGCCGCTTGATCGAGTTGGAAATGGTCTTCCAGTTGGTGAGCATGCCGCCGAGCCAGCGGTGATTGACGAAATGCTGGCCGGACGTCAGCGCGGCCTCGGCAATGGCGTCCTGCGCCTGGCGCTTGGTGCCGACGAACAGCACCTTACCGCCGCGCGCCGTCGTCTGTTGGACGAAGTCGAGCGCGCGCGCGAACAACGGCACGGTCTGCGACAGGTCGATGATGTGCACCCCGTTGCGGTCGCCGAAAATGTACGGCTTCATCTTGGGGTTCCAGCGGTGGGTCTGGTGGCCGAAATGCGCTCCGGCCTCTAGCAATTGCTGCATGGTGACGACGGTCGTCGCCATTTTTCTTCTCCTTCCGGTTCGTCCTCTGGGAAGCGTTAGCGGGCGTGACCAATGGTCCCGACCGACCGGTGTATGTTGCTTCCCATGCGGGTTGAGGCGCGGCCCCTAGCCGAAGCGCGCCGCAGATTCAAGCACTTGGACAGTCGTGAAGCCCGGGCTTGACAAAAGAGAACAAAGAGTGAACATTTTACTTCCTCAAAGGAGGCAGACCGTGATGACCGCAGTTCTGGGCACCCTTCCCTTCCTCGCCACTTTGTGGCTGCTCGTTGTGCTTGGTGCCATGGTTCTTGAGGAAAGCGGCACGAAGATTGCCGCTGCCCTCAAGGGCAAGCCGTTTCGCAATCCTGGGGCGGAGCGCCGGTCGCTTCGGATCCGGATGCGCCCGCAACCTGCGGCTATTTGCGCCGAGCCGCGGTGGAGCGCCGCCGCCTGACCCGTGCATAGCTCGCCAGGGCGAACGGAATCATGAGCAAATAGAGCGCGGCAACGGCGAGCAGCGTCGCCCAGGGCGCTACGACCAGCGCCGCGCCGAGCAGAGCTACGCCTGCAAGTGCGAAAAGCCGCCAGTCGCGGCGGATCCGGATGCTCGACCAGCTGTACGTCGGCAGGCTCGAGATCATGAGCGCGGCGATGAGCACGGTCCAGGCCATCACCGGCTCCCAGCGCCGGAACAGCTCGTTGCCGGTGATCAGCCATAAATAGATTGGGACGAAGGCAAGTCCCGCCCCTGCCGGCGCCGGAACGCCGGTATTGAAACCCGCGGATTTGTGCGGTTGCTCGGCGGCGTCGAGCCGGGCGTTGAACCGCGCCAGGCGGAGCGCGCAGCACACGGCGAGAGCGAGCGCCGCGATCCAGCCGAAGCGTGGAGCATTCTGCAGCGACCACAGGAAGAGGATCAGCGCGGGCGCCGTCCCGAACGCGATATTGTCGGAGAGCGAGTCGAGCTCCGCCCCGAAGCGGCTTTGCGCCCGAAGAAGCCGCGCGATCCTGCCGTCGATCCCATCGAGCACGCCGGCAAGGACGATCGCTCCCAATGCCTTTTCCCACTCTTCACGCACGGCCAGGCTAACCCCGGTCAGGCCAAGGCACAGGGCAAGCGTCGTGATCGCATTCGGGATCATCGCCCGGAACGGGATGCGCCGAGGCTCCTGGTCGACGCTGTTGTCTTCGGTCACTGGCTGTTGCCGGTTACCGGGATGTCCAGCCCGACGATTCCAAGGATTGTCTCGCCGGCGATCGCGCGCTGGCCGAGCAAGACGCGCGGCGCGGCCCCGAGGGGCAGATAGACGTCGACCCGGCTGCCGAAGCGGATGAGGCCGACGCGCTGCCCTGCCAGCACCGAATCGCCTTCACGCACGAATGACAGGATCCGGCGAGCAACCAGTCCCGCGATCTGGGTAAAGCCGATGCGAAGGCCGTCCGCGCCCTCGATCAGGAGGTGCTGCCGCTCATTATCCTCGCTCGCTTTATCGAGGTCGGCATTGATGAACTTGCCGGGGACGTAGGCGATCCGCTTCACCCGGCCCGCGATCGGCGAGCGGTTTATGTGAACGTCGAACACGCTCATGAAGATCGACACGCGCATATATTCCGCGTCGGTCAGTCCTTCAGGGCCGCGAAGCTCGGGCGGCGGCGGCACTTTCGTGATCATCGTGATCAGGCCGTCCGCGGGGGCGACGATAAATTTGTCGCCATTGGGGGTTGTCCTCACCGGATCACGGAAGAAGGCGGCGATCCAGATCGTCGCCGCGGCGAGCAGCCACCCGAGGAAATGGCTGATCAGGACGTAGGCCAGGAATGTCGCCGCCGCGGCAATCACGGCATATTTGCGGCCTTCCGGGTGGACCGAGGGGAAGCGCCACTTAACGGTCGTGGTCAGCGGACTGTCGGGCTTTTCGAGCTCTGGCATTGGCGCTTCCCTTACTGGCGGGTCTTCGATGGCACAACGGCGCGGTTGCGCGCGTTGCAGGTGCATCCTAAGGCGCCGCCAATTCCAAAATCGCAGGAAATCGCATGCCCAAGATCAAGGTGAAGAACCCGGTCGTCGAGCTCGACGGCGACGAAATGACTCGGATCATCTGGCAGTGGATCCGGGAACAGCTGATTCAGCCCTATCTCGACGTCGATCTCATCTATTTCGACCTGTCGATCCAAAACCGCGACGCCACCGAGGATCAGGTTACGATCGACGCGGCCAACGCGATCAAGCAGCATGGCGTCGGCGTCAAATGCGCGACGATCACGCCCGACGAGGCCCGTGTCGAGGAATTCAGCCTCAAGAAGATGTGGAAGTCGCCGAACGGCACGATTCGCAACATCCTCGGCGGAGTCATTTTCCGTGAGCCGATCGTCATCGCCAACGTGCCGCGCCTGATCCCAGGCTGGACCGATCCGATCGTCGTCGGCCGCCACGCTTTCGGCGACCAATACAGGGCTACCGACTTCCTGGTACCGGGTCCCGGAAAGCTCACCATGAAATGGACCGGAAATGACGGTCAGGAGCTCGAGTTCGAGGTGTTCGACTTCGACGGCTCGGGCGTCGCCATGGGCATGTACAATCTGGACGCATCGATCCGCGATTTCGCCCACGCCTGCTTCAACTACAGCCTTGGCCGCGGCTGGCCGCTCTATCTGTCGACGAAGAACACGATCCTGAAAGCTTATGACGGTCGCTTCAAGGACATCTTCCAGGAAATTTATGAGAAGGAATACAAGACGAAGTTCGAAGCTGCTGGCATCGAATATCAACATCGGCTGATCGATGACATGGTAGCCAGCGCGCTCAAGTGGAGCGGCAAATTCGTCTGGGCCTGCAAAAACTATGACGGGGACGTTCAGTCCGACCAGGTCGCGCAGGGCTTTGGATCCCTGGGCCTGATGACGTCGGTACTGATGACCCCCGACGGAACGACCATCGAAGCCGAGGCGGCTCACGGTACCGTCACCCGCCACTACCGCATGCACCAGCAGGGCAAGGCCACCTCCACCAACCCGATCGCGTCCATCTTCGCCTGGACCGGCGGCCTCAAATATCGCGGCAAGTTCGACAACACCCCCGAGGTGGTGCGTTTCGCGGAGACTCTCGAGCGGGTCTGTGTCGAGACGGTCGAAGGCGGGCAGATGACCAAGGATCTCGCGATCCTCGTCGGCCCTGAGCAAGCGTGGATGACGACGGAGCAGTTCTTCGAGGCCATCGTCCACAACCTCGAGGCAGCCATGGCAGAAGAGGGAATCGCCGCCTGACGCCATGACGTCACTCGCGCGGTGACACGGCGCGCTTGCCCTGCTTTAACGGCGTGGTGGTAGAAGGCGAATTCGGCACGTCGGGCTTCAGCGACGCCCTCGTCATCTTGGGCGCCGCCGGGATCGTCATTCCTGCCTTCGCCCGGATCAGAATCAGCCCGATCATCGGCTTTATCCTGATCGGCATGCTCGTCGGCCCTCACGGGCTCGGGGCGCTCGCGAGCGATCATCCGTGGCTGCACTATGTCACCATCTCGAACCCCCACGGCATCGAGCCCTTTGCCGAGCTCGGCATAGTTCTGCTGCTCTTCTCGATCGGGCTCGAGCTGTCGTTCCGAAGGCTGTGGGGAATGCGGGGACTGGTGTTCGGGGCGGGCACGGCTGAACTGTTCGGGGCCGCAGTGATCCTTTCCGGCGGCCTGTATCTTGCGGGCGAAGGCCCGGCCGGAGCGATTGGAATCGGCCTCGCGCTCGCTCTGTCGTCGACGGCAATCGTGATTCCCCTCGTCGGAACTCACAGCCCGGTCGGCCGCTCGGCGCTGGCGATGCTGCTGTTCGAGGACCTCGCGCTGGTTCCGATCGTGTTTGTCCTAGGTGCGATGGCTCCCCAGGCAGCAGGGGCCGGCGTGGGTTCAATTCTTGGAACGGTCCTGATCGGCGGAGTGACCGCGGTCGCAATGCTGTTCCTCGGCCGGTTCCTGCTCCCGCCGCTCTTCGCACAGGCGGCGCGGACCAAGAGTCCCGAGCTGTTCCTATCGGCATGCCTACTTGTGGTGATCGTCGCCAGCCTGGTGACCTCGGCGATCGGATTTTCGGCCGTGCTGGGCGCGCTCATCGCCGGAATCGTGATCGCCGAAACCGAGTATCGCGGCGAGGTCGAGGTGATCACCGCGCCGTTCCGCGGCCTCGGTCTTGGGATTTTCCTGATCACCGTCGGAATCAGCGTCGATTTTCGGGTCATACTCGCCGATTGGCAAAGCCTGTTCGGAGCACTCGTCGGGGTGCTGGTGGTCAAGGCCGCGGTGACGGCCCTGCTGCTGCGCCTTGGAGGAGCACGCATGGCCGTCGCCGCCGAAACCGGCGTGTTGATGGCATCGCCATCGGAGACCACCCTGATCGTCCTCGGATCAACAACTGCCGCACAGCTCATCAGCCGCGATACGGCGTCCTTCTGGCAAATCGTGACCGCGATGGGGCTGACGGTCACCCCGCTGCTGGCCAAGCTCGGCCGAGCAGCTGGAAGCCGCTTCGCCGGCGGAGCGATGGCGCGCCAGATGGACGCATCGCTCGACGCGGCGGCTTTGGGGCAGGTCGTGATCCTGGGTTTCGGTCGCGTCGGACGAATGGTCGCCGATATGCTGGAGGCGCATGGCAAGGATTATCTCGCCGTCGACAGCGACATCGACGGCGTCGCCGCGTCCAGGAAGGAGGGCTATGACGTGCTGTTCGGCGACGTCGCCCGCCCCGAGCTGATCGACAAGCTGCGCGAGCGTCAGCCGAGCGCATTGATCCTGACGATGGACAATCCGGTGCTGGTGAATCGCCTCACCAAGCAGCTGCGGCGGGTATTTCCCGACCTGCCCATCGTTGCCCGCGCCCGCGACACGGCCCACGCCGCCGCGCTCTACAAGGCTGGCGTCACCGACGCAGTGCCCGAGACTCTGGAGGCTTCGCTCCAATTGTCCGAAGCCGTATTGGTGGATCTCGGCGTGCCGATGGGCCCGGTCATCGCTTCCATCCATGAGAAGCGCGATCAGCTCCGCGCCGAGATCAAGACCGAGGCCGAGTTGGAGGAGCAGCCGCGCTTGGGACGCCGGCGGCTCCGCGACACCCGCCCGGTCTAGCCGGTCAGATCTCGACCTGGCTGCCGAGCTCGACGACCCTGTTGGTCGGGAGCTTGAAGAATTCCATCGCGCTTTCGGCGTTGCGCAGCATCCAGGCGAACAATTTCTCGCGCCAAATCGCCATTCCGGGGCGTTTTGCAGAGGCGATGAGCGTCTGCCGGGCGAGGAAGAAGCTCGTATCCATCATCTTGCACGCCGGTCCGCAGCCCTTGAGCTGGCCCAAAGCAGCAGGGACGTTGATCTCGTCCATGAAGCCGTAGCGCAGGAGGACCCGATAGAAGCCTTCGCCATAATCGTGGACCTCGAGCCGCTTTTCCAGTGGCACATAGGGCACGTCCTCGATCTTCACGGTGAGGAGGATCACGCGCTCGTGAAGCACTTTGTTGTGCTTCAGATTATGCAGGAGCGCATGCGGCACCCCACTTGCCGAGCTGGTCATGAACACCGCTGTTCCGGGCACCCGGGCAGCGCTCGGTGCCGCTGACTTGATGAATATCTCCATCGGCAGGCTGGCTTCGTTCATCCGGTCGATCATCAGCTGCCGCCCCCTCGCCCAGGTCGTCAGCAAGGTGAAGGCGATCGCACCGACCAGCAGCGGGAACCAGCCACCCGCGGGTATCTTGAGGAAGTTCGCCGAGAGATACGCGCCATCGACCGTGAAGAAGAGCACCAGAAGTCCGGCGACGACGAAGCGATTCCAGTTCCACATCTGCCGAAGCACGATGGCGATGAGCACACCGTCGATGAGCATCGCGCCCACGACCGCGATCCCGTAGGCGCCGGCAAGGTTCGACGAGTTGCGAAACGACAGGACCAGCAGGATCACCATCGTCATCAGCGCCCAATTGACCACCGGGATGTAGATCTGGCCCGCGGCGGCTTCACTGGTGTGGGTGATCCTCAAGCGCGGGACGAAGCCGAGCTGGATCGCCTGCTGGGTGACCGAGAAAGCGCCCGAGATTACCGCCTGGCTGGCGATGATCGAAGCGGCGGTAGCAAGGAGCACCAGCGGCAAGCGCAGCATGTCAGGCGCGAGGTAGAAGAACGGATCGCGGACCTTAGCCATGGCCTCCTGTGGGTCAGCCGACAGGATCATTGCGCCCTGGCCAAGATAATTGAGCAGCAGCGCCGGAAGGACGAAATAAACCCACGACACTCGGATCGGCTTGCGACCGAAGTGCCCCATGTCTGCGTAGAGCGCCTCTGCGCCAGTCACCGCGAGCACCACCGAGCCCATCGCGATGAAGGCGCGCACCGGATCGGCCCAGAAGAAACCAAAAATGTGCACCGGGTTGACCATCGCCATCAGCACCGAAGGCTGGTCCATGATGTGCGGGATCCCGAGCACGGCGATGCTAACGAAATAGACCAGCATGACCGGTCCGAACATGAGCCCGACCTTGGTCGTGCCCCGCGCCTGGATCGCGAACAGTCCGATGAGGATTCCGACAGCGATGGGAATCACCCACTGCTGCAGCCCGGCATTGACGGTTGTGAGACCCTCGACCGCGGACAGGACCGTGATCGCCGGGGTGATCATCGAATCCCCGTAGAAGAGCGCGGTCGCGAACACGCCCAGCATGACGATCCCGCTCGTCCACTTCTTCTTGCCGCCGAGCGTGCGGTTGATGAGCGCGAGGAGCGCGAGGCTCCCGCCCTCACCCTTATTATCGGCGCGCATGATGATCGTGACGTATTTCAAAGTCACGATGATCATCATCGACCAGAAGATCAGGCTCAGGACGCCGTAGATGTGCAGCTGGTCCGGAATCAGCTGGTGGTGACCAGCAAACGTTTCGCGGAAGGCGTAGATCGGCGACGTGCCGATGTCGCCGAACACGATGCCTATCGCGCCGATGGCAAGCTTATAGAGCGGTCCCTGGGCGTGCCCGTGCGAAACGTCCGGCGGCGGCTCGGCTGCGGCGCCCCCTTTCGCGGTGATGTTCATGTTTTGAGATTCTGACTGGACAGACTGCGAACTCGCACCCCTGGAACCCGGCCGACTTCCTCGGTCACGGGCGCGTCCCACTAGCACTGCTGTTGGGGGGCTGCAATCGCACGGGACAGAGCCAAAAACCCCGTCTATAGGCCCGCCCAATCAACATAGCCGGAGCCAACGAATAAATGCGTATCGGGGTACCAAAAGAGATCAAAGTCCACGAATATCGGGTCGGCCTGACTCCGGCCTCAGTCGCCGAGCTCGTTGCGCACGGGCACGAAGTCGTGGTCGAGGCCAGCGCCGGCGACGGCATCGACTGCCCCGACAGGGCTTACCAGAAGGCGGGCGCGAAGATCCTGCCCGACGCCGCTTCGGTGTTCGAGGCCGCGGAAATGATCGTGAAGGTTAAAGAACCGCAGCCCCAGGAGATCGCGCTCCTCGAGCCGCGCCACATCCTCTTCACCTATCTCCACCTCGCCGCTGACAAGCCGCAGGCCGAGGGACTGATGAAATCCGGAGCGACCTGCATCGCTTATGAAACCGTGACGTCGGATTCCGGCTCGCTGCCGCTCCTGAAGCCGATGAGCGAGGTCGCCGGGCGCATGTCGGTTCAGGTCGGCGCCCACTATCTCGAGAAGGAGCAAGGCGGTCGCGGAGTGCTCCTGGGCGGCGTCCCCGGAGTTGCGCCGGCCACAGTCGCGATTCTCGGAGGCGGCGTCGCTGGCGTGAATGCGGCTCAGATGGCGGTCGGAATGCGCGCGGATGTCACCATCTACGACATCAACATGGAGCGCCTGGCCGAACTGGACATGTTCTTTTCGAGCCAAATCAAGACTGCCTACGCGTCCCGCGCCGCCATCGCGAATGCGGTCGAGAAGGCGGAGCTGGTTATCGGCGCAGTGCTTGTGCCTGGCGCCGCGGCGCCCAAGCTCGTCACCCGGGACATGCTGAAGACGATGAAGCGCGGCTCAGTGCTCGTCGACATCGCGATCGACCAGGGCGGCTGCTTCGAGACGTCGCACGCCACGACGCACGCCGATCCGGTGTACGAAATCGACGGCATCATCCATTATTGCGTGGCGAACATGCCGGGCGCGGTCGCCCGAACGAGCGCCTTCGCCCTCAACAACGCGACCCTGCCCTTCGCTTTGAAGATCGCCAGCCTGGGCGCGGAAGAGGCAATGCGCCGGGATCCGCACCTTGCGGCGGGACTCAATGTCTCGGGCGGTAAGATTCGCCACCAGGCCGTCGCCGAAGCGCTCGACCTACCTTACGATCCGGCGTGAGATCAGGCTGCTAAGTTGTTGTCGAGAGCCGTTTCCAGCCACTGTTGGATTTGGCTGCGTGGAGCCGCGCCGACCTTCTGCGCAACCGGCTGGCCGCCCTTGAACAGAAGCATGGTCGGGATCCCCCGCACGCCGTAGCGGCCCGGCGTGTCAGGATTCTCGTCGATATTGAGCTTGGCGATCGTCACCTTCTCACCGAGCTCGGAGGCGATCTCTTCAAGCGCTGGAGCGATGATCCGGCACGGACCGCACCATTCGGCCCAAAAATCGACCAGCACCGGCCCCTCGGCACCCAAAACATCGGTTGAAAAACTCTGGTCGGTGACAGTCTTGGTGGCCATGACGGCGACTCTCCTGCGGGTTTCAAAAGTTAACGGGCATATGGGCGCTCGCCCCGGGCCGCTCAAGGCATGAGTTCGATGAGTTTCGGGCCGGAGGTGTAGAGCAGCGCGGCCCTCACCGTCCGGCCTGGGAAAATTACGCGAAGCGCCTCCGAATAGGCCGTCATCTGCGCGAGGTGGGACGGCGGAACCACCTCCGCGGTTTCGGGCACCCGCCCCGTCTTGAAATCGACGACCGAGATTTGTTCGTCCTCGATGAGCAGGCGATCGACCGTTCCAGCGATCACTCGGCCATCGGGAAGAGTCGCGGCAAGCGGCGCCTCGCCCAGCGAACCGGGACCGAACAGGGGCTCAAAGCCCGGATGGGACAGCACGTCGCACACGTGCCTGGCGATGTCCGAGCGTTCGGCGGCGTCACTGACCCCGGCCGACGCCTCAAGCCATCGCAGGGCACGATCGAAGCGATCCTCGAGCGTCACTGGAGCCAACCGTTCGAGCAACTGGTGAATCAGCGACCCGCGCCGCGCGGCGGAATGCATGGCCTTGCTCGGCGGTGGAGCGGTTTCGTCGTCCATCGCGATCGCCGAAGGCGCGAGCGGGCGTGGCGGGCGCTCCTCGAGCGGCGCCGAGGATGTCGCCCAATCGGGGATGGCTATGGCCGGCAAGTCGGCCTTCTTCCGGAGTCTTCCGGGCCGCGCAGCCGCGCCCGTGCCGTAGCGCAGAACGCCCATGTCGAGCGGCTCGGCGCCGATCGTCCTCAGCGCCTGCTCGACGGTCAGGTGCCAGCTGTCCGCGGGACGCGGGTCGGCCCCGTCCTTCCGCTCGCGCGGCTGGACCCCGCTGACGATCAACCGGTCCGCCGCACGGGTCAGCGCCACATAAAGCAGCCGCCTATGCTCCTGGAGGTCGCGTTTCTCCTCTTCGTGGATGAGCTCCTCGAACGGCGGCCCGCGCTCCTCCTTCTTTGGCCTGAGCAATGGGGCAGGCCCGGCTGCGGCAACCTCGATGTCGATCGTGATCGGCCGCCGGCCGAGCCGCGCCGGATCGGCCGTCGCATCGGCGAGCACGACAACCGGCGCCTCCAGTCCCTTGGCGCCGTGGACGGTCATCACCCGGACCTCGTTCGCCGCCTCGCCGGGGTCGCGCTGAACGTCGACGGTCCCGCGTGAGAACCAGGCGAGGAAGCGATCGAGCGAGGCGATTTCGTTGCGCTCGAATTCCATCGCGCTGTTCATGAGCTCGTCGATCGGATCGCGCGCAGCCATCCCGAGCCGCGAATAGAGCTTGCGCCGGCCCTGCATCGGACCGCTGAGGATGGTTTGGAGGAACCGTGACGGCGGCGTGAAATCGGCGATCCTCAATAGCTCGCCGAGCGCATCGTGTGCTTCCTTGAATTCCTCACGGCGGCTCCGAAGCTCCCGCCAAAGCGAGCCCTTACGGCCGTATGCGAGTGTTCGCAGCTGGTCCTGGTCCCAGCCGAAAAGAGGCGAAACCAAAAGGCTGGCGAGACTGAGATCGTCGTTGGGCTGGACCGCGAACTTCACCGCGGCAAGCAGGTCCTGGACCGCAATCGGCTCGTGCAGGTGGAGACGGTCGACCCCGGCGACCGGCACCCCGGCCGAGAACAAGCGCGCGACGATGAGGGACGCGAGCTCGCCCCGGCTGCGGACGAGCACGAGGATGTCGCCCGGGGTAAGCGGCCGCTTTGTCGAGGCGAGCACCGGCGCGTCCTCGATCATTGTCTTGATGCGGTCGGCGAGATGCTCGGCATAATGGCGGTCGCGGATGCTGATCCAGCGCTCTTCGCCTTCCTCGGACTCATCGCCGAAGTCCTCGATCGTAAAGGGCTGCCAGAGTTCGACCTCGCCTGGCCGGTCCTGGTGGTGCGCGACGTGCCGCGGCGGCGGTTCTTCCAGCGCGAACGCCTGGTAACCGAGGGTTGCGATCACGGCGTCGACGACGTCGAGCAACGGCTGCGCCGAGCGGAAACTCGCCGAGATCGACAGGTCACGGAACTCGCGCGCGCGGCGCTGGTAAGAGAAGAGGTCGTCGCCTTCGCGAAGGGCCTCCGCACGCCGCCGAAACGTCGCGCGCGCCTCATGGAAGCGTCCCGGGTCGGTGCCCTGGAAGCCGTAGATCGCCTGCTTGAAGTCGCCGACCATGAACAGGGTCCGGTGGCGCTCCTCAACCTCGCTCGAGCCGCTGAAGAACTCGTCGACGAGTTTCTCAATGATCTCCCATTGCGCGGGATTGGTGTCCTGGGCCTCGTCGACCAGCACGTGGTCGATCCGCCGATCGAGCTTGTAGCGGACCCAGTCGCCCATGCCGGGCCGGGCGAGCAGCTGTCTGGTCCAGTCGATCAGATCGTTGAAATCGGCCACGCCCGCGGCGCGTTTTGCCCCGGTGTAGGCTTCCGCGAACGCCTGGCCCGCGCGAAGGCCGGCGGCCACGTCCGAAGCCAGCCTCGCGCCGTTCTGCAGCCGCAAGAGCTCGCCGACAAGGTTCGCCAGGCGGCCGGCATGGGCCTCATAATGCGGCTCGGCCTTCGTTTGGCCGGCGGAGACACGCGGTGTGTCCTTTTCCGTTCGCACGACTTTGCGCAGTTGCGGCAACGCGGCGCCGCGTTCGATCGGTGTCAGGGCGAGCCAATCCTCGATGACTTCGGCATGACCGAGCCCCGTCGGCGCGCCCCATTTCCGGTTCGCATCGGCGACCGCGTGCAGCAGGTCGGTATCGAAGCGATCGTCGCCGCAATGTTCAACTATGAAGTCATCGAGCGATTCTTCGGGGAGCCCCATCAGCGACCGGATCTGCGGCTCGATCGTCGCTCGCGGCCCCAGGGCCGCCACGGCCTCGGGCTTTCGCGCGCAAGCCTGAAGATATTCGACCGCCCCCGCTTCTCCGAGGCGGCGGCTGAGGCACTGGACGTCGCGGATCAGTTGATCATCACCTTGGCCCTCCGCGTCCGCCATCAGGTCGGCCAGGGTGCGCCGCACCAGCTCCTGCTCGGCCCTGCCTTCGATCGGCTGGAAGCGGGGCGTAATACCGGCCTCCGCCGGAAAAGCGGCGAGCAGGCCCTGCGCGAAGCTGTGAATGGTCTGGATCTTGAGGCCGCCTGGACAGTCGAGGACCTTCGCGAACAATTTGCGTGCGCGCTCCCGGGTAACCGGGTCGTTGGGTTCGCCGAGCGCGAGCAGGTCGGCCGCCAGTTCACTGTCCTTCAAGCGCACCCAGAGCGCGAGCCGGGCATTGATCCGATTGGCCATTTCTGCGGCGGCTGCCTTGGTGAAGGTCAGGCACAATATGGATTCGGGCGACGCCCCGCCCAGCAACAGGCGGAGCACGCGCGCCGTCAGCACCTGGGTCTTTCCCGTGCCCGCGGACGCGGACAGCGAGGCATGGGTTCGCGGGTCGGCCGCGAGTGCCTGCTCGTCCTTCAGTTCGGGAAGCGGCCTAAAGCGCTTGCTCATGCGCCATCCCTCGCAATAGAGAACTGGCCATGAGCGAGAGCGACGACGAGAACGAGAAAGCCAACAAGCAGCGCCGCGACAAGCTGGTGAAGGCGGGCGTGGCGGTCGGCATTGGATCGGCCGCGATCGTCGCGGCGCTCCTCTATGCGTCCAAGATCAAGAAGAAGCCGAAGAAGTAACGTCTTCATTTGCGGCCGTACCATTCTTCGAGCCGCATCAGCTGATCATAGTCACCGTAAGGCGCGTAAGCGGGATTGAGCTTGGCCGTGAATGGCGCGCTGCCGGTGAGCCACTTGCCCGCGGCATCCTTGAAATGGGCGTAAGCATGATCGAGGAATTCGCCCGGCTGCATGTCCTTGTCCGGGCACATCAGCTTGCCGAATTTGCCCTTGTGGCGGGTCAGGGACCAATATTCGAACGCTTCAGGATCGCCGGCGACACCCTCGAACCCTCCGGCTCGGCCAATTAGGCCGAGGAGGCCGAGTTGCAGCGCGAAGCCGGCATTCACCGCTTTCTGCGTCGGCGGCGCTCCGGTCTTGTAGTCGATGATTGCGAGGCTTCCGTCGCCAAGCCGGTCGATCCGATCGACCCGGCCATGAACGGTAACTCCGGCAATCGGCGTTTCCCCGGTTACCTCGGCAGCGAGCGGCCGGCGCCCCATGGCCCGGTTGTCGCGCTCAAGCGCCGCGATCCAGTCGATCGCCTCGAGCAGCCGCGGCGACCACAGAGCGCGCAACATCGGATGAACGGCTTCGTCACGGAGCAGCTGTTCGGCGCGCGGCCGCAGCTTGCCGGGATCGCATTCGTCATGCTGCAGCCACTCCTGCAACGCTTGATGGACGGCGATTCCCTTCCACCGCGCGGTGTGGTCGTCATCGACCGGGTCGATCGCATGGAGCTTGAGGATCGCCTGCGCATAGAAAGCGAACGGATCCGCATTGAGCCGATCGACTGCCGTGACGGAAATGCGGTCGGGACGCTGTGCGGGCGGCGGCGCCGGCTCGGGCCGGGACACCGGCTGCGGTGGCCCCGGATCGTCGATCGCCCTCACCAGCCGCTCCAGACGGATGTCGCGCGGCAGGCCACCGCTCATCGCATCGAGCCGCAGAAGGAAGCGCGAGGCAATTGTCGGCGATCGGCTGTCGCGTCTTGCGCGCGTAATCAGCACCTCGGGCGCTCCAAGAGCGCTGGCAAAGTCGTGCGCCGAAAGACCGATTCGGAATTCGAGTCCAGGCATTCCCAAATTCGCCCGCACCTTGGGTGGAAGCCAGGGATCAGGCGCCGGAAGTGCGGGCCACACACCCTCGTTGAGCCCGCCGAGAATGACGAGATCCGCGCGCTGGAGGCGCGCTTCGAGCAGGCCCCAGATGAAGATTCTCGGATGCCCCCCATAGGGCAATCGAACCGAGCGCTGGTCGAGCAGGTCGCGCAGCACGGCAACCGCGGCGGTCGCATCCACTGTCATGCTCACCGCGGCCTCACTGGCCTCAATTTCGGCGAGCAGCTCCGCCGCCATCCGGCCGGCCGGGCCCCGCCATGCTGCATCCTCGGTAAGAGCCTCAGTTGCCCGAACGATGCCTTCGATAAATGCGCTCAGCGAAAGCGGATTCGCGAGCAGGCCATCGGTCGATGCGAGCCGGTCGCGAACGGTTCGCCATTCGCTGAGTGCCCCAAAGTGAGCATCCAGGCCGGCCAGCCCTGCGGCGGGCCTGGGCCCGCGCAGCCTCAAATCGAGTTCGCGCGCAGCTTCGAGCCAGGCGAGCCGTTGCTCATCTCCGCCGCCAACGAGCGGGTGTTTCGCCAAGGCGAGCAGCGGCACTGGAGCCAATTCCTCGGCAGCAGCCGACGCAATGCCGAGCAAGAGTGTTCCGACGGGCGTCTGCGACAGTGGCGTTCCGGCGCTGTCGTCGGCTTCGATACCCCAGCGCTCGAGCAGTGCGGAAACACGCGCCGCAAGCTGGCGATCGGGGGTTATCAGCGCGGCGGTCTTGCCCGGCGTTTCCAGCGCCTCGCGGAGAGCTAGGGCAATCGCCTGGGCTTCGGCTGCCGTGTCGGGAAGCTTGGCGAGCCGGACCCCGCTCAAGCGGCGTTCCGCCGGTCGCAAGGTCTGCCATTTGTGCGAGAAGTCGGGCGAGGTCAGTGCGTTTGCGACTGCGTGGGTTCGTGTCGGGGATGATGCCGATCGTCCCAACTGGCGCCAGCTCTGAACTTCGCCCCGCGCAACGCCCATTCGATCGAGCAGGAGCTTCAAGTGGAATTGCGGGTGCGTTTCCTCTCCGCGCACCTGTTGGTCCGCGCCGAGCGCGTCCCATTCGGCATCGGGCATGACATTTGAAAGGCTCAGGCCCGGCAACACGACCATCCCGCCAGGCATCCGCGCCACCCGGGCAAGAAGCGCTGCCACGGCGGGAGCCGCCGTCGTCACGCCCGCCGCGATGGTGAATCCCGGCGGTGGATCGGCTTTCCAGCGATCGGCCATTCGCCTGAGCAGCCGGTTACGCCGCTCCGGGAGATCGACCGCCCCCCGATCTGACAGGATCGCGGGCCAGGCCTCGTAAATGAGCTGGAGCTTCTCGAGCGACCGCTCCCAGTGCGTCGCGATCTCGTCACTCTCACTGACCGCTCGCCGAAGCTGGGTGGGTGCGACCTCCTCGATCAGGAGCGCGTCCAGCGCCCTTGCGAGATCGGCGGCGAGCCGAAGGATCTCGGACGAGCTTTCGTCGCTCCGATCGACAATCGAAGCCAGGGTCAGAAGCCGCTCGAGCGGGTCGATTGCGGACAGAACGGGATCGCCTTGATCGATGGGGTCGAGCGCCCCACCGATTCGGTCGTCGAGTTCGGGATCGCCAATCGGGATTAGCCGAGGCAGCAGGAGCCCGCCCCCGCTGATCCGAACGAAGGCGTCTGTCACGGCTCGCACCGCGCGGTTGTTGGGCAGCAGGATCCGCCCCGCCGCGAGCTCAAGTGGATCGCGTCCGAACCGCGCCATGACCCCGGCAGCGAGTGCGTCGGCGAACGACCGGTGGATTGGGATGGTGAAAACGGTCGGGCGCTCGGCCGTCCCGTCAGGCATCTTCGAGCGCCGCTTCCGTCAGCTTGATCGACCGTGGAGTTCCGACGTCGAACCACAGTCCCTGGTGAACCGCGCCGAAGCACCGCCCTTCGGCGATCGCGCGATCCCACAAAATGTTCGTCGAGAACGGTCCTTCCGGCGCACCCTCGAGCAGCCGTTTCGACAAGATCTGGATTCCGGTGAACACAAAGGGCGCGACATGGCTCTTTTCGCGACGGCGAAGGCGGCCGGCGCGGTTCATGTGGAAATCGCCCATCCCGCGGTGGTTTTGCGCTCGTGCCAGTGGAACAAGAAGCAGCAACGCGTCCATCTTCTTGTCGTCCCAGTGCGAGGCGAGAAGCTTCAGGGTGTCAGCGGGACCGTCGATCCACAGATTGTCGCTGTTGATCGCGAGAAACGGGTCGGAATCGATCAGGTCGGCCGCCCGCACCAGTCCCCCGCCGGTTTCCATCAGCAGGTCGCGCTCGTCCGAAATCACCACCTCAAGACCATGTTTGCGGCTGGCGAGGTGCGCTTCGACCGCATCGGCAAGGTAGTGGACATTAACCACCACCTTCCTGACGCCCGACGCGCGCAATCGGTCGAGGACATGGTCGAGCAACGACTGACCCGCGACCTCGATCAGCGGCTTGGGCCGGGTCGCCGTCAGCGGCCGCATCCTCTTGCCCAGGCCAGCGGCCATGATCATCGCGGTACGCGGGACTTCGCCGGGGACTTCGGCGCGCAGCCGGAGCGCGCGGCGGGCCTGGCTCACGCGGCCTGCCTCCACGGCTCGCGCCGATGCTCCGGAGACACGTTGGCGTCGAACCAGTCACGCACGGGCTTCATATCGGGCTGGGCGAGGTCGCGCTCGAGCAGGCCCCACATGCGCGGCTGAAAGCGGCGGTAATGCGGCTTGTTGTCGCGCTTCCACAGCCGGGTGAAGACTCCGAGGATGCGCGTGTTGCGCTGGGCGGCAAGCGCCCAATAGGCGCGCTCGAAGTCCGGGCCGTGGCCGGTCGCGGCAATGTAACGATCGATCATTGCCCTCTCGATATCTTCGGGAACGTCGCGCCGGGCATCTTCGAGCACCGAGGCGAGGTCATAGGCCGGATGTCCAGCGACGGCGTCCTGGAAGTCGAGCAATCCAAACCGGCCAATGCCCTCCAGGCCGTCGACCAGCATGACATTCTCGGCGTGATAATCACGAAGGACGGTCACGGGGCTTAGCCCGTCCTTGGCGACCGGCCCGAGCGCCTCCGTCCACGCCGCTTCGTAGGATTCGGCGTCGACCTCCAGCCCGACCGCGGGGCAGTACCAGTCGGTGAACAGCTTCAGCTCCTCGATCCACTGTTCGAGCCCGTGCGGCCTCAGCCCCGGCATTGGTGCGTGTTGGTGGAGATGGACGAGGACGTCGGTCGCCAGCTCGTAAAGCTCGCACTCCTGCGCCGGGTCTTCGTCGAGGAACTCGCGCATTCGCCAGTCGCCGAAGTCGCCGAGCAGCAGCATGCCTTTTTCGAGATCCCGTGCGATGATCTGCGGAGCGCTCAAGCCGACCGAGGCAAGCCACTCGGCAACCGCGACGAACGGCCGCGGGTCCTCGTGGGGCGGAGGGGCATCCATCAGCACCGCCGTGCGGTCGCCGTTCACGACGCGGAAATATCGCCGGAAAGAGGCATCGCCCGCGAGCGGCAGGATCTCGGCCCCGGCCCAGCCGGAAGCGGCAAGGAATTCAGGCGCATGAGGCGGCGGTTTCATCGGAGAGGCCATCGCCCCTCCCATGACGGGGGCACCCTCGCTGTCAAGATTCTGTCGCCGTCCGGCCCAAAATCGAGCGACAAAGCGAGTGCGTCCGGCCAGGTTCCCTCGCCTGCCCGCTCCGGCCATTCGACGAGTAGAACGGCATCGGCGGCGGAATCGAGCCCCAGTTCGCCAAGCTCCGACACCTCTTCGATCCGGTACAGGTCGACATGCCAGACGCGCGGATCGAGATTCTCATAGGGCTGAACCAGAGCAAAGCTCGGGCTCGGAACTTCGCCATGGTGACCGAGCGCTGCGATGAACCCCCGGGCAAGCGCGGTCTTGCCAACGCCCAGCGGTCCCGACAGCGTGATCACATCTCCGGGCCTGGCGAGCCCAGCCAGTTGCGCGCCGAATGCCGCGGTCGCCGCCTCGTCGTGAAGGGTCATTTGGTCCCGCGCGGGATCGTCAAGATCACCTTCGTGCCCTTGCCCTTCTTGGATTCGAGCTCGACAGTGCCGCCGTGGGCTTCGATAAACTGGCGCGTCAGCGGCAGTCCAAGGCCAAGCGCCGCCTCGCCCCGGACGCCCTCCTCCACCACTCGGTCAAAGCGGTTGAATACGCGTGGCAGGTCTTTGGCGGAGATTCCCGAGCCGTTGTCGCTGATGCGGATCACGGCCTTGTCATCGTCCCCATCCGCCTCGAGGACGACCCGCCCCTTCCGGTCGGTGTACGCGATCGCATTGTTGAGGACATGTTCAATCGACTCGCGGAGCCGGCGAACGTCCCCGAAAATGAAGCCGGCTGAGTCTGAAATCTGGGTTTCGAGCTTCTGCGCTTTCTCTTCCGCCCTCGGCCGGGCTGTTTCGACCGCTGTCCGGCAGAGGCCGGCGAGGTCGACCCGCTCGCGCTCCAGCGCCGCGGCGCGCGTGTCCCCGGTGGTGAGATCGAGCACGTCGTTGATCAGCTTGGACAGGCGGCCGACAGCCTCGAGGATCGCGTTCACATAGTCGGTGGCCGTGGGCGACAGCTTGCCCGCATAACCGGCGGCGAGCATTTCGGTGAAACCGCCGATCGAGGTCAGCGGAGTCCTCAGCTCGTAACTCATGTTCGCGACGAAGTCGGTCTTGATCCGGTCGGCGGCCTCCAGCGCCGCGGCTCGTTCGCGAAGCGCCGCCTCGATCCGGGTTGAGTCCGTTACGTCGACCATGGTGAACAGGGCATTCCCGTCCGGAAGCGGGACGGCGGCGAAGGCGAAATGCCGTCCGTCGGTCATCGAAACCCGCCCATTGGACGACTGTCGCTCGTTGGTCGTCTGGCGGACCATTTCGCGGATTTGGGCCGCGGCCGTGGGGTTGACGAGCTTGCGCGCCATCGCCGGCACCAGTTCGTCGACCCGCGGGTGCTCGGTCAGCCATTCCTCGTCGAGCTCCCAATCCTCGATGAAGCGCCGGTTCCACAGATACAGGCGTCCATCGCTCGCGAAGACGCTGATCGCTTCGAATAGGTTGTCGAACGTCGCGGCCCGGACCCGAAGCAAGGTATCGCGAGCCGAAGCGAGTCGAAGCTGTTCGGTCCGGTCTTCCAGGAATAGCCTGAGCCCGCCGTCGGGAAGCGGCTGGGCGACGACGCGCAAATGATCGCCGTTGGGCAGCATCCATTCTTCTTCGATGACCTCGTCCGGGCTGCTGAACCAGGCGCGCCGCTCTTCCTTCCAGACCGGAAAGTCGCGCGTTTCGGGTAGCCTCTGATTATCGCGCATCCGTTCGAGGACTCGGTCGAATTCGGGCTGTTCGGAAAGCCATTCGGGATCGAGTTCCGCCATCATCGCAAAGGGCCGGTTGAAGAAGCTCAGGCTGCGCTCCGCATCGAACTGGGCGGTTCCCGCCGTCATGCGATCGGCGAGCTCGCGCTGCGATTCGATGTGGCGGGCGAGCTCGGCACGGGAATCCTCGAGCTCCTGGATATCGATGGCGAAGCCGGCGACGGCCGACGTGGACAGCGGAACGTCGACGATGCGCAGCATCCGGCGCTCGGAATGGATGATGACGGGCAACATGCGCGATTGGATCCGGCCGCTCTCGAGCGCATTGCGCGCCGATTCGGTCGGGTTGCCGGCGCTCGCATCGTCGACCAGTTCGAGCCCGCGCGAGATCACATCGGCGGCGTCGCGCCCCTCGACGGCGTCGACGAACGCGGTGTTCACCAGGCCCAGCTTGAGGTCCGGCCCCCGGTACCACATTGGAAAAGGCGCAGCCTCAATCAGGTGCGTGAGGGAATCGAGCGCGCTCTCCGTCTGGTGCAGCTTGAGCGCGAGGCGAGCGCGGTCCTCTTCGCCGGCGCTCGTGTCGTAGAACCAGAGAAGCAAAGTCCCAGGGGGCTCAGGCGCCGGAGCGGGCCCGCCGCGGACCTCGAACACGCGCGCGGACCCATGCGTTCTGACGGTCTGGGCAAGACGCTGGGCAGAGACGCGCGCCGCCTCGATATCGGCGGCAAGCGCTTTCAAATCGTCCGGATCGATACCGCCGTCTTTTGCGGCGAGCCCGTCGAGCCGGGCTGGGTTACCGGCAAGCCCGAGCTCCCGGAGCAACTGGGAATCGACCTCGATCCGATTGTCCGGCCGGACCAGCAAGGGACGCGCGGGCGCAGCTTCGAGAAGGGCCGCGCTGGTCCGCGCCACGCCGAGCACCGCCTCGGCAAGCCGAAACCGCCGAGCGGCCATGATCGCGACCGCCGCGGCGATGGCGACCCACAAGAGGGCCAGGCCCGCGATCGCAATGCTTGTCCCCGTAAAGGCGCTCATGGCTGCGCTGCGCCCATCCCCATCACGCGTTCATAGGGCGAAGCATCAGCCAAAAGAAAGGGCGGGAAGCTGTTGAGCCCCCGCCCTTCTTCTTCGCCTGTAGCAGGTCTTAGAAGTGCACCCCGGCTCCAAAGCGGAAATAGCGGCCGAGGATTCCCGGGAAATAACTGATCGATCCGCCAGCCGCGGGCACCGGGAATGGCGGTTTGGTGTCGAAGATATTGTCGACGACGAACCGGAAGGTCATCCCCTTGGCCGGGCCGGCCCGCTTGTCGATATTGAAGCTGACGCCGCCGTTGACGAACAGCACATCATCCAGTCGATTATGTTCGTGGAAGTTCGCGGGCTCGTCGGCGAACTGCTTCACGGCGCCCGTATAGTTGAACGATGTGAAGAGGCCGACCGGGCCGTTTTGATAGTTGACGTTGAGCACCGCCGAATGACGGGGATAGCCGATCGTGCCGTGCGTCGTCGTCGGAGCGCTGTCAGACGTCGCCTTGGTCGTCAAGGTGTCCAGATATTGGTACTGGAGATTGACCCCGATCTGGCTGTTTGCGCCGAGGAACGGCGTTTTGCGACGGTAATCGAGCGCCCCGAGAACGCCCTTATAACGAAGCTCCGCAGCATTGAAAAACCGAGTTTCGATAAAGCTGAATTGTCCGCTCCCATCGCGCGTTATGAGCGGACAAAAGGCATTGTTCGGAAAATTCGGGTCGTCGTAACACGCTGCCGCGACCTGGCTGGCCGAGAAGGCTGAAATTGCGTCCTTCAGCTTGATATCGAGGTAGTCCGCGGAAATCGTCAGTCCGGGAATGAATCTCGGATTGAGGATTACGCCGGCTGACCATGCGTTCGATCTCTCATTCTTGAGATCGGCATTGCCGACAATCGATTGATGGAACGACCTCTGGTTCGAGAGCGACTGGAACGTCGGCGGAAGGCCGGCGGCTAGGCAGTTCGCCTGACGCGTCGCAGGATCCGGTCCGTTGCCCAATTCATCCGCATCGCAGGGATCCGTTGCGAAATTGAAGAACGTGCTCGAAGGATTGAAGACCTCGGTGATTGCCGGGGCACGGATCGCGTGGGTGAAGTTCCCGCGGACGGCAATGTCCTTGATAATTCCCCAGCGTCCTTCGGCGGTGTAGGTCCAGTCGCTTCCGGCTGTGCTGTGGTCGACGTATCTCGCGGCCCCGTGGAGTTCGAGGCTGTAGATTGCCGGAATGCTGTTGGACGGGCCGACGATCGGCGCTCGGAGCTCTCCGAAAACCTCCTTCGTCGAATAATGCCCTTTGACCGGGAACATGACCACCGACCGGCCGAACTGCGTACGATCGTTGGTCGGATCGCCATCGCCGTTTTCATCGGTCAGAGGATCCGGGTCGGGCCCGCCGAAGAAGAAATCGCCGGGGTTGAAGTCCGTGGACTCACGACGGAACTCGGTGCCGAGAGCAAAGCCGAGATCGCCGCCCGGAAGCTTGAACAAGGGTCCATTGATCGACGCCGTAATCACCCGCTGAGTGTTGATCCCGGTCGGGTCAGATTTAGCCAGAACGTAGTTCAGGGCATCCGTTGAATTCAGGCCGGTGCCGAACAGGTTGAGCGGGACGCAGCTCGAGCTCACGGTCGGCATGATCGAGTTCTGCAGCCCGGCGAGGCACGGAACGCCGCCGGGATTGTCCGCTGTGATCGCGCCCACAGCGTTCTCAAAATTCTGCTGGACGACTTCCAGCGAATAGCCCTTCGTCTTCGCGCGACCGTAGTTCGCGACCACTTCCCAGTTGAACTTGCGGCCGCCCACATCGAAAGTCCCGTCGAGGCCGGCCACACCGCGCCACAAATAGGTCGCGGTGCTCGCCTTCGCCGAATATAGGTCGGTGTTGGCGCGGCTCAGGTAGAAATAGTCCTGGGTAAAGCCGAAGAAATTCTGGTCGCTGAAGGGGTTATTGTCGATCGAGTTCTGAATGGCTGCCCGCTGGGCTGCTGACAGGAACGGATTGTTGATGCTCAAGATGATGGGTCCGTCCGGCGTCCCAGCCGCATCGAACAGGCCGGAGTTATAGACCGGCTGGTTCCTTAGTTGAGTCCCCTTCGAGTAAGCGTACCAGCCTTCACCGAAGATGCGGATGTTGTCCGTGAGCTGATATTGGCCAAGGATGTTGGTGTTGTAGCGCTTGCTATCGGTCAGAAGCTCCTGCGTATTGAACAGGTTGTAGCCGTTGCCTCCGGAGAAATCGATGTTGAAGTCGCCGGCTCCGGCGATGTCGCCGATAGCCTGCCCAAAATCGATCGGAATGAGCTGGCCGTTCGGTGAGAATTGCAGCTGATTACCGGAAGCATCGGTGACACCAAAGTTGAGCGTGGGATCACCAAAAATCAGGAATTCGGACTGCTCCGGGCTAAGTGGGAAGTTGAGACCAAAGGCGTCCCCGCCGACTGTCGGTATGCCGCTCTCACTGATCGACGGAATGCGCCGGTTCGCCCAGAGGCACTGTTGGAACGGCGAACCTGCCGCGCAGTCGCCGTAGAAATAGCCGGCGCGCGTGATGGCCCGGTCGTTCCACAGCAGGCCCTTGCCCTTGTTATATTCCCCGCTGATCGTGACGTTGCCGCGACCGTCCCCGAAATTATGACCGGCCAGGGCGCGGATGCGATAGTTATCGGCGTCGCCTCGCGACGAAATGCCGTATTGCGCGTCGACGTCGACGCCTTCGAAATCGCGTTTAAGGATCACGTTCACGGTGCCCGCGATCGCGTCCGAGCCGTAGATCGGGGCGCCGCCGATAGCGATCGTTTCAACGCGATCGACGAGTTTGGTGTTGATCGAGTTGAGGTCGACCTGCACGCCAAGGTTAGTCGGACCGAAGATCGAAGCCGTGTTGGAGCTGACGAAGCGCCGTCCGTTGACCAGGGTCAAGGTGCGTTGGTCGCCAAGGCCCAGGAAGTTGACGAACGATTGCCCCGAACCGAACGAACCGGCCTGACCGGGGCCGACCGGCGTTGCGCCAGGCACACCGAATGCCGGAAGCTCGTTGATCGCCTGCCCGAGTGTTTCAAACCCGCGCGCTTCGATCTGGGCGCTGTCGATTACGACCGCCGGCTGCAAGGTATCGAAATTTTGCCGGTGAATGCGCGAACCGGTGACGACGATGGGCTCGCTCGACGGCGCCCCCGTTGCCGGAGCATTCGCCCCCTGGGTCCTGACGCATTCATCGTGCTGAGCAGTATCGGTGATCGTCGCACAATCGACCGCCGTATTTTGCTGCTGCGCCTGCTGCTGCTGGCTTTCGGTCTGGGCAAATGCCGGAGTTCCAAAAGCCGCGCTGAGCGCGAAGACCGATGCGGATAATGAAAATCGCGATGCCAGGATAAGCATGTACGGGCCCCTCTCCGTATGGAAGGGCGCAACTTACCCGACACCGGTTACCTAACAAAGCAAGTGCTTAGCCGTTTGTCGAAACCGTCCTGAGTGTCGCATTGATGCAACAATTTTTGGCTCAGAAATGGGGGAATCGCGAGCTTGGCGACCTCATTTGAGGACAAATAAGGCCGCCTGCCCGACTCTCGCGAACCTTTCCGTGACATTAAAGTTACATGAACAGCCAAAAAATTGCCCCCGCCCCTCAGAAGGTTGCGGTGATTTCGGAAATCGGGAACTGATCGCCTTGTTGCACGAAATGGGGGACTGCTCTGTGACTAGGAAGACTCTGCTGGGCGCGACCGCGCTCCAAACTGGCGCGCTTATCTTTTTAGCATCGGCTTCGCCGGCATTCGCTGAGACCGCAGCCGATTCGAGCGCAACGGCGCAGACTCCGCCGGCCGAAGAACAGACCACCAATTCGACCCAGCCGAGCCAGGTGATCCCGGTCACCCAGGCCAACGAACCATCGACGTCGAAGGCCGACGACAAGATCGTCATCACCGGCTCGCGCATCAAGAAGCCGAACCTCACGTCGACAATCCCCGTCACCACGATCCAGGGCGAGCAATTCTTCCAGCGCGGCCAGACCAACATCGGCGACGCGCTCAACGACCTGCCGCAGCTGCGCAGCACGTTCGCTCAGCAGAACCCGGGCCTCGGCATTGGCATCGCGGGCTTGAACCTGCTCGACCTTCGCGGCCTCGGCACGGTTCGCACGCTGACCCTGGTCAACGGCCGGCGTCACGTCGCGGCGGACATCCTCAACAACGCCGTGTCGGTCGACATCAGCTCGATTCCGGCGGACCTGATCGACCGCGTCGACATCGTCACTGGCGCGAACTCGTCGGTCTATGGTTCGGATGCCATCGCCGGTGTCGTCAACTTCATCCTGAAGCGTGACTTCAACGGACTTCAGGTGCGTGCGCAGGGCGCCACCACGGAGCATGGTTACGGCGATAACTATTTCGCGTCGGCTCTCGCGGGCCACAACTTCGCGGACGGCCGCGGGAACATCACGGTGAGTGCCGAATGGGCGAAGCAGGACCGAATCTTCGCGTCCGACATCCCCTGGCTCCGCCACAACGACGCGCTCGGCGTCGTCGACGTCGATACAGCCGGGTTGCCACATGGCACAGACGGCTTCTTCGACCGCACATTCATTCGCGATATTCGTCAGACCAGCATTGCCTACACGGGCCTCATCCCGATCACGGAGCGAGCGACCGACGATCCGGCGACCGTCGGAGTGGTCGAAGGACCGGCCTGCGGGACCGGCCTGCTGGCCAACAACGGTCCGCCATCGAATACCGGCCTCCCCTACAACTGCACTTTTTTCTTCACGGAAGATCAGGCGCTCACACAGCAGACCGGCACCCGGTTCAGCACCGGCATCATCGGCGGCATTGCGGGCGGCAACGGGACCACCGGCCGCGAACGTGAGCAGGTATCAATTCTGCCCCGGCTCAAGCGAATCAACCTCAACCTGCTCGCGCATTTCGCCATCAGCGACGCGTTCGATCCCTTCATCGAGGCCAAATGGACCCGCACCGATGCGCTCGGCAACAACGCGGGCCCGTCCTTCATCCAGGGCACCTTCAACCCGTTCGACCTGCGCGAGCGCGTCCGGGTGGACAATCCGTTCCTGTCCGCCACCGACCGCACGACGATCACGAACCTGATCCTGAATTCCGGTTGCAACACCAGCCTCACCGCCAACTGCTTGGGCTCTCGGACCACGTCCAGCGGCATCAGCGGCTCGACGTTGCCTGCCCAGGGCATCGGCGGTCCGCTCAACGCAGCTGACCGAGCCGCGATCGCCGCGGGCACTTACCGCTTCGTCGTCGCCCGCAACCTGCTCGATGTGGGTATCCGGGACGAGAAGTTCCAACGCGACACGAAGCGGATTGTCGGCGGCGTGCGGGGGACCTTCAACACCGACTGGAGCTACGAAATCTCGGCTAACTACGGCCGGTTCGACGAGGACATCTCAGTTGACGGCTTCCTCGACAAGCAGCGCTTCATGCTGGCCATGGACGCCGGTATCGACCCGCTGAACCCAAGCGCGGGCATCCAGTGCCGTTCGAAGTTCGACCCGACCGCGGCAGTCGCTCTCACCCGTGCGCTCACACCCGCTCAGATCGCGTTGGAGCAGGCCAAGCTCGCGGCCGATATTGCGGCGTGCGTGCCGTACAATCCGTTCGGATTTAATCCGACGGCAAATGCGACCGCGGTCAATTACTTTTCCTACAATGCCCACAAGAAGTCTTGGCTCAGCCAACTCGACTTCCTCGGCTTCATCAACGGCGATTCGAGCCAGATCTTCGAACTGCCGGGCGGCCCGGTCAGCTTTGCCATCGGCGCTGAATATCGCCGCGAGCGGGCCCGCTACAAGGATGACGATTTCGCCGAATCAGGCCTCACCAATGGCGTCATCATCGGCGAGTTTGATCCGCCAAGCTTCGTCGTGAAGGAAGCTTTCGGCGAGGTGAACGTTCCGATCTTCAAGGATCGCAAGTTCTTCTACGACCTGACGCTCAACGCTGCCGGCCGCGTGTCGGATTATAAGGGCGCCGTAGGCACGGTCTGGACGTGGAACTATGGCGGCGAGTGGGCGCCGTTGAACGGCCTCCGGTTCCGCGGCAATTACGGCAAGTCTGTCCGCGTCCCGAACCTGTCGGAAACCGGCTTCCCGAATGTCTTCAACTTTGCGCCGGGCTTTGTGGATCCGTGCCAGTCGGGACAGGCCACTGGGAACCGTGCTATCAATTGCGCGGCGGACCTTGGCCCCTTGTTCCCGCTGTCGCCGATCACGCGCTCGCTGCCAATCTATAGCGGCAGCAACCCGGACCTGCAGCCCGAGGTCTCGCACTCGCTGACCCTTGGCGCGGTGTTCACCCCGAAATTCCTTCCGGGTGCATCGCTCAGCGTCGACTATTACAAGATTAAGGTCGATGACGTTATCGTCTCGCTTAGCGCACAGGCGATCGTCAACGGCTGTTATGACAGAGCGCCGGGAACGACCAACGTGCTCTGCAGCCTATTCACACGCTGGATGGGTCCTGGGACGAACTCAGCCGGTGATCTGCCAGGCTGGGTTTCGGGCGAGGCAAGCAACGCCCTCACCTCGGCCGGCCAGAACTTCGCCAAGCGCGCGCGCAATGGCATCGACATCAATGCCAGCTACCGTACGCGCTTCTTCCGTAACTGGATCCTCGATACCAACCTGATCTACGTCCACACGCTCAAGATGAGCGACTATCAGAACCCGGCGTTTCCGAGCTTCGAGAATCGCCTTCTTGAGGAACTCGGCAATCCGAGGGACGAGGCTCGCCTCGATACCGACGTCAGGATCGGCAAGCTCACGGTCGGCCACCGCCTCCACTATATCGGCCCGATGTACGTGAACCTTTTTGAGGACTTTAATCCGCTTCCCGGTGCCTGCCTGGATGGCCAAGACCCGAATACATGCCCGCCGAACGATGCCGACTGGGCCGACATCCGGCAATATCGTGCGACTTTCTACCACGACATCCGACTGCAGTGGGACACAGGGCCGATGGGCATGGTCAAGAACGTCCAGATCTACGGCGGCATCGACAATATCTTCGATACCCACCCGCCTCTCGGTACGACTGCGACCGGCTCCGGAAGCGCGATCTACGATATTCGCGGCCGCAATTATTATTTGGGGGTGAAGGCGCGCTTCTAGGCGTCGGCTATGCGCTGACAACTTCGGGCCGGGGGGAAACTCCCGGCCCTTTCTTTTGCACTCTGGAAAGCTGCGAGGCGCGCTGTCAGAACAGCCTGGTGAGCCAAGCGGTCAATCAGGCGGAATCCTTGCTGCAACACGGAGACGTGCGAAAAGCAGCCGCTTTACTGCAAGAGGCCTTGCAGCGCGGCGATCCGCTTGCCGCGCGGGAACTGGCTTTGTGGTGCCTGGCGGGCCAGCTGGTGCGGCGCGACCTTGCGGCGTCGCGCGGGTTGTTCGAGCGGGCGGCCGAGCTCGGAGATCCCTATTCTGCCACAGTCTCGCGTGCATTCATCGCCGGCGGGGTCGGCGGACCGGCGGATTGGCCGCGCGCCATCAACTTGCTTCGCGAAGCCGCGAGCGACGATCGGCAGGCGGCCGCGCAATTGCAGCTGCTCGAAGCGATGAACCTGGGTCCGCGGGGAGAGCCGTCAGCCGAATGGCGCGCCGAAAAGCTCAGCGATTCCCCTGAAGTTGCATTTTTCTCCGGGCTCTTCGGCCAGGCCGAATGCGCCTATCTGATCGAGGCGGCCAAACCGCTGTTGCAACCGAGCGTTGTCGTCGACCCGCGGACCGGTCATCAGGTCCCAAATCCGATCCGCACGTCGAAAGGTGCGGCTTTCCCGTTCACCGAAGAGAATCCCGCGATCCACGCCCTCAACCGCCGGCTTGCGGCTGCGAGCGGCACAGATGTTCGCGCGGGCGAGCCGCTGCAGGTGCTCAGCTACGCCCCGGGCCAGCAATATCACGAGCATAACGACGCTCTTCCCGGCGTCGCTCCAAACCAGCAACGGGTGCTCACGTTCCTCGTTTATCTGAACGAAGATTATGACGGCGGCGAGACCAGCTTCCCCGCGCTCGGCCTCAATGTGCGCGGCAAGACCGGCGACGGGCTCCTCTTCCGCAATGCTTCGCATGACGGCGCCCCGGACCCGCGAGCGATCCACGCGGGCATGCCGGTTACGCGAGGCACGAAGCATCTCGCCTCGCGGTGGATCCGCGCGGCGCCGCTCATCCTCGAATGATCGTCAATAACGGTAGTGATCGGGCTTGAACGGCCCTTCCGCCGACACGCCGATGTAGCTCGCCTGCTTGTCGTTGAGCTTGGTGAGATGCACCCCGAGCTTGTCGAGGTGCAGCCGCGCGACTTTCTCGTCGAGATGCTTGGGCAGTACGTAGACGTCGTTCTTATACTGGTCAGAGCGCGTGTAGAGCTCGATCTGGGCGAGCACCTGGTTGGTGAAGCTGGAGCTCATCACGAAGCTCGGATGTCCGGTCGCATTGCCGAGGTTCACCAGCCGCCCCTTGCTGAGAACGAGGATCTTCTTGCCGTCCGGGAACTCAACCTCGTCGACCTGCGGCTTGACCTCGGTCCACTTCATGTTGGCGAGCGCACCAATCTGAATTTCGCTGTCGAAATGGCCGATATTCGCGACAATCGCCATGTTCTTCATGGCCCGCATGTGATCGAGCGTGATGACGTCCATGTTTCCGGTCGCGGTGACGAAGATGTCGGCGCGCGTCGTCGCCTCCTCCATCGTCACGACTTCATAGCCTTCCATCGCGGCCTGGAGCGCGCAGATCGGGTCGATCTCGGTCACCAGCACCCGCGCGCCGCCGTTGCGAAGCGACTGCGCCGAGCCCTTGCCGACATCGCCGAAGCCGGCCACGCAAGCGACCTTGCCCGCGAGCATGACATCGGTTGCGCGGCGGATGGCGTCGACCAGGCTTTCGCGGCAGCCGTAGAGATTGTCGAACTTGGACTTGGTGACGCTGTCGTTGACGTTGATCGCGGGGAACGGAAGCTTGCCCTGCTTGGCAAGTTCATAAAGCCGGTGGACGCCGGTCGTCGTTTCCTCCGACACGCCCTTGATGTTCTGGATGGTCTTGGTGAGGTAGCCCGGCCGCTCGGCCAGGAAGCGTTTCAGGGTCGCGACGAAGATTTCCTCTTCCTCGTTGGTCGGCTCGAACAGGGCCTCGCCAGCCTCAACCCGCGCCCCCCACAAAGCGAACATGGTGGCGTCGCCGCCGTCGTCGAGGATCATGTTGCAGGTAGTGTCCTGGCCCCAATCGAAGATACGGGCGGCATAATCCCAATAATCCTCGAGCGTCTCGCCCTTGATCGCGAAGACGGGAACACCGCGGGCGGCAATCGCAGCCGCTGCGTGATCCTGGGTCGAAAAGATGTTGCAGCTCGCCCAGCGCACTTCGGCACCCAGCTCGATAAGTGTTTCGATCAGCACCGCGGTCTGGATCGTCATGTGCAGCGAGCCGGTGATGCGTGCACCCTTCAAGGGCTTTGACGCGCCGAACTCATCGCGCAGAGCCATCAGTCCCGGCATCTCGGTCTCGGCGATCTCGATCTCCTTGCGGCCGAAATCGGCGAGGCCGATGTCCTTCACGACAAAATCGTTGAAACGAGTTTCAGCCTGCGTCGCCACGTCGAGAGTCTCCAGTCATGAGGGGCACGGTGCTCCTGCGGCACCGTTGTTCGCCGCGCCACTAGCGTAGCATATCATATAAAGAAAGCTTTATATGTCGATTTCAGGCCGCGCCGGTTTCGCTCGCAAGCAGGCGCGGATCGATTCCTTCCGCCTTGAACGCGGCCGCCCAACGCTCGTCCGTAGGAGTATCGAACAGGATGTCCGCGTCTCCTTGGGCGGCGAACCAGCCGTGACGAGTCATTTCCTCGTCGAGCTGACCCTCGCCCCAGCCAGCATAGCCGAGAGCCGCGATCCAACGCGCCGGTCCCTTTCCTTCGGCAATGGCTTTCAGGATGTCGATCGTGCCGGTCATCGCGAAAATCTCGCCCTTCGGCCCGGCGACGTGGAGCGTGTCCTGGCCGCCCCAATCGGTCGAATGGAGCACAAACCCCCGCCCGGGCTCGACCGGTCCTCCGTGATGTACTGCACAATCGGGGGCCTGGTCCGGGTCGATATCGAGCTGCTTCAGCAGTCCGCGAAAGTTGATCCCGGCGCGCTTATGGCCGACGCCGACGCCGATCGCCCCGTTCTCATCGTGGACGCACATCGCAATGACCGCGCGCTCGAAGCGCGGGTCCGCCATGCCGGGCATCGCCAGGAGAAGCTTTCCGGACAGGAAGGTCGGCTGGCTGGGCATCATGCGACAATGAGACGGCGAAGCGCGGCGGGCAAGTCTTGAGGCCGACATACGGCGGGCCTATCTGCCGTTTCAGCGCCACTAAGAGGAGACTCCCCATGACCATTCAAGTCGGTGACCGCATTCCCGACGTTCCGCTGGCGATCGCCAGCTCGGACGGGCCGCAGCCCACCACCAGCGGCGATTATTTCAAGGGCAAGAAAGTGGCCTTGTTCGCCGTCCCCGGCGCGTTCACTCCGACCTGCTCGGCGCGGCACCTGCCGTCCTTTGTCGATAAGGCGCAGGAGCTCAAGGCGAAGGGTATCGACGAAATTGCGTGCATTTCGGTCAACGACCCGTTCGTGATGTCCGCCTGGGGCCAGCGCGACGGATCCCAAGACATTACGATGCTCGCCGACGGCAATGGCGCCTTCGCCGATGCGACCGGCCTCGTCATGGACGGAAGCAAGTTCGGGATGGGCAAGCGTTCGCAGCGCTATTCGATGATCGTCGACGATGGGGTCGTCGAACAACTGAACGTCGAGGCGCCGGGCGAATATCGCGCGTCCTCGGCCGAATATCTGCTGGATCAACTCGCGACCGCCTGACACTCCACCGCTGCTGCGCCTCTCCTTACCCTGTTTGTCCGGAACGGGACGAACAGCGAACGCTTTCAATCGTTTAATCGGGTTGAGGGCGAAACAATTTCAAAAGGAGAATTTTATGCCGAGGAGTAACAATCGCAGCGGCCGGAACAACAATTCCCGGGGTCGCAACCAATATAGCGACTGGGGCGTGATGGAGATGGTTCGCGAGCGTCCGCTGGCGGCTACCGCGGCGGCGGCAGGCGCGGCGGCGGCCGGACTCTTCCTGTGGTCGAAACGCACTCAGATCAGCGATCAACTAAGCAGTCTCTCTGACCAATTCTCGGAGTGGAAGGACCGCTCCGGATCCGACTTCGACGACACCGGCGAGCTGACGACCGAAAGCTCGAAGGTCCCTCGCGGCCGGGCGCGAAGCCAGCCCACGACCTAAGCTTTAAGGGGCGCCCATGCAGGCGCCCCTTTCTCTATCGGGAAAGGAACTCCGCGATCGCCTCGCCGAACTCCGGCTTGGTGACGCTGCTCATATGAGTGCCCGGTACCTCGTCAAAAACGGCATTGGGAAGGACATTGGCGAGTTCTTCGGCCGACCCATTGTCCTGGTCCTGGTCTCCGCAAACGACCAAAGTCGGCATGGTGAAGGCCTGTAGCCAGTCGATGAATGCGTCCTCGAAGCTTTCGAGGAGCAGCCCTGCGGCAACCCGATCGACCTTCTGACTCTTCATGAACTGGATCGAGAGCCAATGCGGATCGCCGCGCTGGACCGTGTCGAACATAGCGATGGCCTCGACGAAGAAGGTCTTGCGGCGCTTCCAATTGCGCAGGCCCTCGAGCCCGGCGCCGCCGAGCACCGCCCGGCGGGGTCTCATCCCCTCGCCTATCGCCTCGACCGTCGTCCGCGCTCCAAGCGAAAAACCGCCGAGGTCGAACTCGGTGAGCCCGAGATGCGCAACCAGTTCGCGCAGGTCACGCGCGAGGATTCCCCGCGGATAATGTTCTTCGCCGTGCGGCTTGGCACTGAGCCCCTGGGCGCGCAGATCGGGCATGATCACCCGGAAACCCTCGGCCCCGATCCGGGCCGCGTGGCCGAATTTGATCCAGTTCATCTTTGCGTCGGAGAAAAGCCCGTGGAGCAGAATCACAGCCCGGCCCTGCCCCAGCTCGTGATAGGCGAGTTCAACCCCGTCGGAGGCGGTCCAGAAGTGCGTCACCGCCTCCGTCACGTGCGAATCTTCACTAAAGTTCGCACTGACGTAGTTGATTGGCGGGCATCCCCAAGCGAGATTCGAGCGGTCTGAAATGGGCTAGGCAGGCTTGGTGCTGCATTGCGATGCGCGCATGTCAGGCCAATCCCTACATTGCAACGTCTGCTTTGGGTGGAAAGCGGCCATTTCAATACGGATCGATGCCGAGCGCGATCATGAGCGCCGTCTCGGCAACAAAGCTGGGACATACACGCAATCAGCTTCGTCGGCGCTCACGAGCATGCTAGAGCAACCGCAATTTTTCGCGGGAGGGGCCGACTGTACGACGTCATTATTGTCGGCACCGGCTATGCTGGCCTATCGGCGGCTTTGCCGCTGGCTGGCGCTCGCCGCCGCGTATTGCTGCTCGATGACGGGCGGCCACGCAACCGTTTCGCCCACAGCTCGCACGGGATTATCGGCCATGACGGTGCTGACCCTGCGACAATCCGCGGCGCCGCGCTTGAACAATTGTCCGTTTATCCGACTGTCGAGCGTCTTGAGGGCACCGCGGTCGAGGCGCGTCGTGGGGATGGCAGCTTCGCACTGCGCTTGGAGGACGGGCGGAGTGTGGCGGGGCGGCGGCTGATCCTCGCCAGCGGCGTGGTCGACCGATTGCCCGAGATCGACGGTGCCGAGGAGCGCTGGGGCATCACTGTATTGCACTGTCCCTATTGCCATGGCTGGGAGGTGCGCGACCGACCGCTCGGAGTGCTTGCGACAAGCGCCGGCTCGGCAAACTTCGCCGCGCTACTGCCGGATTGGGGGCCGACAACTTATTTTACGCAAGGCGAGTTTGATCCGGACCCGGAACAGGCCTCTCTGCTCGAGCTGCGCGGGGTCGTGGTCGAGCGGACACGAGTTCAAGAGTTGCTTGGCAAACCACCGGCGCTCGCCGGGGTTCGACTCGCCGATGGACGCGAATTGCCGCTTGAGGCCGTTTTCGCGCCGTCCCGCTGGTCGTTCGCCAGTCCGCTGGCCGAGCAGCTCGGCTGCGCGATCGAGGAAGCGCCCAACGGCCCCTACGTGCTCGTGGACGAATATCGAGAAACGAGCGTGGCGGGCGTGTACGCCGCCGGAGACATGGCACGGGCAATGCACCATGCAGCCTTTGCAGCAGCTGACGGTGCTGCCGCTGGAACCTCGGCGCACCGTTCGCTGGCTCTGCAGCAATGAAAAGCGCTATGCGCCGCAATGGGTCGAAAGCGGACGTTAGCCATTACCCCGGAAACTTCCCCGCCGCTTCGATCCATTTGTCGACGAGCTTTTGATAATCCCCGGTCCGCATTTCGGTTAGGCCCTCGGTGTTGAGCCAGGCGCGGTGCATGCTCTCGGCGCCGAAATGGTGCTTCGGCTTGAACCGTGACGGGTCGTCGAACGACGCGACCGTCAGGTCCATATTTTCGCTGCCATCCTTGAACTTGAAACCGAGCGACGTGCCGCAATCGCGGCAATAAGGCCGAACCGCGATCGGCGAGCTGTCGTACCAGTCGGGCTCCTGGCTCCAGCTGACCTCTGCGGCCTTCACGTTCTTTAACGCGATCGAGACCGATCCGGTGGCTCGCTGGCACATCCGGCAATGACAGAGGTAGGCGTCGTCGCCGTGAACCGTCGCGGTGTAGCGAACGCGCCCGCAAGCGCAGCCTCCGGTCATTTGCCCAGCCACTTCGTCCTCCCTTGGTGATGGGCCCAATGCGCGGCTAAGGGGCGGCATGTCCAGCGCTCCGACAGCTACGGAAATCGCCCGCGACGCCACCTGGCTCGCCCAGGCGCTCGACCCAGCCGCCGGGATGGTTCGCCTCATCGCGATGGATCTCGAGCGCTATCGCGCGGTGAGCTTCCTCGACGACCGGATGCTTCAGCAACCGGTCGACGCGCAGATTGTGCCCTGGCCCGACGTGGAAAGCGCGATGGCGGCCGAGCGGCGCACGGACGCGCGTTGGATCTTCCACATAGGCCATGTCGGTTCGACCCTGGTTTCGCGCCTTCTGGGCGAATTGGCGGGCGTGCTCGCGATCCGCGAGCCGCGGCTGCTTCGGGACCTGGCGCTGAGCCCGCCGGAGGTCCGCGAGCGCTATTCGGCGCCGGTTACCAAGCTGATGTCCCGGACTTTCGCCGCGGACGAGCTCGCCTGCGTCAAGGCGACCAGCTTCGTCAGCGAGATCGCTCCCGAGCTGGTTCCGCCCGGCGAGCGCGCGCTGTTCATGTACGCGACCCCCCGCAATTACATCGCCAGCATCCTCGCCGGGGAGAATTCGCTCGTCGAGCTTCGTCAGTTGGCGCCATCGCGAGCGCAACGCCTCTCGCGCAGGGTTTCGACGATTCGGACAGCGCACAACGATGCCGAACTCGCGGCGATCGCCTGGGCGTGTGAAATGACCGGCCTTGAGGCGGCGGCCGACGCGATGCCCGACCGGCACATCGAATGGGCGGACTTCGATCATGTGCTCGAAGACATGGCGGGCGAGCTTGGCCGGGTCGCGAATTTTTTCGGCTTCGATACGGATGAAGCTCGGCTTCAGACGATTGCGGCCAGTCCGCTGATGACTCGCTACTCCAAAAGCCTCGAATATGATTACAGCGCAGGCTTGAGGCGGGAGCTGATCGCGGAGGCCGCGGCGGCTAATGCATCCGCGATCGACGACGCCCTTGCCATGCTCGGCGCGGCGGCCGAAAAGTCGCCAATGCTCGCGCGGGCGCTCGAGCGAGCTGGGGAGGCTTGATGTACCGGGTCTTGCAGATCCTGACCGACGCCGAGGTTGGCGAATGCCGCAAAATCGCGGCAGCTGCGCCGTTCGTCGACGGACGTCTCAGCAATCCGCACCACACCGCTAAGCAAAACGAGCAGCTGCACGATCCAAGCGCCTACCAAAAGAGCTCGGAGCTGCTTCGCCAGGCCATGCTCCGATCGCCGGAGTTCATGGAATTCGCTTTCCCGGTGGCTTTGGCTCCGCCGATGATGACCCGGTACAAGCCGGACATGAAATATGGCGCGCACGCCGACGCCGCCTTCATCCAGCTGCCGGGAGCCACTATCCGCAGCGATCTCTCCTGTACGATCTTTCTCAACGAGCCATCTGATTACGAGGGGGGCGAACTCCACATCCGGCTCGGCGACGCCGATCTGACGTTCAAGCTCAAGCCGGGCGAAGCGATCGTCTACCCCTCGGATTCACTGCACCAGGTGGTGCCGGTGACCAAGGGCGAGCGGCTGGTCGCGATTACCTTCATCCAGAGCCGAATCCAGGACCCGTTCCGCCGTTACATGCTCTTCGAGCTCAACGAGGTCGCCGCGCTTGAGGGGCTCAAGATGGATCCGAAGAATTTCAACCGGCTGCAGCTCGTGCAGCAGAACCTGCTCCGCCATTGGAGCGATATGCCCTGAATTACTTCTGGCCGGGGAGCGCTGGCGGAAGTGAGACATGCTCGTGAATGATCTTCCAGCTGCCGTCGCTTTGCCGTTGGAATACGTCCGTGAAGCGCGCGCTGATCGTCGGGCGTGCGGTGCCCGCCTCGATTGTGAAAACCTCGGTGCCCGAACTGACGAACGCGTCAGGACCGAGAATCTGAATCTGCCGGTCGGGCACATGGTAGTCCGCCGGCTTCATGCTGACATAGTCCTTAGCCCAGCCCGTCTGCACCTTTCGGTCGGTGCTGTAGGCCGGGTGGCTCGCGTCGAACATCACGGCACCCTCCGCATATTGGCCGATTACCGCCTTGACGTCGCCGGTGTTGAAATTGGCTTCGGCACTCTCCGCGATCTTCGTGGCTTCCGCCTTCGTGAGCGATGCCTGTTCCCCGGCTTGATGCAGCTTGCAGCCGCCAAGCGCGAGCAGTGCACAGCTCGTTAGGATGATTGCCCGCATTGTCCGTCCCCTATCGGTCAGGGACCGGAGGCTATCGGTTCACGCCGCTTTCTTCAAATGCTTGCGCCCGAGCAGCTCGGCGATCTGGACTGCGTTCAAGGCCGCGCCTTTGCGAAGATTGTCGCTGACCACCCAAAGCGAGAGGCCGTTCTCGACGGTCGAGTCGTCGCGAACGCGACTGACGAACGTTGCAAAATCCCCGACGCATTCGACCGGGGTGACGTACCCGCCGGCTTCGCGCTTATCGACCAGCATGACCCCGGGCGCCTCACGCAGGATCGATTGCGCTTCCTTGGCGCTGATTTCCCGCTCGAACTCGATGTTCACGGCCTCCGAATGACCCACGAACACCGGCACCCGGACGCAGGTCGCGGTGACCTTGATCGCGGGATCGAGGATCTTCTTGGTCTCGACCACCAGCTTCCATTCCTCGGTGGTCGAACCGTCGTCGAGGAAGTCGCCGGCCTGCGGGATGACGTTGAACGCGATCTGCTTGGGATAAACCGACGGCTCGTTTGAATCGCCAACGAAGATATTGCGGGACTGCTCGAACAGCTCGTCCATCGCTGCCTTGCCGCTGCCCGAGACGGATTGATAGGTTGCGACCACGACCCGCTTGATCTTTGCTACGTCGTGCAGCGGCTTCAGAGCCACCACTAGCTGCGCCGTCGAGCAATTCGGATTGGCGATGATGTTCTTCTTTTGATAGCCGGCGATGGCTTCGGGATTCACCTCCGGCACGATTAAAGGCACGTCCGGATCCATTCGGAACAAAGAGCTGTTGTCGATCACCGTGCAGCCCGCTTCGGCGGCCTTCGGAACGTAGATCTTGGACACCGCCGACCCAGCGGCGAACAGGGCCATGTCCCAGCCGGAAAAGTCGAAGTGTTCGAGGTTCTGGACCTTCAGCGTTTTGCCGCTGTCGCCAAACTCGATGATGTCGCCGGTCGAGCGCGCGGACGCGACAGCTGCAACCTCGTCGAGCGGAAATTGGCGCTCGGCGAGGATGTTCAGGATCTCGCGCCCGACATTGCCCGTCGCTCCAACAACCGCGACCCGGTAACCCATATTCATCTCCAGAAATGCTCGTGAGCGCGCCTATCGCATGCCGCGGCCGAAATCGATATGGCTTCGCATCCCGCGCGGGCCAAGGGGGGATCATGCGCAGACAGATATTGTTGCTGGCAGTGTTGCTGGGGGTTCTGGGTGCGATGGCCGCCAAAAGCTGGCTGATCGATCTGCCGCCGGTACGCTCGCACAATAAAGTCGGCGAGTTCAGCGCCGAGCGTGCGGCCGGCCGCCTCGCCTTCGTTCTCGGTGACCAGCGGCCGCATCCTGCCGACACGGCGGCCAACGATCTGGTGCGCGGCAAGATTGTCACTCTGCTCCAGTCTATGGGCCTGAAGCCGATCGTCCGCGATCAAATGGCCTGCAACGAGCTGTTCAAGCAGCGCGGAGTCAGCTGTGCCCGCGTCCGCAACGTCATTGTCAGTCTCGGGCCGCCGACGGGCCAGGCGGTGCTACTCAACGCACATTACGACAGCACGCCCGTCGGCCCCGGTGCGGGCGACGACGGGATCGGAGTTGCGACCCTGCTCGAGGTCGGCTCGATTCTGAAGGACCGGCCGCTGAAGCGCCCCGTGATCCTGCTGTTCAACGAAGGCGAAGAGCTTGGGCTGGTTGGCGCCCGCGCCTTCCTCGCCGATCCCTTGAGCCGCAACGTCGGAAGCCTGATCAACCTCGAGGCGCGCGGCGTTCGCGGGCCAGCCAACATGTTCGAGACGAGCGTCCCCAACGGCTCTGCAATCGCAGTCTTCAGCCGCGCCGCATCGCACCCCGTCGCCAATTCGCTGTCGACCGACGTCTACCGGCTTCTGCCCAATTACACCGACGTCAACAGCTTCGCAGAGCGCCATTGGCTGACGCTCAACATCGCACCGATCGGGAATGAGACCCGCTACCACAGCCCTGGCGACGATCTCGCTGCGCTCGATCACCGCACCTTGCAGCACATGGGCGACCAGACGCTCGCGTTGACCGAAGAATTGGCCAATGGGACGCCGTCCGCTGCGTCCGGCACACGCATCTTCATGGACGTCGCCGGCCGGGCGCTGATTAGCTTGCCGCTAATCGCGGGCGTCGTTTTGATTGCGGGCCTGCTGATCGCCTTCGCCGCGATTGGCTGGCGGCGCGGAAAGCTGGCGCGCGGCGCCGGTGTTGCGCTGGGCACGATGATCGGCTCGGCGCTGCTGTCGTGGCTCGCGCTCGCGGCGATCGGCGCGGTCCGCCAGGGCATGTACTGGCGCGCGGAACCCATTTGGGCGCTCCTCGCCACCTACGCCTCGGTCATGCTCGCCGGCGCCGTCCTGCTCGCGACGATCGGCAGCAAGGGCGACCGCACACAGCTCCGAGCTGCATTCTGGCTCGTCTTTCTCCTGATCGGGGGAGCGATCGGCCTGGTCGCATCCGGAGGGATCATCTTCTTCCTCTTCCCGCCCCTCCTCGTCCTGGCCGGCATTGTCGCGAGCCGCTGGTGGCAGCCCGCGGAACGGGTCGGCTCGGCGCTCGCGATCCTGTTCCTCTATGCGACCTGGGGCGCGATGCTCGCCTTGCTCGAGGAACTCCTGAACGGCGGGCCGATCTGGCTGTTCGCGCCGCTCGGCAGTTTGCTGATCTTGCCGGTGCTGATCGAAGCCGCTCCGGTGATCCGTTCCTCGGGCTTGCGCCTGATAGCGGCGCTTGCGGGCGGACTAGCGCTCGTCGGATGGGCCGCCGCTGCCGCCGCACCGGCCTATTCCGCAGATCGGCAACAACGCTTCGTGATCGAACATGCGACCGACCTCACGACCCACAAATCCTGGTGGGCGGTCGTGAATGACGGCAAGGCTCTCCCGGACGCCTACGCCGCGGTCGGAAAATGGACGCGCGGCAAGCTGCCCTACAGCGATCGGCCGCGCTGGTTGGCGCCGGCCGCGGCAGTAAGCGGACAAATTCCGCCAGTGGCCGAACCGGTCTCGCAGCCGGTCGCGAAGGACAAGCTCCGAGCTATCCAGCTGCGGATTCACGCCAACGGCGCCGACAGCGTCGCCCTGATCGCACCCAAGGAAGCGGATATTCGGGCGGCGGGCGTGGATGGATCGATGCGCCCCTTCGACCGATCGGCAAAGAAGCAGAAATATTATCTGACCTGCTTCGGACGCAGCTGCGACGGCCTCACCCTGAAGATCGTCGCCGGAACCGAAAAGCCGATCGAGTTCACTTTGGTCGGGGTTCGCCGCGGCCTGCCGTCGACCGCCAGTCCCCTGATCGCTGCACGGCCCAAAAACGCCAGGCCGCAATATCTCCCGGACCAGATGCTGACCGTCTCGCGAATCAAGCTCTGACCGACTCGTGGGCCTTATGCTATGGCCCAGGCGATGGCGCCCGGCGCCACCCGCCGGACGGCACCTGTTCAAGGAGCGGTGTCATGGCGACAAGTACGATCTCATCCCGGCCTCGCACTCGGCCCGGCCGAATTCCGATCCGAAAAATCGGCGGTGAAGACCTCAGGTTCGCGCTCAGGGCAGGCTGGGAGGATTTCATGGACATGCGCGGCGATATCTTCATCGCCGGCCTCGTCTACACCTTTATCGGCCTCGCCGCGGTGGTGATGACCACCAGCCGTCCGCTCATCCCCTTCTTCTTCCCGGTCGTCGCCGGCGTCGGACTGCTCGGCCCCGTTGCCGCGGTCGGCTTCTACGAGCTCGCGAAGCGCCGCGAGGCGCACGAGGAGAACCTGCACTGGTTCAATTTCCTCGATGTCCGCAAGCGGCCATCGGTCGACGACATGGGAATCGTGGCCGGCCTGCTGTTGGCGATCTTCGCTTTGTGGCTGATCGCTGCGGGCCTGCTGTACGTCAGCCTGTTCGGCTGGAGCACTCCAACGTCGATCGCGGGCTTTGCGACGATGGTCTTCACCACGCCGTTCGGCTGGGCCCTGATCGTTGGCGGAGCAATCGTCGGCGCGTTTTTCGCCTGGGTGGTCCTTGCACTCAGCGTGGTTTCGCTGCCGATGCTGGTCGATTCCAATGTGAGCGCCGGTGAAGCGGTCTCGGCCTCCTGGCGCGCAGCACACGCCAACAAGCCGGAAATGATCCGGTGGGGTCTGACCGTTCTCAGCCTTCTGGTGCTCGGTTCGATCCCCGCGTTCGTCGGCCTCGCGGTGGTCCTGCCGTGGCTCGGCTATTCGACCTGGCACCTCTACACGCGGCTGATCGACCGGGATTCGATCCCGAAGCGCCGCCGCGGCTGAGGCTTACTTCGCTTCTTTGGCTTTCTTGGCTTCCTTGGCCGGGGCCTCGGCCTCGGCGCCGTGCGCGCTCGGAATATCGCGACGAATGTCACGCCGCTCGGCGATGCGGGCAGCCTTCCCGGTGCGTCCACGCAGGTAATAGAGCTTCGCCCGGCGGACATCGCCGCGGCGAACCACCTCGATATGGTCGATGATCGGCGAATAGAGCGGGAACACGCGCTCGACGCCCTCCCCGAAGCTGATCTTGCGCACCGTGAAGCTGGATCCGACGCCTTTGTTCGAGCGCGCGATGCACACGCCTTCGAAATTCTGCACGCGGGTGCGGTCGCCCTCGATCACCTTGACGCCGACGCGAAGCGTGTCGCCGGGGCGGAATTCGGGAACGGGCTTTTCCTTGGTCAGCGCGTCAATGGCTTCGCGCTCAAGGGTCTCGATCAGATTCATTTTTTCTTCTCGTCTCTATCCCGCTGCGCGCCAGAGGGCGGTGCCTGCGATGCGCCCCTATGGCGCTCGATCAGGTCCGGCCGCCGTAGCCGTGTATCTTCGATCGCCCGTTCGCGTCGCCACGCAGCGATCTTCGCATGATCCCCCGATCGCAGCACTTCGGGGATCGTGCGCCCTTCCCATGTTACAGGCCGGGTATAGTGCGGATATTCCAGGAGACCTTCGTCGAAGCTCTCCTCCTCTCCGCTGGAGGCCGCGCCCATTACCCCGGGGAGCAACC
>Ga0207647_10000076_pt1 | contig 75824 bp, 72 predicted proteins | sample KBSCornC2_FD_184295 | JGI IMG/M metagenome (GOLD analysis project Ga0207647, IMG submission 184295) | Corn rhizosphere microbial communities from Kellogg Biological Station, Michigan, USA - C2 (SPAdes) (version 2) | ecosystem: Host-associated > Plants > Roots > Rhizosphere ...
GTATTAGCTGTAAACCTATTTCAGTACTAAATATTAAAGTGTAAATTCATACCAGTATCAACCATTAAAAGTGTAAACTTCTTTTAGGACGAGTCATTGAGAAGCCGATCCAAAAAATAACTTAAAAGTCAGGAAAAGGTGATCCAAAGTGATCCGCTTTTTGGAAGCACCATAATTAACCATTTGATAATTAATTAATTAAAAATTTAGAGGTGATCCAACTGATCCAAAGTGATACACATTCACACATGGATCATCATCCGATATTAAAACTTCAAATTCAGCAAATCTTCAGGCGTATCTACCGCATAAGTTTCCAGATCGGTCTCCGCAACTTTTATGCGGTAACCATTTTCTATCCAACGTAGTTGTTCCAACGCTTCAGCTTTTTCAAGGCTTGATACCGGCAGCCGGGTAATCTCCTGTAAAACATCTGAGCGGTAACCGTAAATGCCAATATGTTTAAAATATGGATAAAACTCCAGCCAGTTTTTCCCCTCTTCGCCGCGGATGTGAGGGATGGCCGAGCGCGAGAAATAAGCCGCCTCGTTTAATTTGGTGACTATAACTTTAGGAGTATTGGGGTTATGCAGCTCCTGTACGTCTTTTACGCGCTTTACCAGCGTAGCAATCTGTACATCTGGCGAATTAAAGCAGACAGCGAGCTTGCTGATCTGCCCGGGGTCGATATAAGGCTCATCGCCCTGTATATTGATAACTACCTGATATTGCAGATATGCAGCAGCCACCTCGGCACAGCGGTCGGTACCGCTTTGATGATTGGCCCCGGTCATTATCGCTACGCCGCCAAAATTAACCACATGGTCATAAATGCGTTCATCATCTGTAGCTACGATAACCTCCGTAAGGTGTTCGCACTTTTTGGCTTGTTCGTAAACGCGCTGTATCATCGTCTTGCCGCCAATATCAACCAATGGCTTACCGGGGAAGCGTGAAGATGCGTAACGTGCTGGAATGATACCTAATATGTGCATGGTGTTATTGTTGTACGTTTGACGTTATACGTATTACGTTAAATATTGAAGAGGGAAAACGTACAACGTATAACGTCCCACGTATAACCAAATCAAAACAACCTTTAAAACAACCCGTTTATCTCCCGCTCAATCGATTGGATAATATTACCCAGATCTTCAGGATTGTTGGCAAAGTCAAGCGTATCCTTATCCAACACCAACAGTTTGCCAAGCTTATAGTTGCTTATCCACTTGTCGTATTTTTCGTTGAGTTTTGAAAGGTAATCAATACGGATACCAATCTCATACTCACGGCCACGGCGCTGAATGTTGTTTACCAGCGTAGGTACCGATGCTTTCAGGTAAACCAGCAGATCGGGCGCTTTGATGTGCTCCGTAATATTGTCGAAAATAGACTCGTAATTTTCGTAGTCGCGGGTGGTCATGAGACCCATGTCGTGCAGGTTTTCTGCAAAAATATAAGCATCCTCATAAATAGTCCGGTCCTGAATAATATTGCGGCCGCTTTTTTGTATGTCGATGATCTGGCGGTAACGGCTGTTCAGAAAATATATCTGCAGGTTAAAGCTCCAGCGCTTCATGTCACTGTAAAAATCTTCCAGATAGGGGTTATTATCTACGGCTTCGTATAATGGTTCCCAACCGTAATTTTTGGCCAGCAACTCTGTAAGCGTAGTTTTACCGGCTCCAATATTTCCAACAATAGCTATGTGCATATAGGCTAAAGATATAATTTGAATGTTAATTTAACAAGTTGATTGAGTCTTGAGTATGGAGTCAGACATACAAATTTATTACGGACTATTGACTCAAGACTCTGGACTAATAACTATCGACTAATCAGAACTCCCTGAACCCAATGATCTCTCTTACCTCTCTGACGGTTTTCGAGGCGCTTTCGCGGGCTTTTTCGGCTCCGTGGTGAGCCACCTTGCTCAGATACTTGGCATCGCCGGCTATTTCGTTGATACGCTCGCGAATTGGCGCTGTAGCTACGATCATATCTTCAGCCAGCTGCTTTTTCAGGTCGCCGTAGCGTATCTGCATGGTGTTATACAGATTGTCGAAATGAGCAATAGTATCGGGCGTTGAAACCACTTTCATCAAGTCGAACAGGTTTTGGATGTAGTCCGGTTTTTCCTGATTTTCAACAGTCGGACCGCTATCGGTAACGGCACGCATTACTTTCTTGCGTATCACCTCAGGCGCATCGCCCAAAAATATGGCGTTGCCCTCTCCTTCTGATTTGCCCATTTTGCCCTTACCATCCAATCCCGGAATTTTCACCAGGTTGCTGCTAAAGTTAAAAGCATATGGCTCCGGAAAATACTCGTGTTTATAAAGCCGATTAAAACGATTGCCAAAAGTGCGGGCCATCTCCAGATGTTGCTCCTGATCTTTACCCACAGGCACCTTTGTAGCACGGTGGATCAGGATATCGGCGGCCATTAAAACCGGATAGGTTAACAGGCCAGCATTTACGTTATCGGGATGCGCACGCACTTTATCTTTAAATGAAGTGCTGCGTTCCAGCTCGCCCATATAGGCGTTCATATTTAAATATAGGTAAAGCTCGGTCACCTCAGGCACGTCAGACTGTACATAGATAGTCGCTTTTTCAGGGTCAATACCGGCAGCAAGATATTCAATCAGTACGCTTTTTACATTACTGTGTAAGTTAGCAGGGGTTGGGTGCGTAGTAAGCGAATGCAGATCAGCTATAAAAAAGAAGCAGTTATATTCATGCTGCATTTTCACAAAATTCTGTATAGCACCATAGTAATTACCAAGGTGCAAATTTCCGGTTGATCTTATTCCACTAACAACAGTTTCCATAGCGGCGAAAGTAAGGATTTTTTATATTTTTGAGGCCGATGAAAATACTTTTGAGAAAAGTGCACTGCTATTTATATATAGCCTCGGTAGCTATAACCTATGCAGTAGCCTTTCCGTTTTTGTATCTTTTATCGCGCGATAAACGCAATTATAAACACATGAATGCCATACGGCGCTCATGGGGTTTTGTAAGCTCAATACTTGTGGGTATTTCTTACAGTTTTGAGTACGAAGAGCCTATCGATTGGAACAAAACCTATATTATTTGCCCTAATCATACCTCAAATCTGGATATTACGGCCATGACTATCCTGGTGCGTAATAACAACCATAGTTTTATGGGCAAAGACGCGCTGCTGAATAATTTTATTACCCGTCTGTTTTTTAAAACGGTAGATATTCCGGTAAATCGCGAAAGCAAGATGTCGTCATACCGGGCGTTTAAAAAAGCTTCAGAGGCTTTGGCCGAAGGCACCTCGGTAATTATATTTCCTGAGGGACGTATTCATCATCAGTATCCACCTCATTTACACAGCTTTAAGAACGGCCCCTTTCGCATGGCTATTGATATGAAGATACCGATCATCCCGGTGTCGTCGCCCGATACCTGGAAAGTTTTATGGGATACCGGCCTGGTGCATGGCAGTAAACCGGGAAATTGCCATATATTTGTACATAAGCCCATTGAAACGGCTAACTTAAAGCCCGATGATGCCGATGCGCTGCGCGACCGTGTGCATGACATCATCCAAAGCAAATTGGTATAGAAAATGAACATCGATAGCGAAACTGTAGATAAGATAGCCCACCTTGCCCGCCTTGAACTTTCGGCCACCGAAAAGCAGGAAATGATTGGCGACATGAACAAGATTCTGGACTTTATGGCCAAGCTTAACGAGATTGATACCGCTGGTGTCGAACCGCTGGTTTACCTGTCTGACGAGGTCAATGTGTTCCGCGAAGACGTGGTAAAGCAAGAAATCACTGTCGAAGAAGGCCTGAAAAACGCACCTAAACACGACGATAAGTACTTTTTGGTGGCGAAGGTGATCGGGGGTTAGTGAATAGGCAATAGTGAGTGGAGAGTGATTATAGTGTTGATTGCCAACTCACAATTCACCACTTACAATTCACCACTAAACTGTAACAATCTCCCCCTGCCGCCGTCAAAGAACAAAAAACGCATGGAGCCATTAATTACCCTTAAAGATATCGGACGCAAATATGTGATTGGCACTGAAGTAATTCACGCGCTGAAATCTGTATCGCTAACGATTAATAAGGGTGAATTTGTGGCGCTGATGGGACCATCAGGATCGGGTAAATCAACACTGATGAATATTCTGGGTTGTTTGGATACGCCATCAAAAGGCGAATACACGCTAAACGGTATCAATGTTAGCCACATGTCGGACAATGAACTGGCCGAAGTTCGAAATTCAGAAATTGGCTTTGTGTTCCAGACGTTTAACCTTTTACCCCGTAATACCGCTTTAGATAATGTGGCATTGCCGCTGGTATATGCCGGTATAAGCAAAGAAAACCGCCAGGCCCGCGCAAAAAAAGCTTTAGAAAATGTTGGCCTCGGCAATCGTACCGACCACCGCCCTAACGAACTTTCAGGCGGGCAGCGCCAGCGTGTAGCCGTAGCCCGAGCACTTATTAACGATCCATCCATCATCCTGGCCGACGAACCTACCGGTAACCTCGATACCAAAACGTCCATCGAGATTATGAGTTTGATGGAAGATATACACGCCAAAGGCAACACCATCATACTCGTAACGCACGAAGAAGACATTGCCATGCATGCCCACCGCATCGTCCGCATGCGCGACGGTTTAATTGAGCGCGATTATATCAATACTAATATTCAGATTGTTGATAGAAGCGGGGTTGTGTAAAAGCTGTCTTACTTTTACAACCACCATTTAGCTTGTTCTATAGCCTTAGCCTTTTTTGACTGATTGTTTTGTATAAGATAATCACGACGCGTTTGCCAGTCATTTTTAAGGTACTTATCCGCAGGCGAAAAATCGCCCGCGCCAATATCTAAATTACCCGCATTGGGTATTCGATAATCTCCCCAATTACATCTTTTTATAATTTCACCATCATGGGAAACCCAGTAACCTACAAATTCATTATTTGAATAGCCATCAGCCTGTATATCTATATCGTCGTAATGAATTTTGTTATTCCTATCAAGATAAAAATCAGATTCAAAAACACCTTTGAAAACACCGGAATGCTTCTCGTTTTTAGGCTCCGAAAAACTATAGTCGCCAATGATCATGAATTGGCCTTTTAAACCTTTTGATTTGTACTTCTCGTCGGCACCGTACGACATTTCCTTTTGTTTGCGGATATTAGTTATCCGAAGCGTCCCATGAAATTTATCGATATTAGTTTTAACCATCGACTTTCCATAAACATCGTAAGTATCAGGCACGGTCTTGCTTTTGCTAACTGATATAATTTTCACCCTGATACGCTGATAATCATCGCCAATAAACCCAAATACAGATTCATTTTCGGTTTTGGTAAAAAGTAGTGAAAAGTCAGTATTTGCAAACGAGTTTTTAAACTCATTTGGTAAGTAAGCCCTATTTTTTAGTTGCTGATTTCTAAAATCTGAAGCTTCTTTTTGAGCAAATGCCGACTGACAAGCTATAAGCAGTACAAGAAATATCCTTTGCATGGTTTGGTTGAAATATATCTTAAACTTACGAAGTTTTTGAAAGATGGGAAGTCTTTCGCCGTTTTGTCATGCTGAGCATAGCGAAGGATCTTATAAAAGCGGTAAGCAAAGTGTATAAGATTCTTCGCTATGCTCAGAATGACAAAAAGGAATATGTCTCTACTCCACCCCTCCCCAGCAAGCCTCTGCCACACGCTCTACAAATTCAGCAATGTGTAAAGACTTTTCTGGGATAATAGGATCATAGTTACCTATTAATAAGGTATGGTCGACAATCTCGATCACGAAATCGTTATCCCGGATGTCCATGACAGCATTGCGAAAGTCGCGGGTCATACCGGTGGTAGCTTTGTTATAGTCGTTCACTACAACGTAGAAAGTATCGCTGAAAGGCTTATCCTCGGCAAAATCAAGCTCATGTGGGTGGATAAGTTCCAGCAACTTATCGGTCAAAGTTTCGCGGCGGATCACCACGCCGCCAAAATTCTGTTTCAAGTAGGTAATGCCCCACACTTGTGCTTCCTGATGATGGATGATATGCCTCTCGCCTATTTTATAATGCACCTGTACAAACAGGATGTAAGAATCGCCGCAATCGCGCTTAATCACGTATGATCCGCGCACATTTACATCGCTACATTTGCCAAAAGCCTTAAACTGATGCAAATCAAAATCAATATGCCCCGTAGGCATAATATTGAATTCTTCGCGCAATTTTTGATAGGTTTCAGTAAAACGTTTTATAGCGTCCTCACTAAGTCCGTCAGCATCAAAAGGGTGGTTTTCCATATAGGATGGTGGTTTATGCTAAAGTAGAAAATCTTTTTGAGGGTATGAAAATGCAACTTTTTTATTTGTCATTCTGAGCAAAGCGAAGAATGACAAACGGCCAGAAAGGTAGGTTATCAATAATGCTTCATCTTAGCACAAGAACAAACACAATTAGGATCGCTGATACCCAGCTTGGTCAGAAAATGCTGGTAGAAACCGATACGGTCTTTCATACCGGGATTGTCCTCGCCTAAACCACATTCCAGCGCGCCGTTCACAATATTAATCACCATACCAAAGCCGGGTGTACGGCCCGCAGCTTTATCGACAGCATTGGGTTGCCATTTGCTTATCATAACATCGTGTGCCGATGGTTTGTGAGTTTGCGGCGTCATCCAGAAATAAATGGCAGCTTTGAAAGCCACTACCGGATCTTTGGTGATCAGGTCTGGGTTATTGAGCAGGATTTTATGATCGCCAAAAATACAGTCGGATGCATAGCCGTAGTTGCCGTTATAGCTTAACTGCATCGGTCCGCGGCCATAATATTTCTTACCTTTTACCGGTGGATACTCGTCGCTTTCGGCAAAATAGTTAAGTGTGGTATCAGCTTCATGGGTAAGCATAAGGCCATCGGTATAGCTGCCATTCATGCCGTGGCGGGTTTCATGAGCAAGTATGGCAAAGAAAGCGGCCAGCTCTTTTTTGTTAGTGAGCATATCGCGCTCGGCGCAAAAACCGCCGTAGTCTATATAATAAACACTGTCAGGTTTCACCTTGGCCCAGCCTTCATTCCAGTCGACATCCTGGCGTATCATGGTAGTTTTTCCGGTAGATTTATCGGTCCGCATAAATTGATATACCGATACCGCGCGGCGGGTGATCTTCATCTTGATCTGCCCTAACTCTTTAACAGCCTTGATAAACGCCGGATAGGTGTAAAATTTATCGCGTTGCGGAAACAATTCATTGAACTGTTTTTCTGTTATTAGGTTAAATGCAGCCGGGGCACTGTTTGTAGTTGCAGGTGCCGATGCGCCGCCGCAGCTTGTATTTAGCAGCACTACAGCAACGGCGGCAAGCAATATAATTTTGGTGGACAGGGTGATATTTTTCACAACGTATAGATTTTGTTTTTAATTACTCAAATATAAAGGCAAGTCGTAATTTAATACGCAATTATTGGATTGTTTGAGCCAATATTTTTAAATTGCCTTACCTGCTTTATGAAGATATATACCAAAACGGGCGATAAAGGTTTTACCTCACTGATAGGCGGTACGCGTGTACCCAAACATCATTTGCGTATTGAAAGCTACGGCACTATCGATGAGCTGAACAGCTACCTAGGCCTGATACGCGACCAGGATATTGCCTCAAACGACAAAAATTTCCTGAAAGAAATACAGGATCGCCTGTTCACCATCGGCTCATCATTGGCGGCCGACCCCGAAAAATCAAAAATGGTGATACCTGATCTGTACACCGAAGATATCGAGGCGCTTGAGCAGGAAATGGACTGCATAAATACCCAATTGCCCGAGCTGAAACACTTTATTTTGCCGGGAGGCAGCACTACCGTATCTTATTGTCACCTAGCGCGATGCGTGTGCAGACGCGCCGAGAGATTGGTGGTGCATCTGGCCGAAGAAAGTGCTGTAGATGATAAAATAATCGTCTATCTGAACCGCTTAAGCGACTACTTGTTCACCCTTGCCCGCAAAATAGCAAACGACAACAAAATACCTGAAAATCAATGGATACCGCGACTTAAGAAAAATTGAAAAAATATATTGATAATCAAACTAAAAATATTATACTTTTGCCAAAATTGACAGCTTCTAAAATTTAACTAAAAATTATCAGATAAGAATATGTATTGGACACTTGAATTAGCATCTCACTTAGAGGACGCACCCTGGCCTGCTACTAAAGACGAATTAATTGATTATGCCATACGCTCAGGCGCCCCTGTTGAGGTGATTGAAAACCTACAGGCCTTAGAGGATGATGGCGAGCCTTATGAAAACATCGAAGAAATATGGCCTGATTACCCTACAAAGGATGACTTCTTTTTTAACGAAGACGAATACTAATCGACAAAAAACGATATAAAAAACCCCGTGCCGAACTTATTGGCACGGGGTTTTTATTTTTTAGGCCAATTTGGAATGCTTTTTGGACGTAGCCTCCTAATTATTCACCTTAAAAAACATACAAAATGAGAGGCTTATTATACATTATCGCTGTGATCCTGATTATAGGATGGGCTTTAGGATTCTTTTATTACTCAGCCGGAGGCATTATCCACGTATTATTGGTGATTGCTATCGTAGCTTTACTGCTAGGCGTTATCAGGAGAGCTTGATTTACAGATTCAAGAGTCAAGAATCGAGAGTTGAGAATAAAGAACCGAAAAATTAAGATATTTATCGCATTCAAATTTACCGGCTCTTTTTCTGCTATACTATATCTGTCTCGATTCTTGAATCTCGACTCTTGAATCTAACTTCTAACTCGCTTTATACATCTTTCCCGGCAGCGATTTGATAAAACCCTGCATTTCCATGTTCAATAAGTTCATGGCCAGCTGGCTCATGGGCATATTTGTCTTGATGGTCAAGTCGTCAATAGCCATAGCTGCGTTGTTTTGCTGGAGTATATAATATATGGTACGCTCATCGTCCGACAGATCTAACGGTAACAAAAACTGCTCGACGGGTTTAATATCCTCAGGCTTTTCCCAGCCCATGCTGTAGGCCAGGTCGGCGACGCAAGTGAGCAAACTGGCTTTATGATTGCGGATCAGGAAATTACAACCTTCAGAATAAATATCCGTTAACCTGCCCGGAAAAGCAAAAACATCCCGGTTATAAGAATTGGCAATCTCGGCCGTGATGAGCGCCCCGCCTTTTATACTCGCCTCTACAACGATAGTAGCATCAGCCATACCCGCTACGATACGATTACGTTCCGGAAAATTCGCCGGTCCCGCAGGCACACCCGAGGGATATTCGCTCAGCAGCCCACCGTATTCCAGCATTTTATCGGCTGTATTTTTATTGGCTGCGGGATACATTTTGTCCAGTCCGTGGCCCAGCACCCCTACAGTGCTCATTTGGTGTTTCAGGCACTCTCTGTGAGCAATGACGTCGACACCGTGGGCCAGTCCGCTTACTATTAATACATTGTACTGTTGCAGTTCGGCAACCAGTTCTTCGCAAAGCGCGCGGCCATAGTCTGTAGCGTTGCGGGTACCTACAATGCTGATCACTTTGCGCGCATTTAAATCTGCATTGCCCTTACTATATAATAAGGTAGGCGCGTCAAAGCAGTTTTTTAATCTTTTGGGATAGCGCTGATCGGTATAAAATAAAATGTCGATGTTGTTCTTCTCGGCAAACTTCAGTTCAGCCTCCGCTTTTTTCAGGGCTTCCTCAAAATTCAACTCGCGCACGGTTTTCTCACCAATACCCGGAATAGTCAGCAATTTAGCAGCCGATGCATTGAACACCGCCTCAGCGCTACCCAGGTGACTAACCATCGCCCTACCCAGCGTGGATCCAATATTTTTCAGAAAAGTAATAGCAACCTCGTGAAGTTGTGACATGGTATTGGTTTGTGAGGGGTGCAAAATAAGATATGGTTGGTGGATGTGCAAATAATTATTTTTCTTCTCATTTGTCATGGAGGTACGATCCCGAACGTTCGGGACACGCGTTCGGGACCATGCTGCGCTCGCAAATGACAACTTAATGAAATCACCATCCCTTATCCTACTCAAAATCAAAACATTTAAAAAAAACTACAAAAATAGTTTGCAAACTATAAAAATAGTTTTTAGCTTTACTTAAAGAAACTATAAAAATAGTTTGCTTTAAAAAAATAACATGAGTATCCCCTGCTCATGCAAACCTTTTAACAGATAAAATAATAGCATAAAATGATGATCAAAGAATTGACAAAAGCCGAAGAACAAGTAATGCAGATACTATGGCAGCTCAATGAAGCCATTGTAAAAGACATTATCGAGAAAATGTCTGAGCCCAAACCTGCCTATAATACCGTATCGACCGTTGTGCGCGTGCTGGAGGGCAAAGGTTTTGTTGACCATAAAGCCTATGGCAACTCGCATGTTTACTTTCCTCTGGTAAGTGAAGAGCAGTATCGCAAATTCACTTTTGATAAAATGATGAATAACTACTTCAGTAATTCTTATAAAAGCCTGGTATCATTCATCGCCAACGAAAAAAAACTCGGCGTAAAAGAACTGGACGAACTCACCAAATTATTGGACGACCTTAAAAATAAGAAATCATGAACTGGCTTATTTACCTGGCCGAAGCAAATGCTTACCTGGTAATATTTTATCTGGTTTATAGCTTGCTGCTGGCCAAAGACACGCATTACCAGCTTAGTCGCGCTTATTTGCTGCTAAGCAGCCTTGTAGCTTTTGTTTTACCATTGGTGCAGTTAAATTTTCTGAAACCAACGATTTACGTATATGCGGCACAATCGTACGAAATAGAGCCAACTCAAACGCCGATCTGGCAAAACATGCTATTTTACGGGTATCTGATCGGGGTTTGCGTTGTACTAGCACTATTTATACTGAAACTGATCCAAATAAAACGATTAACACAGTCAAACACCAGGATAAATAAGACCGATCATCATATCATCCGGCTGGACGAATCAAACACGGGGTTTTCTTTCTTCAACTATCTGTTTATCGGGTCGGGCGTAGCCGATGAGCCGCTGATTATCAGGCATGAGCTGGTTCATATCCGCCAAAAACATTCGGCCGATGTTGTTTTTACCGAATTGCTTAAAGCCGTCAATTGGTTTAATCCGGTGGTATACCTGCTCCAAGACAGCATTCGTACGGTGCATGAGTACATTGCCGACGAGCAAACAGCACAATCAACCGATAACACTATAGCTTATGCGTCCTTTCTGATCGACAATGCTTACGGACAGGGCGGCCCAGCTATAACACATTCATTTTTCAACCATAACCTATTAAAAAAGAGAATTATCATGTTAGATCAAAAACGTTCGGGCAATTTAGCCAGGCTAAAATACCTCGTGGCTGTACCGCTATGCGCAGCCTTATTAACTGAATCTACCTTAGGCTTCAGTAAATCATATGGCATTATCGGTATCGGTACGCAAGAAGTAAAGGTTGATACCGCCAAAAAAACAAGCGTAAAGGACGCTCGTCAGGTTCCGCCGCCACCGTCGCTTCAAAAACGGCCGGGCAAGCGCCTTCCTCCGCCTCCACCTGCGCCGCCGGTTAAATCAGGCGAACAGGTTGTAAAAATTGATCCGGGCGCTCCACGACCGGATATAAGTAAGGTAAAATTCCCGCCACCGGTGGTAACAAAGGATGTTTCGCCTAAATCGCCGCGTAAAGCCAGCGACCAGGTGAAATTCCCACCACCAGTAGTAAAAAAGGATATTTCGCCTAAATCGCCGCGTAAAGCCAGTGACCAGGTGAAATTTCCACGACCACCAAGGACGCTTCCACCACCGCCTCCACCTGCGCGCCCGGTTAAATCAGGCGAGCCAGAGCTAAGGATTGAAACGCGCGATCCACAACCTGTTAAATCAGACAACCAAATTACGAAAGTTGAAACGCGCGCTCCGCGGCAAATTAGATCGGAAGGCCAAGTTATAAGGGTTGAAACCCGCTCGCCGCGAACAATTAAATCGGATAAAACCGATATCAGGATTGACGAGCCGGTAAAACAGCAATAACACCAAACCTAAACCTTATCAAAAAACCATTAAACGCCTAAAATAATCTTTATGAACTGGTTACACTATCTCGCAGAAGCTAACTTGTATCTGGCCGTTTTTTACCTGGCATATTGCCTGTTATTAAGTCGCGAAACGCATTATCAGCTAAACCGCATTTATTTACTGTTTAGCTGCGTGGCTGCTTTTGCTTTGCCAGTGCTGCAAGTAGGTGTTTTAAAACCTAATATGCAGATGGTTGAACCGCCGGTTTATGCGATGCTTTCAGACCGTGTGGTTGAGGCGCCGCTACAAATGCAAATACAAACAGTGCATGATGCTAACCCAATCGAACATAAGGTACAGCAAATCACCCGGCAGCCTGAGGTAAAGCCAGTTCAAGCTGCAATACCTGCTTCTAAACCGCAGCTCGGTGTGGCCGATTATTTATGGTATGCCTACCTAATAGGTTCAACTATTTCGTTGGCGGTTTTGCTTGTAAGGCTCACCTCTCTGCTTTTACTAACGCGACGTGCGGTAAGGACAAAACATGGCAGGCATACCATCATACAATTGCCGGGTACCAACGTTGCGTTCTCATTTTTTAACTACCTGTTTTTGGGCGATAATGCACCGGCCACCGATACCATAATTACGCACGAGTTGGTGCATATCCGTCAAAAACATTCGGCAGATGTGATTTTTCTGGAACTTTTAAAGATCATCAACTGGTTTAATCCTTGCATTTACCTGCTGCAAAACAGCCTGAAAACTATTCATGAATATATAGCCGACCAACACACCGTATCGCACCAAACCGATACCCACACTTATGCTACTTTCCTGGTCAACACTGCCCATGGTGTTGGCGGCTCGCCTATAACCCATTCATTTTTTAACTACAATCTGCTTAAAAAACGTATCATTATGTTAAACCAAAAACCTTCGGGTAAATCAGCCAGGCTGAAATACCTTATCACAGCGCCCATTTGCGCAGCCTTACTTTGTATGTCAACACTGGCATTTACTAAAGATTACAACTGGATAGATCTTGATCCGGCGAAGGCTGTGGCGATGGTAATTAAGCCGCTTTTACAGTTTCCAGCACCTCTAAAAGTGCAGGAAACTGTGATTACATCTCAGCCAGAAAATCAACCGGCGCCGGTGGTCGAAGCTAGGTCGCTAAAAACTAAGCATAAAACAGTGGTAACCGACAGTACTTCAATTACAGCACCATCTACCAGTGATAAAATATACCTGCCGTTTGTAAGCGACGGGGGCTACCACGCATTTGCACATTACCTGCACAAAAGCATAAACTATAAACCAACTGCCGACGACAAAGGCGGGGCGGTAGTTATTGGGTTTACGTTAGATAAAAGCCTGAAAATGACCGACCTGAAAATTGTACACAGCGCCGGCGACAAACTCGATAATCTGGCTATGGACGCCTTTAAAAACTATAAAGGCACCGTAAACGATGACGCCGGCAGATACCTGGAATTTACCGTCTATTTCTTTACTGACGATTACAACATTTTTAAAGGCAAAGAGCCGGGAAATGGGTCTGCCGAAGGTGCTATATTGGTAACCAGCGCACCTTATAAATTTAATGTAACCGCGAAAGGTTACGAATATTGTGAGATCCCTTATGCCCTACCGCAATTTAACGGCGATAAAAACCAGGTATGGATCTTTATGAAAGATGGCAGTTATGAATACTATCTGCATGATAAAATGACCGACGCACAAGTAGCCATGTTGAAAAGCAAATATGGTTATGAGTTTCCATCAAATTCATACGTAGCTATGGTATTTTTACCGGTTACCAGCAACAATACTAACAAATACACTTGGACTGCTATGGATGTGAACTCACATTTAAAAGCACCTTATGCTACAGCCTTCTACAACCACATTTACAGTGATCTGAAATTTCCTGAAAGTGCAAAAGCCACTCATAAAACATCAGTGGTGCTGATAAAATTCAACCTTGACCAAAACGGTACCATCAACAATGTTGGAGTGGCTAAAAGTGGGGGAGCTGATTTTGATGCAGCTGCTGTAGACGCCGTACAATCTTTCAACGGTACATTAAATGACAATGCGGGTCAGCACACCGTTGCGGTTGTGTTTTGCAATGCATTAGAAGCCGTCAAACCAGTTGTAAGCGAAAGCTTTAAAAACAATACCGGCTACGTAGGCGATGTCGCCCGTGCAGAAGTTAAATCGGTATTTGATAATATTAAGATGAACAAACCGGCTGATTCCGAAAAAAAATAAAGCATTGGCCTAAACCTACATCCAGATAACCAAAAATAGAACTATGAATTGGCTACATTACCTCGGCGAAGCTAACTTGTACCTGACGGTGTTTTACCTGGCCTACCGGTTGTTACTGGCAAAGGAGACACACAATCAGTTTAATCGCACCTATTTGTTATTTAGCTGCGTGGCCTCGTTTGTGCTGCCGGTGTTGCAGTTGGGCGAATTAAAACACACTGTCCCCATTGAGCCGGTATCGCCAATTAGTTATGTAACCGCTCCTGCAGATATTGCGCCGTCGCCCGTAATACCAATAGCGATGCCCAAAATGGTAGTACTGGCGCCTGCTGCCGAATACCATTTAACTTGGCAGGATTATATAGTGTATGCTTACGCCATAGGCTGCTGTGTACTACTTTTTGTGCTGATGGTTAAATTATGTGCATTGATACGCCTTATCATCAAAGCTAAACGCGTGCGGCAGGACAAATACACGCTCATTTATCTGCCAGAAAGCGATGTAGCCTTTTCATTTTTCAATTACCTGTTCATAGGCACGCGTGCCCACGGAACCGATACCATCATCCGGCATGAGCTGGTGCATATCAACCAAAAGCACTCCCTGGATATTTTGTTCCTGGAGCTATTGAAGATTTTCAACTGGTTCAACCCCATTATCTATTTATTACAAAACAGCCTCAAAACTGTTCACGAATATATTGCCGATGAGCAAACCGCCGCCAGCGAAACAGACCCGATTACCTATGCCACTTTTTTAGTAAACAATGCCTATGGCGCCGGGGGCTCGTCTATCACCCACTCCTTCTTTAATTACAACCTACTTAAAAAACGAATTATCATGCTTAATCAGGAACGCTCAGGTAAATCAGCCAGGCTGAAATACCTTATCTCCGCCCCCATTTGTGCAGGGTTGTTATGTGTATCGACACTGGCATTTAGTAAAGATTACGGTTTTATTGACCTTGATCCGGCGAAGATCGGCAGCGCTGTGCGCGAAATTAAATCGGCACCAATCATCAGCCACATCATCGAAAAAGTCACCAGGCCCTCGTCGCCAAATAAAAATATTAAAACTGTTAAAATTAAATCCGTTAGCGTGGCCGATGATCCCGCAGGCAAAGTAACACCAAGCGGCTATAAAGAAGGTTATGAAAAGCTTACCTGGACATTTATTGAGGATATCCGATTTTCAAGAGGCTTATCTTATTATCAATCGTTTGCTACTACGCAGCCGCATAGTCTGAAAGATGCCGTAGTAGTGATTGGCTTTACAGTAACTGCCGATCAGAAAATAAGCAATATAAAAGTTATTAAAAGTTCAGGCACTGTTATGGACGATGCTATTGCCGGCGCCTTTGGCAACTATACCGGTACAGTTACCGACAAGCCAGGCAAACACAGTTACCTTGTGCACATATCAACCCACGGCCATACAGAAACCGAAGATGATGCTATCTGTAAAAAATACGGCTATGAAAACCATATTACCGTAGCCATCGCCGACCATATTACCACAACCGGCGATCCTAAACCGACACCGGTAGATACTGCATACCAAAACAATCTTCAAAAATTTTATAAAGATCTGAAATGGTATATCCAATACCCATACACAGAACGTGAAAACAACATACAGGGCCGTGCCATTGTACGTTTTTGTGTGGACGACAGCGGCGAACTTCAATATCTTGCTATTTACAGAGCACCTTCAATTAAATTAGGATATCAGGTTTTCTGGGCAATGAAGCATAGTGCCTTTTTAAAGCCACTTAAAGGCAATTGGGCATTGTCGGTAGCCTTTGATATGGGTGGCTTAGAACCCGAAACCAGGCCAATAACTGAAATAAAACAGGATACCACCACCAGGCACTTGCACTCGGACCCAAATGGTACCGGTTTAAAATGGACTTTAGGAGGAGCAAACCCGGCCTTCACCTATGACCCTCATAACATGCACGGCCCTTATAAAACGCCGGTGAAAGTATTAAGCGAACTGGTAATTAAAGCCGAAAGGTAAACCTAACATTCATAACTTAAAGAAGAAGAATTATGAACTGGCTACACTACCTCGCAGAAGCCAACTTGTATCTGGCTGTTTTCTACCTGGTTTATCAGCTACTGCTGGCAAGAGAGACCTACAGTCAGCTTAACCGTATTTATTTACTGTTTAGCTGCGTGGCAGCGTTTGTTTTGCCGATATTGCAGTTGGGCATCCTAAAACCGGCCGAACCGGTAACGGTTAACCAAACTTATCCGGTCGAGTTATTTTATCCTGAACTAAACCAGGTAGCGGCAAATCAGGTTGTGCACCGGGTTAAAGAGCATCATTTAACCTGGCAAGACTATTTAATATATGCCTATGCTATAGGTTGCGCTATCTTGCTGTTGGCCCTGTTGGTTAAATTATTTGTGCTGGTCAGGATGATACGGCATGCCAAGCGTGAGCAACGTGGTCAGTATAAACTCATCTATTTATCTGAAAGCGACGTCGCCTTTTCTTTCTTTAACTATCTTTTTATCGGTACCGATGCTGTTGGCGAAAACACGATCATCAGGCATGAACTGGTGCACATTCACCAAAAACATTCGTTGGATATTTTGTTTGTCGAGTTGCTAAAGATCGTCAACTGGTTCAATCCGTTTATTTATCTGCTGCAAAACAGCCTCAAAACCATCCACGAGTACATTGCAGACGAACATACCGCTGCTTACGAGAATGACACCCTGGGCTATGCCAAGTTTTTAGTGAACAATGCTTATGGTGCCGGCGGTTCATCTATCACCCACTCATTTTTTAATTACAATCTACTTAAAAAACGTATTATTATGCTTAATCAACAACGCTCAGGTACTTCGGCCAGGCTGAAATATCTTATTGCTGCGCCTGTTTTTGCGGGATTACTCTGCGCATCAACACTTGCTTTTAGTAAAGATTATGGCTGGATAGATCTGGATCCGGCAAATGTCTCGACAAGGATGGAAATGCTACCTGCACTGCCGTCGGCATCTGTAGTGCGTCCGCAAGATAAATTTGTGCCACCACCGCCACCAATGGGAACCGCCGATGGATACAACTCGCTGTCGTATCATTTATATAAAACTATCAGCTATCGCCCGGCAAAAACCGATAAAGGCGGGATGGTATTAATAAACTTCAGCGTAAACGGTAGCCATAAAATTACCGACGCCAAAATAAACAAGAGCGCAGGTAAAATGCTCGATGCCTTAGCATTAAATGCACTTAACACTTATAAACTAACGGTAAACGACAAGGTCGGCAAAAATTACATAGCCCGCTTCTATTTTTATACCACTGACTATAGCATATTTAACAACAAAGTCTGGTCAGATGAGTATAAACTTGACCTCCTGGTAACCGGCAAGCCCCATACCTACCCCACCACCGCTAAAGGCTATGATTACCAGCTTTATGATATATACAGTGACGATGGCCATAAGGGCAAATTCACCCAGCATATAAACAAGGTGGTGATATTTGAGAAAAATGGCGAAGCCAGAGAGTTTACCCCTAAATCTGATTTAAGGGTATTGAGAAAAACATACGGGTTTGATTGGCCAAACAATACGGACCAGGTAAAATTTCCGCCGCCTATAATAACACCAAACAAAAAAATCATCGATAAAAATAAAAATGAAGATGCACCTGCCGACGCCCCGGTTGTGCAGAAACAAAGCACTTCGCCAATCCCCGATACTATACATCTTGCCTTGCTTAATGATTTTGTACAAGAACTGGCTCGCAATATCAAATACCCGGCTATAGTTCGTAGCAGTAATGTAACAGGAAAAGTTTTTGCTGTTTTTTCTGTCGATGATAACGGAAATCTGCAATATCTAAAAATTGTCAGAAGCATTTCCAATAGCGCGAGTGAAGAAGTATTCAGAGTGATCAAAACAAGTTCTGTTATTAAAAAAATGCCGGGTAATTGGGTTGTTCCGGTAAATTTCACACTTAATGATGAGTACGGAACGGCAACTGCTCTCTCAACCTCTTTACCCGCAAGCGAACTTGAAAAAAAGACTTTTGAATATAATCCCAACAATATAACACCGTCTGATGACAACCAAAAAATGCTTAATGAAATTGTAATCCGTGGTTACGTAAAAAGAGCCAAAAACTAAAAACCAGACACCTACATCTTATCACAATTTCAAAATGCCGGGCAAGCGTCCGGCATTTTTTATAAACTAATCTCATTCTGGGGCGTTATTCTATTAGTAATAACTTTAAACCCATCGATTATGCGTAACCACAAAAAAAGATCGATAAAAACATCTACAGCAAAAGTGTTGCTGGCCGGGGTATTAAGTTTTGGCGCCGTAGGTGCCTTTGCTCAGGCGCCGCCACCACCTCAGGCCCCGCCACCACCCGGCGAACTGCTTGAAAAGCTGAATCCTTTTAAAAAGAAAACAAAAACCACCTATAAAAAGGATAAAATTACAAAAGACAGAAGCACCAGGAGCAAAGACGAGGCCCTGTTGCCCGACGATCCAAAGGCGCCACCACCGCCACAAAACCCTTTAAAATTGATTAAAAAAATCAAAATTCCGCCACCACCGCCGCCACCCGGAGGGGAATAAATAATACGTGCAGAGACGCAATTTTTGCGTCTCTTTTTATTTAAAACCGCTACGTAGAGACGCGATGCATGGAAGGCAGCAGAACCTTGTAGAGACACAAAGTATTGTGTTTCCGGCGCGCGTTCTATACATCATACAGGAGACGTATACATCGTACAGGAGACGCAAAGCATCGCGTCTCTACAGGTTACAACATTGCATGGGAGACGCAAGTATTGCGTCTCTACGGGTAAAAAAAGGCTTTACCCCTTTACGTAAATAACCTGCTTAGTATCGAAAAACTCTTCTGCGTAGTAATCTTTAAGATGATATTGGGTTACCGTAAGGCCAGATTCGCGAATCTCGTCTGCCAGGTCGCCGCCTTTTAGATAGAGGATGCCGTTGGGTAGTTTATTCTTAGAATCTTTGCTGAATTTACCTTTTATCCACGGGTAAAACTCACCCAGGCGGGTCACTGCGCGCGACACGATGAAGTCGAATTTCTCGTTGATCTGCTCGGCGCGCGAGTGGGCACTGCGCACGTTTGTAAGACCCAAAGCCTTGGCTACCTCCTGCACAACCTTTATCTTTTTACCGATAGAATCTACCAGGTAAAACTGAGTATCCGGAAACATAATAGCCAGCGGAATACCCGGAAAACCGCCGCCTGTACCTACGTCCAGCACGCTTTCGCCCGGTAAAAAAGGCATTACTTTGGCTATGCCTAATGAATGCAGTACATGGCGTTCAAACAGTTGGTCGATATCCTTGCGCGATATTACATTGATCTGGTTGTTCCAAAACTCATACAGGGCGGGCAACTGCTCAAATTGCTGCTTCTGTCTGTCGGTAAGATTGGGAAAATAAGCGAAAAATTGTTCAGATGTCATCCCTGTCCAAACGGTTTATAATGTTGCCAAGCAGGTACCTGGCTCTGAATAATTGCGCCTTAACGGTACCCAACGGGAGGTCAAGCTGTTGCGCAATTTCTTCGTACGATAATTCATCAAAATAGCGCAGTGTAATTAGGTTACGGTAACGAGGCGGCAAGCTCTGTATTAGCAATTTAAGCTCTTCGGTCTGCTGTTTTTTGATAGATGTTTCCTCCGGGTTCAACGTATCTGATTTAATCTGCAGCGGCACTTCATCGCCATCATCATCAGTCATACCATGAATAGAGGTAGTATGCAATTTTTTCTTGCGGATAAAATCGATACAGTTATTAGTTGCCACCCTGAAAAGCCAGGTACTAAAGGCAAATTCAGGCTGATATTTGTCCAGCTTTTCAAAGGCTTTGGCAAAGGTTTCAACGGTAAGGTCCATAGCGTCCTCTTTGTTGTTCACCATCTTTAAAACCATGAAATAAATGGAGTCTTTGTAGCGTTGCATCAGGTCGGCATACGCTTTTTGATTTCCCTCACGGGCCTTTATTACCAGGTGGAAATCGTTTTTTGCATTCTCGGTAAAATTGGAATTTATTTCCATTGAGTAGTTTTTACAAAGGTGCCTATCAGTCCAAAAAAACTGATATAAATGTAGTAAACAAAATCAAGAAACGGCAAATACCAGATCTGCGACATCGCATTTAGTTTCTTAAAAGTTTTGCGGAAAACCAGTACTTGAACAATCCATCTGAATGCAAACAAACCAAATGCCAATAATGGTTCAAAGTAAAATACCAGGCAAGATATAAATAGCAAGTAGAATAAAAGTCCGCTCATTACTTCAAAACTTATCATACGGCGGTGCGAATTTTTGTATGCTTTACCAACCCCCATGTGTCTTTTTTTCTGGCGATATAACGCCCCAAAGCTCGATTTGGCTTCGGTGTACATAAAGCTATCCGGGTGTATCTCAATAGCTGTATTGGTTGATGTTGCGTTTTGGTTTACAAACAAGTCATCATCGCCTGCCAGGATATGCATATGTGATGCAAAACCTTTATTAGAGAAAAACAGCGTTTTGGTATAAGCCAGGTTGCGGCCAATCCCCATATAAGGGTTGCCGTTTAATGCTGCCGAAAGGTAGTTAATAGCGGTGCGTAATGTCTCAAAACGAATCATGCCATTCAAAAAACCACTCTTTTTATAATAGGGCGAATAACCAAAAACTATCTGCTTATTGTCTGTAAAACGCGATGCCATGTAGGCTATCCAATGCTCAGATGCAGGTTTGCAATCGGCATCAGTGAATAATAAATGCTCGTTTTTAGCAGCTTTTATACCTAATGTCAGCGCGAACTTTTTACCGGTTTTAAAGCGGTCATGCTCAGTTATAGTAACAACTTTTAAGTGTGGATATTGTTTTTGCATATCCTTCAATACATCTTCAGAATCGTCGAATGAGCAGTCATTAACCAATACAACTTCAAAATCGGGATAATTTTGTTGTAAGATAGAGGGCAGGTATTCGATAAGATTTTTTGATTCATTACGCGCACTGATCACCACCGAAACAGGTATTTTAACTTCAGGCAGGTCATCACTAACCTTATAAGCTGAAAGCGATTTATATTGACTGATGAGATAATATAGCTGGATAATAAATACCAGCAGGAAAACAACGAAAAGTGTAAGGCGAATATATGTTTCCAACACGAGTTAAAATATCGCGCTAAATTGCTAAAAAAATGGCATATTTTTTTAGTCATTATATCCTTCGCATATCATTGCGCTCGCCGCCATCGGTCATTAGTTTTAGCAGGAAATAGTTAATTTTATACCTTATATATATGGATAAAAAAAATTAGCCAAAATCCATCTTTCTAATACAACAATTATAACGCTGTAAAATAACCCAATGACTGCGCGTGAAGCAAATAGCAGCACGACAGATGCCCAACAAAACGAAGCTAATAAACTACTCCGTCCGTAAGTTCTTCATCGGGTTCATCAAAGCCGCCTTTACCGATTGATAACTAACCGTTGCTAAAGCAATCATCACAGACAGTACGCCTGCCCAAGCAAATATCCACCAGCTTATACCAACGCGATAACTATAATTCATCAACCATTTGTGCATACCCCAATAGGCAATCGGCGAGGCTATCGCGAAGGAAATAACAACCAAAGCAATCAGCTCTTTCGACAGCAGCGTTGCAATACCCACCACCGACGCCCCCAATACTTTGCGCACACCTATTTCTTTAACCCGGTTTTCGGCCATGTAAGCAGCCAGGCCAAATAATCCTAAACATGAAATAAAAATGGTCAAACCTGCAAAAAGTGCTGCCAACGTGCCTAATCGCTGTTCGTCGTCAAACTTTTTGGCGTACTCTTCGTCTGTAAATTTGTAATTAAACGGATATCTCGGGTTATATTTTTTGAAAATCTCTGCGGCCATTTTCAGGTTGTATGCAGTTGAATTTTTGCCGTTAAGCTTCATTTGGACGGTATTAAAAGTCATAAAACTACTCTTGGCACCGCATATTAATATCGGTCGGGTAGGCTCATACGGATTGGTTAAAATAAAATCTTTAATCACCCCTACTATATGCCAATCGACACCCAAATCACTCACCTTTTTACCGATGGGATCTTTAAATTTCATAATTTTAAGTGCCGATTCATTAATGATCACACCACTTGAATCCGTCGGAAATTGCTTCAAATCAAAGTCGCGGCCCCGTATAAATTGCAATCCGGCGGTCTTACCCAGCCCTTCATCAGCCAGATATCGGTCAAAAGATGTCCGGTCATTCGGGTCTTTTCCTTCCCACATTTGGCCCCAGCCGTCGCTCCAGCGCTCAGTAAGCGGTGAGTTGGTTTTAGTAACCGAAGTGGCTACACCTGTAGCCAATAATTCATTTTTTATTAAAGTGTAATTTTTTGGTATATCACCGGTCATGAAATGATAAACCAGATGATCTCGATTATAACCCGTTTCTCTATCGCGGGCATAATCAATTTGTTGTTTAATAACAATAGTACAGATAATGAGCACTATAGCGAAAGTAAATTGTATAACAACCAACGTTTTACGCGGTGTTACCAAAGCATTGATTTTTTTGAAAGTTCCCTTTAATACCTTAACGGGCTGAAAAGCTGAAAGAAAAAATGCCGGATAACTGCCTGCTAAAACTCCTGTAAACAGCACAAACCCAAAAAACGATAGCCATGTATACCAACTGCCAAAATTTATAGATAATTCATTTTGCGTAAAGTTGTTATAAGTTGGTAAGCTAAACAAAACAATAATAACCGCTATAATACCGGCCAGCAAAGCCATAAAGACAGATTCGGCTATAAATTGGCTTATTAGTGAGGCTCGCCTGGCGCCTACCACCTTGCGTATTCCCACTTCTTTGGCCCGTTTTTCGCTGCGGGCAGTGCTTAAATTCATGAAATTTATACAGGCTATGAGCAATATGAAGGCCGCAATCACCCCAAATAAATTAACAGTTTTGCTGCGTCCGTCATCATCTTCCAACCCGTTGGTGAAGCTTGAATGCAGGCGCCAGCGCTCCATCGGATACAGAAAATATTCCCAATGCATCTGCTTCGCCTCATCGCTGTAATGCTGTTTTAAGAGCTTTATTTTAGCTGAAGCCGATGCAAAACTTGCGTCTTTTTTTAGCATCACAAAGGTTGGATCGCTATTATCGTTCCACCCCAGATCCTGCGCTTTATCAACCTTGATATAATCCCATGGTATAAAATAATCAAAGAAAAACTTAGTATTATAAGGCATGTTTTTCAGCACACCGGTTACCACAAAATTATCCTTGTTTTCAACCATTAAGGTCTTGCCTATCGGGTCTTCATTGCCAAATAAAGCCTGTGCCGTTTGCTGGGTAAGTACTATTGAATGCGCATCAGTCAGCGCTGTTTTAGGGTTACCTTTCAACATAGTGTAGGTAAACACTTGGAAAAAGCCGGTGTCAACTATTCCGCCAGATGGAGTGAGCTTCTTTTCGCCTACAGAAATCAATAAGTTTCTAACACGCTTTGCTCTAACAACACGCTCAACCTCAGGTATATCTTTCTTAATAGCTTGCGCAGCCGGCGCAGGAATTGTATTTGAAGTACCGATCTGGCCGTTATAAGTAGCACGGCTCCAAACTTGGTAAATGCGGTCTTTATTTACATGAAAGCCATCAAAACCCAACTCGTTTTGTATCCATAATATAATTAATATAGCTGAAGCCATACCAATGGCCAGACCGGTTATATTCAAAAATGAAAATCCTTTGTTACGTATCAGGTTACGATAAGCTATTTTGAAGAAATTCTTGATCATGATAAATTGTCAACCGACTGATATTCAGCCGATATTTTTGGTATGCACATCAAGAACATGCCCAAAAAGATATTAAATTGATTTAAAGCAAGTTAATTAAAACCAGATATAGTTGGGCGTTCGTTTTTGATACAAAAAAGTGTTCGATATTGATATAACTCACCACTACGTCGAAAAAATCAGCTAACCATACCTTAATATATAAGTATCCATCATGTAACCTAATGAATCATAGAACCAATGAACCACCAAAAATGACTATTTTTGCTGCCACGAATGAAATTTAAATTACAAGCACAAGATCCGCTTTCAAAGGCCCGGGCGGGCGAGATCACTACTGATCATGGTACTATTCAGACCCCTATTTTTATGCCTGTAGGAACAGCGGGGACTGTAAAAGCGGTTCATCAGCACGAACTGAAAGACGATATCCAGGCGCAAATCATCCTCGGAAATACCTACCATTTATACCTTCGCCCCGGTCTCGACGTATTGGAAAGCGCCGGCGGACTGCATAAATTTAATGGCTGGAGCGGCCCGATTTTGACCGATAGCGGCGGCTATCAGGTATATAGTTTGAGCGAAGTGCGTAAAATTAAGGAGGAAGGCGTCACCTTTCGTTCACATATCGATGGGTCAAAACACCTGTTTACGCCAGAGAATGTGATGGATATTCAGCGTACCATAGGGGCCGATATTATCATGGCTTTTGATGAATGTACCCCCTATCCCTGCGACTACATCTATGCTAAAAAGTCGATAGAAATGACCCATCGCTGGCTTAAAAGATGCTGCGAAAGGTTCGATTCCACAGAGCCGAAATACGGCTACAGCCAGACGCTTTTCCCTATTGTGCAGGGCTCGGTTTATAAAGATCTGCGCGTAAAATCGGCCGAAGTTATAGCCTCTTTTGAGCGGGAGGGCAACGCCATTGGCGGCCTCTCTGTAGGCGAACCGGCCGAAGAAATGTATGCCATGACAGAATTAGTGTGCGACATATTACCGGAGCAAAAACCACGTTATTTAATGGGTGTGGGTACACCTGTAAACATATTGGAAAATATAGCTTTAGGGGTGGATATGTTTGACTGCGTAATGCCTACGCGCAATGCCCGCAATGGTATGTTATTTACCAAAAACGGCATTATCAACATTAAAAATGAGAAGTGGAAAAACGACTTTTCGGCCATTGAAGACGATAGCGATCTGACTGCCGACAGGTTTTATACCAAAGCTTATTTGCGCCATTTGATACATAGCGGCGAGATGCTGGGTGCACAAATTGCCACCCTGCACAACCTGCATTTTTACTTGTGGCTGGTTAAAGAAGCCCGCAATAAAATCATCAGCGGCGAGTTTTATGACTGGAAAAAAATAATGGTAAACCGCCTTGCACAAAGACTGTAATGAAGCAATTTTTAGACCGATATATAACGATAATTGACTGGTATATTATCAAGAAATTCCTGGGAACCTTCGTGTTTACCCTGGGGATTGTGATAGGTATTTCGGTAGTTTTTGACGTGTCAGAACACCTCGACAACTTCCTTACCCACCATGATACTTTGCAGGATATCGTGTTTAAATACTATGCCGGTTTCATACCTTTTTACATGAATTTGCTGGCCCCGCTCATCGTGTTTCTGGCTGTGATTTTCTTTACCGCCAAGATGGCCAACCAAACTGAAATTATCCCGATTCTGAGTGGAAAGGCCAGTTTTAAACGCTTCTTGCGCCCCTATTTTATATCCGCAACTTTGATATTTATTGTGTGGTTAATTGGCTATTTATTTATCATTCCTTATACCAATCACCTCAAAGTAACCTTCGAAAACAACAACGACTTTAACGGTAATGAGCAGAAAAGCCAGGTGCATTTAAAGCTCGATAAGCGCACCTATGTGTATGTAGATTCTTACGATAATCAGTCGCATGTGGGCTACCAATTTGTGCTTGAAAAGTTTGATGGCGACAAGCTGCGCGAGCGTACAATTGCGAGCACCGTAACCTACGATACCGTGAAAAAAAAGTGGACTTTGCGTGATTATTCGGTGCGATATATAAACGGTTTGCGCGAAAAACTGGTGATAAATCAGATGCAAAAAGACACTACTCTGGAGCTTTATCCGAGCGATTTTGAGGCTCATGATAATGTGTATTCGGCCATGTCGATGTGGGATCTGAACAAAAATATTGAGAAGGAAAAGATACGCGGAGCAGGCAATTTAAAGGACATGACCTACGAAAAATGGCGCCGCTGGCTGTACCCTTTTGCGGCGTTTGTACTCACTTTAATCGGGGTTTCTATCTCGTCCAGAAAGGTGCGCGGAGGTATAGGCTTACCCTTGGGGATAGGCCTTTTCTTGTGTTTTGCCTACATTGTGGTGGACAAATTCGCGTTGGTTTTTGCTATAAAAAGCGGCCTGAATTCCTTCGTGGCCGCCGGCCTTCCTAACGTATTATTCGGTATTTTTGGTGCATATTTATTGTATAAAGCGCCCAAATAATGCCCCAAAACAACCCCGCGAGAATCGAATATTTGAACAAAAACCTGCTCATCCTCCATTTTACGGTATTTATTTGGGGTTTTACGAGCATTTTAGGGGCTCTGATAAGTGTTTCTGCGGTGCAATTAGTGTGGTTTCGGGTACTTATAGCGCTCGTTTCGCTCTTTTTTTATTTTAAATTTCGACGTACAGACTTCAAAATTAGCCGTCAGACTTTCCTAAAATTGTTCTTTACCGGGGCTCTGGTGGGCGGACATTGGATACTTTTTTTTGCCTCCATAAAGCTTTCAACAGTGCCGGTAACGTTAGTTTGCCTGTCATCAATGACGCTTTTTACAGCAATTTTAGAGCCTATTTTTAACAAAAAACGCATCTCAAAACTTGAGATCGTCGCGGGCTTATTAATCATTTTGGGAATATATTTGATCTTCAAATTCGAGTCTCATTACACTAAGGGTATCATAACCGGGCTACTGAGCGCACTGCTCGCCTCCACTTTTTCTATCATAAACGCCAAACAGGTTAAGCAAATTGAGCCTGCTGTTATATCGTTTTTTGAGCTGATGGGCGCTCTTTTCTGGTGCAGCTTATACCTTTTATTTACCGGTGGGTTCAATAAAAGCATGATCTTAAAACCGTCAGATATCGGATATTTATTGCTTCTGGGTACTATCTGCACCTCGCTGGCGTATGTGGCCGGGGTATCTGTAATGCGCGAACTTTCGGCATTCAGGGTGGCGCTTATTACCAACCTTGAGCCGGTTTATGGCATCTTGATGTCCTTTGTTTTCTTTGGCGACATGAACAAAATGACGGCCGGTTTCTGGGCCGGAGCGCTCATTATTTTGTCGACGATCTTCCTGTTTCCGGTTGCCCAAACCCGCCTCCAAAAGCGCAGGAAGGCCTAGCTTTTTTACGTCCAAATCCTGAGCACTTCGCCTCTCATTTCCACCCCACATCCGAGGGTAGGGGATAAAACCACAACGCCGTAAAACGCATTTTTAGCCGCCTAGAGACACGCCGCACAAAAACCACCTCCGTATACATTACAAAAATTTAGAGCGATTTTAGAGCAAATTTCAAAAGGCTATTTGTGTACTGAAAATTTAAATTTTAACAATTTAAAAAAGCCCTCAAAAATTGACAAAAACAAGCATTAAATTCGTAAAATAAAATTCAATAAATCAATTTATATAAATTATATAAATAATTAAAAATCAACTAATTATAAAAATTAATTAAAGTTTAAATTAATAAAAAATCATTTTCAAAATCAGTATAAATACTAAATAAATTAGCATTTCCAATTTTAAGTAATATTTTTAAACATAAAATTATAATAATCACCATATTAAATTATATAAACTAAATAAAAATTTCACATAAATATTTTGACACCAAAATCCAACAGCTTAGTGTACTGAAATGACCATTTTTAAAAATTGCGAAAAATTGAGGGGTGTTGACCGGAATCAGAATTTCAGGAAAAATCACATGAAAAACAGAAAAACACAGAGCGATGAATTTTGGAGTAAAACCCGGAACACTAAGCTCGAAAAAACCGTGAAAACATAAGACCAAAATCAGTGCACTTTCGTGTACCTGAAAAGCACTTTAGTAGTCCATAATTTTCACTTTTCAAAACTTAACTTTTACCTCTCTACCCCTCACCCGCACTCGACCCATTTTCGAAACAGATTTTTATTAGCGACATAAAAACCTGATATTGGTGGGAGGCAAAATCAACCTAAAAAATTATGCGCATAACAACCATGCTAATTATCATCATCACCGTCCTGCTGACGATAGTGCTGATGCAAAATACCGAGCCGGTAAGATTCAACATTTTGTTCGGCACGTTCTATGTTTCGAAACTGGCGGCATTGCTAACCTTTGGTGTTGTAGGATTTATTTTAGGCGTACTGGTAGGTCGTCCCAAAAAGGCACGCAGCATTGCTGACGACGCTCCGCAATACCGGGAGAACGACAATGGCGACGATACACTAAGTGACGAGGATCGCGAGTACATCAGTCACCCATAAAACTGCGGCCGGGGTGCCGGCGGACTAAACGTTGTAGAAAATCTGGTTGTCGGCCTCGAGAGTGCTAAGGTCGGGCGTTTGGCGGAAGATGCCGAACACCGACGCGCCGCTGCCGCTCATGCTGGCGTAAATAGCGCCGGCCTCGTACAAGCCAGCCTTCACCCCTCTTATCGCCGAGTGGTTGCGAAAGATGTTTTCCTCAAAATCATTTTTGATCAATTTTTTCCAGTCCTCAATCGGCTCGTATATCAAGTCATAAAGAGAAGTCTTCGCAGGGGCCGGTTTTACGCCGCTATAGGCCTCCGACGTGGAGATATGAATATCTGGCATCACCAGAACAATTGCGTAGCCTGAGAGGTCTAATTTTATCGTTTCAAACTCGTCGCCTTTTTCAAAAGCAAACACCGGCTTGTTCTCGATAAAGAAAGCGCAGTCGGCACCCAGTCGGCGGGCGTAGGTTTGCATCTGGTCGGTGTTAAGGCCGAGACGAAATTTGTCGTTCATCAGCCGGATAAAAAAAGCTGCATCAGACGAGCCCCCTCCCAGCCCCGCGCCTATCGGGATGTGTTTATGCAGATGGATCTTTACCGGCGGCAAATCAAAATCCTTTTTGAGCAGATGATAACCCTTGATGCAAAGGTTGTCTTCCACCCGCCCGGGGATGCCCAAACCCGAAGCCTCGAAACCCAGCTCGGTCGCCTCGATCACCTCCAGCGCGTCGTTGATCCGGATGGGATAAAAAATAGTTTCGAGATTATGATAACCGTCGGGCCGGCGCTCGGTGATGTTGAGGCCAATGTTTATCTTTGCGTTTGGAAAACTGATCATGCAGAAATGATTAACAACGGAGGATTTTATAAACATCCGTAGGAAGCCAAAAATAGATTTTTTTTATTTGCATGGTGGAACCGACATTCGCTCATTCCATCATTCAATCATTCACTCATTAAAAAAAATGAAACAGTATCTCGACCTCATGCGCCACGTCATGGAAACCGGCACCCAGAAACACGACCGTACCGGCACCGGCACCATCAGTGTGTTTGGGTACCAGATGCGTTTTAACCTGGCCGATGGTTTCCCGATGGTGACGACAAAAAAGCTGCACCTCAAATCCATCATCCATGAGCTGATCTGGTTTTTGCAGGGCGATACCAATATTCGCTACCTAAAAGAAAACGGGGTGCGCATTTGGGACGAGTGGGCCGATGCCGATGGCAACCTGGGCCCGGTGTATGGCTACCAGTGGCGCTCATGGCCTACGCCCGATGGCGGTCATATCGACCAGATCACTCAGATCATTAATCAAATCAAAAACAACCCCGACTCGCGCCGTATCATCGTGTCGGCCTGGAACGTTGCAGATGTTAACCAGATGGCGCTGCCACCATGCCACTCGTTGTTTCAGTTTTATGTGGCGCCCCCTGACCCCCTGAAGGGGGAAAAGCGCGGTAAGCTATCATGTCAACTTTATCAGCGCAGCGCCGATATCTTTTTGGGCGTGCCTTTCAACATCGCGTCATACGCTTTGCTTACCATGATGGTGGCTCAGGTGTGCGACCTTGAGCCAGGCGATTTCATCCACACCTTTGGCGATGCCCACATTTACAACAATCACTTCGAACAGGTGAAACTGCAACTGAGCCGCGAACCACGACCACTGCCCACCATGAAAATAAATCCCGCAGTGAAAAATATCTTCGATTTTAAATTTGAGGATTTCACGCTGGAGAACTATGACCCATGGCCGCATATAAAGGGGGAAGTGGCGGTGTAATTTCGCATTTGTCATTCCCCATCACGTCATCCTGAGCGAGGAGATTGGCGCGCTGCGCTCACGATTACAAAAAGAGAATTACCTTCTACGTTTCGCGGTCATTACGCAACTTCTGCACATGTCGGGCTGCATCCCTAGTATAAGCATTGTACCCGCTCATGGCCGCGGGAGGGCCTAGTTACTTTTCCTTAGATGAAAAGTAACCAAAAATCAAGTCAGGACGACCGCTTCCACCTCCCGAGGGCCAGACTCCCGGCCGCGCGCCCTGACAGGCCTTTACCCGCATTTTTGATTTTTGTTCAATTTAAGCACAATGCCCAGTATACACCTCTGTCAGCTGTGCAGCTTCGGGCGAAAACAGGTAAAACGATGTGGGCCAAGAGCGGCTGTAGGGCTGTCGGGAATGTTGCCTGAAGCGAAGGCTCGTGCGGCAACAGCGGCAACAGGCCCCTGCCCAGGTTTTTACCTGCTTTGTAGGGGAAAGGCCAAGAGCGCAAAGAAGCATCACAGATGACTTGATTTTTGGTTCTTTTCATCAAGGAAAAGAACAAAGCCCTCCCGCGGCGATTGAGCGGGCGCGTGCCCACAATGAGAATACAGCCTGGCGATTGCTGGAATTTGCGTAGTTGAACGATGTCATGGTAATTCAAAAATTATATCTTCGCAAAAAACAAAAGGCCTGTCAAGTCGGGGATTGCTTCGTTCCTCGCAATGACGTGGTGTAGAATAATTATCAATGATCGTAACCATCGTAGTTGCCATTGCCGAAAATCACGCAATAGGAAAAGACAATAAATTACTTTGGCATTTGCCCAAAGATTTAAAACACTTCAAAGAAATTACCAGCGGCGGTACCGTCATCATGGGGCGCAAGACTTATGACTCTGTCGGCAAGCCTTTGCCAAATCGTCGCAACATCATCATCACCCGGCAGCAAATTGAAATTGCGGGCTGCGAGGTGGTAAATTCATTGCAGGCTGCGCTTGACCTTTGCCGCGAGCACAAAGAGGTGTTTATTGTTGGCGGCGCCGAAATCTATAAACAGGCCATGCCGCTTACCGACAAAATTTATCTTACTATTGTTCACGAAAGTTTTGAGGCCGACACTTACTTCCCTGAAATCAGCAAAGATATCTGGAAAGAAACCGAACGGACCGACCATGAAGCGGACGAAAAAAATCCGCTATCTTTCTCATTTATAACGCTTGAGCGCACTTAACAACATTCAGCTAAATTTTGTTTTAATTTAAAATTTCATGGTTGCAAAATTTTGTTAGATTTGCCGTCTTGTTTTAAAATGCTTATAAACTAATTAATTACATATTATAATTTACAATGCAAGGTAAAGGGGTTATTAAATTTTTCGCCATAGTGCTAGCGCTTGTGTGTATTTACCAGCTATCATTTACATGGGTAGCACACAAGGTTGAGAGAGATGCAGAAACATATGCAAAAGGCGATACTGCTAAAGTTAAAGCTTATCTGGATTCGGTAGCCGAACTACCGGCCTATCCTGTTCTTGGCCATACTTATCAATACTGCTTAGACAGAGAGCTTGCCCTGGGCCTTGACCTTAAGGGTGGTATGAACGTTACCATGCAGTTGTCATTGAACGAGCTGGTAAGAACTTTGTCAAACAACAATCCTGACCCTGCATTTAACCAGGCGCTGGAAAACGCAACTAACGATACAAAAACCAGCCAGTCTGATTACATCACACTTTTTGTTAACGAATATGAAAAGTTAGCACCTAACGGAAAGCTGGCTGCCATCTTCGCAACAAAAGATAACTCGGCTCACCTAAAATTCAATGCTTCAAACAGCGAGGTTGAAAAATACCTGAAAGATGAGGCTGATGCTGCGGTAAAACAATCATACACCGTATTGAGTACCCGTATCGACCAATTTGGCGTTACTCAGCCTAACATTTCGTTAGAGTCAAATACCAACCGTATTTTGATTGAGTTGCCTGGTGTTAAAGACCCTGAGCGTGTACAAAAACTGTTGTCAGGTTCTGCGAAACTGGAGTTTTACCAAACTTACGAGATCCAGGATGTATACCCGATGTTAACCAACATCGACAACATGCTGTCTGCAAAAAGCAAAGCTGCCGAAAAAGATTCAACTAAAGCTGTTGCCGCTGCAACTCCGGCTGCAAAAGATACTGCTACCAAAAAAGGCGCTTTAGCCTTATTGAACAAAGTGCAGAGCAACGCCGCCAAAGACACTTCTTTGTCAACTGCTAAATCAAAACTGGCTGCTTCTCACCCATTGTTCGCTATTCTTAGTCCGCCAACATACCCAGATCAAACCGGCCAGCAGCAATTGCGCCCGGGACCGGTTGTAGGTTGGGCCGCTCAAAAAGATACGGCCAAAGTAAACACTTATCTGCACAGCAAAGAGGTTGTGGCTTCTTTACCACGCAATATCAAATTTGCATGGAGCGTAAAACCGATGGAGAAAAGCAAGATCTTCGAATTGTACGCTCTTAAATTATCAGGCGCTGAAAACGGACCGGTATTAAGCGGCGACGTGATCAACGATGCTCAAAACGACGTTGACCAAAAAGGCAGCCCTGAGGTACGTATGGTGATGAACTCGCAAGGTGCCGAAAAATGGCGCGCGGTTACTGCCGAGGCCGCTCAGGGTAAAAAAGCTATCGCCATTGTTTTGGACGATAACGTATACTCTGCACCGGCTGTACAAAACGAAATTTCAGGTGGTGTATCATCTATCTCCGGTAACTTTAAAGTTGAAGACACTAAAGACTTAGCCAACGTATTGAAAGCTGGCCGTTTATTAGTTCCTGCTCACATTGTGGGTAAAGACGTTGTAGGTCCGTCATTAGGTGCCGAGTCAATCAACGCCGGTCTGTTATCTTGCGTAATGGGCTTACTGGTAGTATTGGTGTTCATGATAGCTTACTACAACCGTGCAGGTACTGTAGCGGTTGTAGCGGTAGTAATCAACATCTTCTTCCTGATGGGTGTATTAACCAGCTTACGTGCAGTGTTAACCTTGCCTGGTATCGCCGGTATCGTGTTAACCTTAGGTATCGCGGTTGACGCTAACGTATTGATCTATGAGCGTGTTCGTGAAGAGCTGGCGCTTGGCAAATCAATCCGCATCGCCGTTGCCGATGGTTTTAAACATGCTTTGTCATCAATCCTTGACTCGCAAATCTCAACCTTCTTAACCGGTGTTATCCTGTTTGTATTTGGTAGCGGCCCAATCCAGGGTTTCGCAACAACGTTGATGATCGGTATCATAACTTCATTGTTCTGCTCATTATTGATCTCAAGATTGATTTTTGAATGGATGATTGAAAAAGGCTGGGATATCAAATTCTCAAACCCCTGGAGCTCGCACACTTTCAAAAATGCAAACTTTGCTTTCGTTAAAAAACGTGCAAGATTCTATATCTTCTCAGGCACATTCATCATTGCCGGTTTAATTTCAATGTTTACCCAAGGCTTCAACTATGGTGTCGACTTCCAGGGTGGCCGTACTTATACCATAGCTTTCCCTAACAAGAATGCAACGGTTGAAGATGTACGTGGTGCTGTAGAAGGCGTATTGGGTCATGGTACTGAAGTGAAAACTTTAGGTAAAAATAAGATCAATATCACCACCAATTACCTGATTGAAGATAACTCGACTACTGCCGATGCAAAAGTGGAAAACACCTTGATCGAGTCATTGAACAAAAAAGCAGTAACCCAAATCAGCAAAAAAGATATCCTGGCTCAACAAAAAGTTCAGGCTACTATTGCAGACGGTTTAAAAAAATCAGCCATCTGGACGGTAATATTTGCTATCATCGTGATCTCGGCATACATTCTGATCCGCTTCCGCAGATGGCAGTATAGCTTGGCGGCGATGATCGCTACAGCGCACGATGCTTTGATGGTATTGTCATTCTACTCATTGTTTAAAAACATCCTTCCGTTCCTGGACATAGACCAGGCGTTCATAGCTGCCATTTTGACGGTAATTGGTTATTCAATCAATGACACCGTGGTAGTGTTTGACCGTATCCGTGAGTTCTTGAAATTACACCATGCAAAAACTGACGATCCGAAAGAAGTTATCAATAACGCTATCAATAACACCCTGAGCCGTACGGTAATCACCGCGTTAACGGTATTATTCGTGTTGATTGTATTGTTCATCTTTGGCGGCGACGTATTACGCGGCTTCTCATTCTCATTGTTGATTGGGGTATGTTTCGGTACCTACTCATCAATCTGTGTGGCTACTCCGGTAATTGTCGACTTCGGTAAGAACGATCTGAGATAATTTCAGAAATCCATAAAATAAAAAGGCTCCAGAGAATATTTGGAGCCTTTTTTGTTATACCATTATCAGTTATAAAACAATAAGTGTATGACAGACACAACACTAACCTCAACCTCAAAATTCCCTAAAGTAGTCATCATTGGCGGCGGTTTCGCCGGGCTCGAGGTAGCCAACCAACTGGCAGACCAGCCGGTAGATATCCTGATGCTTGACAAACATAACTATCATACCTTCCAGCCACTGCTGTACCAGGTGGCAACGGGTAGCCTGGAATCCGGATCGATAGCTTTTTCGCTTCGTAAAAACTTTGCGGGGCAAAAAAATTTCCGCTTTTTGATGGCCGAAGTGTCAGGCATTGATGCTGAACACAATAAAGTATTCACCAACGTAGGCGATGTCGATTATGATTACCTGGTGATAGCAACCGGATCGACCACTAACTTTTTCGGCAATAAAGACATTGAAAATTTTGCCATGCCGATGAAGTCGATCCCCGAGGCCTTGAACCTGCGTTATATGATCTTGCAAAACCTGGAGGAGGCGTCACTAAAAAAAACCAAAGAAGAACGTGAGCCTTACCTCACCTTCGTACTCGTAGGCGCCGGCCCTACCGGCGTGGAGCTGGCCGGTGCGCTGGCCGAGCTGCGTAACCATATCCTCGACCGCGATTACCCGGAGCTTGAAAAAGAGCACATGAAGGTTTACCTGGTCGATTTCCTGCCGAAGGTGTTGGGGCCGTTCTCTGACGAGGGCTCAGAAGCTGCCAAACGCTTTCTTACCAACATGGGCGTCGAAGTATTGCTGGGCGTTAAGGTAGAAAGTTACGATGGCAATGAGATAAAGTTTGAAGGCGGCAAAACTATCAAAACCAAAAACGTGATCTGGAGTGCCGGTGTAATGGGCGTGATCCCCGAGGGGATTGACAAAGACAAAATTGAACGCGGTAACCGCATCAGTGTCGATTCCATAAACCGGGTTAAGGGTTCAGAAAACATATTTGCCATAGGCGACGTTGCTGCGATGATTAGTGATGAAACCCCAAAAGGGCATCCCGGCGTGGCACAAGTGGCCATACAACAAGGAAAACTGGCCGGCAAGAACATCCTGCACATCATCAAAGGCGAGCCTACCGAGCCCTTTAAGTACAACGACAAAGGCTCACTGGCTACCATAGGCCGCAACAAGGCCATTGCCGATCTGGGCAAGATCAAGTTCCAGGGATTTTTTGCCTGGCTGGTATGGATGTTTGTTCACTTGATATCGCTGTTAGGTTTCAGAAACAAAGTGGTGGTATTCGTGAACTGGGTGGGCAACTACATTGCTAACAATGGCGGCAGCCGGTTGATCATCCGCCGCTTTAGGCGCGAAGAATTACCAAAAAAAGACGAACAAACCGCCAAAGCTGATTAAATTGCCTTTCACCAATGACCGGCGCAAACATAAAATTGACCGAATGCCCCCGCGACGCAATGCAGGGCTTGCACAATTTTGTGCCGACGGATGTCAAAGCTGCCTACATCAACCTGTTGTTGCAGGTGGGCTTTGACACCGTCGACTTCGGTAGTTTCGTATCGCCGAAAGCTATTCCGCAGATGCGGGATACCGCCGATGTGCTCAATAAATTGGATTTGAGCAGTGCTCAATCCAAATTACTGGCCATTATAGCCAATTACAGAGGCGCTGAGGACGCCTGCGCTTTTGATGAGGTATTTTACCTTGGCTACCCTTTCTCGGTCTCTGAGACCTTCCAGAGGCGTAATACCAACTCGTCTATAGCCGATGCGTTCGATACAGTTAAGCGTATAAAGGAATTATGCCAAACCAAAGGCAAAGAACTGCTAATTTACCTGTCCATGGGTTTTGGTAACCCTTACGGGGACGAATGGAATGCCGACATCGTTTTGAAATGGACGGAGCAATTAGTAAACGAGGGCATCAATATCATCGCGCTATCGGACACCATCGGCATTGCAACACCCGATCAGATCAGATCTATCTATACACAGCTTAGCCAATCTTTTCCAAATACAGAATTTGGCGTACACTTACACTCTACCCCCACCACCTGGCACGAAAAGGTAGAAGCAGCCTATCAAAGCGGCTGCAAACGTTTTGACGGCGCCCTGAAAGGCTATGGAGGCTGCCCCATGGCCAAAGACGAGCTCACAGGCAACATCGCCACAGAAAACCTGATTGGCTACCTCGCCCAACAAAATGCGCTCACAAAGCTTAATTATGATAAATTACAGGATGCGCTGGATTATTCGGTGAGGGTGTTTAACTCCTTCTAATCGTCCTGAACTTGTTTCAGGACCCTAAAACGATAATAGTCAAACTTTACTCAGCATGTGGGATGCCGAAACAAGTTCGGCATGACTGGGTACATTAATGCTTCACCATTTTAAAATGCTGTATCCCTGCCTCTTCAAACTGTGGACCTTCGGCAACAAAACCAAACCGCTCATACAATCCCATAGCTTGAATTTGAGCGTTCAGGTAAATATAATTGGCGTTGGCAGGTAAGTCGGCAAGGACAGTACGCACCAGCTCCTGCCCTACGCCATAGCCTCTGAACTTTTTGAGTACAGCAAAACGTTCCAATTTATAGCCATTCTCTGTTTTGCGCCAGCGGCAGGCGCCGGCGGGTTCGCCATCAACAGTAGCTAAAAAGTGGGTCGACTCATCCTCATGCTCCCACTCCAATTCGGGCGGACAGTTTTGTTCGCCCACAAAAACTTCGCGGCGTATGGCAAAAACTTTTTCAAGCGTCGGTTGGTTGCTCACTTTCATTACTACTATATTTCTTGGCGAGAGCATCAGTATAGTGCTTTTTGGTACGATAATTTGAGAGCTTAAAATTATGATTTTCCTCGGCTGCATCAATAGAGTGCGTGCAAGTTAAATCGTCTTCCTTTTCGGCAAATTTGCCCAGCGCTACGTAAAACTTATGCAGCTGATCAAGCTCAAGTTCGGTAAGGTCCTCAATATCAACCATGCGGTTGCTGGCGCCCTGATGCGAAGCCAACAGTTCGTTCAATTTTAAGTGGATAGCTTTTGAGTCTTTATTTTGCGCCTTCTGGATCAGAAACACCATCAAAAAGGTGACAATGGTAGTACCGGTATTGATAATAAGCTGCCAGGTATCAGAATACCTGAATACCGGCCCGGTAATACCCCATACGATGATGACTGATATTGCCGTAAAGAATGCGGCAGAGCTGCCCGTAGCGGCAGTGGCCCAGTTTGAAAATCGTTCGAAGAAGTTTTTTTTAGTAGGCATAGTTGAATAGTCAATTGTAAATCAATAACAAACCCGTCTCCAACATAAACCAAAAAAAGAGCGCCAATGTTTTCACATTGGCGCTCAAATAATATTAACTGTTAACAGCTAACAAATTACAATTTGTCTGTCGCGTTTAAGCAGTTCAGATCTTCGAAAGCTGTGGTTAAACGCTTAACAAAGTTCTCTTCACCTTTACGCAACCATACACGCGGATCGTAGTATTTTTTGTTTGGCGAATCCGGACCTTCAGGGTTACCAATCTGGTCTTGCAGGTAAGCTTCTTTAGCCTGGTAGTAATCTTTAATACCTTCCCAGAAAGCCCATTGCATATCGGTATCAATGTTCATTTTGATAGCGCCGTAGCTGATAGCCTCGCGAATCTCTTCCTGGCTTGAACCAGAACCACCGTGGAACACAAAGTTGATTGGTTTCTCTTCAGTAAGGTTAAATTTCTGCTTAACATACTCTTGCGAGTTGTGCAGGATAACAGGCTGTAATTTAACATTGCCCGGTTTGTATACACCGTGTACGTTACCAAAAGCAGCAGCCACGGTAAAGCGCGGGCTAACCTTTAACAAATGCTCGTACGAGTAAGAAACCTCTTCAGGCTGAGTATATAAACGTGAGCTGTCAACGTCGCTGTTATCAACGCCATCTTCCTCGCCGCCGGTTACACCCAGTTCGATCTCTAAAGTCATACCCATTTTAGCCATGCGTGCTAAGTATTGAGCAGAGATCTCGATATTTTCTTCGATAGGCTCTTCAGACAAATCCAACATGTGTGATGAGAACAATGGTTTGCCGGTTTCAGCAAAAAACTTCTCGCCCGCATCTAACAAGCCGTCAATCCATGGCAATAATTTTTTGGCAGCGTGGTCGGTATGTAAAATCACCGCTACACCATAATGCTCGGCCAATAAGTGCACGTGCTTTGCAGCAGAAGTAGCACCTAAAATACAAGCCTGCAATTTTGAGTTATCTAATGATTTGCCGGCATAAAACTGCGCGCCACCATGCGATAATTGAATAATCACCGGTGAATTAACCGCCTTAGCAGTTTCCATTACGGCATTAATAGAATTAGTACCAATAACGTTTACAGCAGGTAACGCAAACTGATGCTTTTTAGCTGCTTCAAATAAAGCCTGCACCTGATCGCCGTGCAAAACTCCCTTATAACTTTTTAAATCCATTTGGTTTTACTTTGTGGGAGCCGAAGGTAAATAAATTATCGGGTTTTTAACTAAAAAAAGTCTATAAAAGTGGTCGGAATATACTGCACTTATTGTTTAATGTACACTAATATTATATAAACACGATAAATGGCAGAATAATAGTGGGGATTGGGGCAGAAACAAGAATCAAGAAACAAGAGTCAAGATTTTAGATGGGATATTGGTTTAATATCGAATAATGAATTTTGAATGTCAAATATTGAAGCGGCGCGCAAGGCCCTGTGCGATTCCCTCCCTAGTACTATTTATCCCATATGAGATTTAAAATCAAAAGATTTTTTAAAGGAATCTTTTAAAGCCTTCAAAGTAAATTTGGAGGCTTTGCTTTTATACATTGTAATTTTAGAATTGAGGGGTTGTATGGCATATCGAGAAATTAATCTACGAGTTGGAGCGAAGTATAAAGCGAATAGATGATTTGCTCGGACAAATACGGGCTAAAGGCTGACAGCAATATTTAGAAACCAATCCGAAACAATTTAGCCGCATTGTACATGATTATTCCAATGACACCAAGGATTAATAATCTGAAAAGATGCTTTGGAAGAGAAGTTGTTCTAAATAAACCAACGTCTAGGGATATAAATTGATTGGATAACGTTCCCGCCGTTATCTGCATTTTATGCGATTAAACGCGCCAAAAGCTCAATATCTTCCAAAAACGATCAGAAAGCTGTATCGTTTGGACAACCTCTAAAAAGAATCGACACAAAGCCCTGTATTTACCGAGATTTTTTCGTTTGATTCCCCCAGACACTGGCTTCCATTTTACTTTCCTTCTCTGTTATCTACGTTTATTTACAAAGTTTACATTTTTATTTACAATCCAAATTCTCCGCACTGAAATACATCAAAGTAATTTCGTTGAATTGATATGATATGAAAAGTAAAAAAACATTTTCTTGCTTAATTTTAATTATTTCTCCTTTTTTCTTTGGTTGCGAACCTCTACCCGGGCAAAATAAAAACAATGCATCGGCAAGCTCTATATCCTTACATGTTGGAAATGAAAAATATTTTATAATAGATACGAAGGAAAGTGTTGTGGCATGGAAAGGTTCAAGTGTTGAGGGGGTGCATACAGGATACGTCGATATATCAAAAGGAGAATTAATGATTGAAAACGGTCGGCTTGTGGGTGGTACGGTTGAAGTCGATATGAATACAATTGAAGATAATAACCATGGACGTGATAACAACCTTATTAAACACTTAAAAAGTCCAGATTTTTTTGATGTTGAAAAATCCCCCTTTTCTACAATTGCCCTTACCAGAGTTGCATCAATAAATGATGAGAATAAAAAAATTACAGGGAACCTAACGATTAAAGATAAAACACAACCAGTTATTTTTCCAGCCAAAATAGAAGTTCAGGACGGAATTGTCAAAGCGAATGGCAAACTGGTCATTGATAGGACAAAATGGGATATCCGTTATAAATCAGGAAAGTTCTATGATAATTTAGCTAATAATGCTATTTCGGATTCCATTGAATTCAATATAAAGATCGTAGCAAAAAAACAGATCCTTTAGGTCTTGAAATTATCAAACAATAAAACAATAAAGTCATGAAATACATACACTTATATACTTTGCTCTTGATGCTTATTTTTTACACTTCCTGTGGTGGGCAAAACAAACCAGCTCCCTCAAAAGATGGCAAGCCCCAAACCAAAGACCTGGTCACATCTCCTGGATCTAATGAAAAAAATTTTACTAACTATGAGTATACCGACTCTATCGGCAAGCGCCTGATTATACAAAATAGCTTTCCAAAAGGTGGACCATACGCTGACCCTAATGGGAAGCAATATTTTAAAGTTATATTTTGGACTCGATTAATCAATGAAACAGATAATACTCTGGAGTTGAAGATTGATTTTCCTGTAGATTTATATGAGGTTCCGGGGTTATCCGGTAAATACTATAAAGTATTGGTTCCACCCGATACAATGACAATTGATAAAGAATCATTGTATGACTATGGTATGACAGGATTAAAGCCTTTTTTAGACAATAATATTCATAAGCCGTCATCTTTAAAAAGAACTATTAACCCAAAAGAATCGAGTGGTTTTTATGTCCTAATTCTCTTTGACAAGGGAGTGGGTGGTCCAATTCGGACAGAACTAAGTATAAGGGGGCAAAATCTTTTTTATAAAATAAAAATTGATGGAGTAAGGACTAACACCAAATCAAGTGATAAAGAAATTAATGCTGGAAGTATTAATTTAAAAAATTTGATATTAAAGAAATAAACACAAAGGCAGCGCGTAATCAATGGAAGTGTCAGTTTAAAAAGCAAACTTCTGGCTGAGTTGGCAAGTCGACTGATTTGGCTATAAATGTTTGGTTATTCTTCCCGCCGCCATATTTAATAACTCGGTTTCAAATGGTTCAATCGAAAACGGGTTAGATATTTCAAATCGGCCTCAATCATCAAATAGAGTGGCTAAGCGTTTCAGGTCATCTAAAAATTGGTTCGTGTGGACATTCGGTTTGGAGTACAAAAGTCTCACAGCAATGTGGGGCTTTTATTATTTTAATAAGATTGGGGTTCGTCAGAGAACTTCTTCTTAAGAACAAATTTCCAGCTTATAACCTTTACCACGCACAACAATAATATTGATATTAGGATCAGGTTCCAGTTTTTTTCTAAGTTTTGATATGAACATATCCAGACTGCGCCCCACAATAACACCTTCATCTTCCCATATCTTTTTTTGCAGCCGGCTTCGCTCTATAATCTCATTAGGAGACAACGCAAAAATGAGCAATATGCGTGTTTCAGTTCCGGTCAGGTCTAGCGTCTTATCATTTATTATGAGCTTACGATTCTTTGCATCGAACAATATTGAGCCTAAAGTGACTATATCAGTATTCTGACCATCAGGTAAGGCCCTATGCGGCTTAACAGAACTCAATAAAATAAAACCAACAAATGCTAAAAAGGGCAGGCCGCCTATCAGAAATTCATTCTTTACTGTGTTCGTCGATTTAAATTTAATGTTGATCATGTAACGTGCCTTGGGTTGCTTTCTTCCTATACATGCTATAATATCATCTTTTTTGTTTTTGGATATGGCATATCCATAGGCTACACTGGAGTTGCTATTGTTCAGAACATTGACAACATAATCACCTGCGAGCGGGTCTTTGGCCAACAGACGACGGATAGTATTCACAAGGGAGTCCGATTGAAAAGTAAGATTATTCTCAAACCTGATCTGGTATTCATTTTCTGCAATCTTTTTTACCGGGAGCACCCTTGACGTGCTGTCGCCCGACTGTAAGAGTAATTCATGTCCGATCCTGCGGAGCAAAACTTCCCTTCTGGCGATATCAAAATCGTCACTGTCGGTCATACTGAAAGCAGCGCAGATCACAGAGATAAATAAAAGCAGTATTGATCCATAAAGGTACCTGCCTTTTCCGGAAAGCAGATTTCGGCTATCAAGCATAGTGTCAATATTTTATTTACAAAGTTTACAATTTTATTTACAATCCAAATTCGTTGCGCCGAAAAATATCAAGGTAGTTTCGCCGAGTAAACTTTGATAAATAAGCAAAATGAAGACACACACACCTATTTACACTTTGTTCTTAATGGTTGTTTTTTGCACTTACTGTCAGGCTCAAAACAAAACAAATCTCTCAAAAGAGGATATCACCTCCGAAACCAAAGAGGTGATCATGTCCCAAATGCCAAACGGACTGGTCCGTACTATTAAGCAAGATAGAAAGGGCAATATTTGGCTTGCTTCAGCGAAAGGAATTTTTAGATAAGATGGAAAATTCTTTACCAATATGACCAGTAAAGTGAGTTCGGCCCGCTTTTTTTCTGTTTTAGAAGATAGAAAAGGAAATTTTTGGTTTAGTACACTTGGATCAGGTGTTTATTATTACGATGGGAAATCTTTTAAAAATTATACTATCGAACAGGGACTTGCCGGCAATGAGCTTACTGATATTTATGAAGATAAAACCGGTAATATTTGGTTCGGTACCAAAGATGGAGCAAGCCGTTACGATGGCAACTCCTTTCGGAATTTTAAAATGAAAGAAGGACTCGCCAATACTACTAATAATAATGATTCTACCCACGTATCAACTTTCGACGATGAAGTTTGGAGGCATAATGATATTAACGCTATCGTTGAAGACAAAACAGGTAAATTCTGGTTTGGCACCAGGGGTTATGTAAGCGTTTATGATGGCAAAACGTTTACCACCTTAACCAATAAAGACGGCAAACCTTTTACGGGTGTTCGTTCGATAATCGAAGATAAAAAAGGCAATATCTGGCTAGGAGGCTATGATGGCCTTTGGCGCTATGACGGCCGTACATTTACCAATTTCACACAGAATATTATTAATTATATCTACGAAGATAAAAAAGGCAACATCTGGACTAGTTCAGAAAGTGCTGATGACCGATGGTGGGTGCTTTCCCGTTATGATGAAAAGTCATTGACCGATAAAAAGCCGGTTGTAACTGAAATAAAGTCAAAATATAAAGGAAATAAAGGAATGCTTTACGGGATTTTAGAGGCTAATGATGGAAGCATTTGGTTTGGCGGTTCAGATGGAGTGTACCGTTATGATGGAAATACCATCACAGACTTTAAAAGTAAAGAGGGTAGGAAATAACTTTTATGGCTAACTAAAAATGATTGAATAAACTTCCCGCCGCCATTTATATTTCATGCAATTAAGCGCCTCAGAAGCTCAATATCTTCTAAAAAATGATCAGAAAGCTGTAACGTTCTGAGTAGGGGCAGGAAATCGCACAGGGCCTTACCTTTTTTGATTAGCGTGTGTAGAGATTGCTTCGTACCAATGACGCGAACGGAGGTAATGATGCGTTCGACGCTAATCTTTAATCTTCAATAGCCAATCTTCACATCTGCAACAAATCGCTCAAACCTGTAAACATCTAACAAAATATTTCGTTTCTTTGCAGGGACATCGAAAGGATTACACTGATATATGGCGTGGTTTAAACGTGAAACACAAGGTATAATTACCACTACCGAGGAGAAGAAGGAAGCCCCGGACGGCATCTGGAACAAATGCCCGCAATGCAAAAAGCCTTTACACTATTCTGAACAGGTTGAGAATCAGTATGTTTGCCACTACTGCGGTTTCCATTTGCGGATAGGTTCAAAAGAATATTTCTCCATTTTATTTGATAACAACGAGTTTACTGAGCTGTACCCGAACATGACATCGGGCGACCCACTACACTTTGTTGATACCAAAAAATATACCGACCGGCTGATCGAAACCCAGTTTAAAACCGGACTGAAAGACGCTATTCGCGCTGCTGTTGGTAAAATTGATGGTCAGGATATAGTTATCGCCTGTATGGATTTTAACTTCATCGGCGGTTCAATGGGTTCTGTTGTGGGCGAAAAGATTGCCCGTTCAATCGATTATAGTATCGAGCACAAAGTTCCGTTTTTGATGATTTCGAAATCTGGCGGTGCGCGTATGATGGAAGCAGCATTTTCATTGATGCAGATGGCTAAAACATCGGCTAAGTTGGCTTTGTTGAGCGAAGCTAAAGTGCCATACATTTCGTTACTAACCGACCCTACTACAGGTGGTGTAACTGCATCGTACGCTATGCTGGGCGACATTAACATTGCCGAACCGGGCGCGTTGATTGGCTTTGCCGGTCCGCGGGTTATTAAAGAGACTATTAAGAAAGACTTGCCAAAAGGTTTCCAAACTGCCGAGTTTGTGCAGGAGCATGGTTTCCTTGACTTTATTGTCGATCGTAGGGAAATGAAAGCTGAATTAGCTGCTTTCTTGAAAATGATGAAGAATTAATCGCTTTAAGCATAAAAAAGAAAAGGGTCGGTGCAAAATGCACCGACCCTTTTCTTTTTGTCATTCTGAGCGTAGCGAAGAATCTTGTATAAGCGCTTGGCAAAGCGTATAAGATTCTTCGCTACGCTCAGAATGACAATTGTTTTTTTGTAGAGTGGAGTTATATCACCCCTGGCCTTGCGCCGTCAATTGGCGGCATGTCTTTAATATAGGTACCTTTTTTGTCGGTCTCTACATTTTTGTGATGTTTTGGCTGATTAGCGTGTTCCTGCTTACCGGTCTTTCTGGGCTGGTTACTGTTGCTCCAGTTTTGATTATTACTTTTCATGGCTTTATTTTTTAGGTTAGCGGCCATCTGTTCTTGGTAGACAGTCGTTTGGTATATATAATAAACGATTTATCACCTTAAATATTTTCAGTACCCGGTTCATGGCCCACCATACGTGCAGTACGACGGCCCTGCGGGCGACTTTCAAAATCGGCCTTACCCGGACCGGCTACCGGAAAATCTTTATGATTTGGAGGGGTAACATCTGTTTGCTCGCTAAATGAAGCTTCGTTGCCCTTGTTATGTTGTTCTTGTTCGCTGCTTACGGCCATGCCGGTATCTTCGGCCTCAGCTTCATGCGTATGACGATGTTTATCGGTATCGTGTACTGATTTTTTCTCGTGGATTTTCATAGGTTTTTCAATTTAGTTATTAAACTAATTCGAAAACCGTGCCAAAAGTGGCGATCAGCCCCCTCTAATCTCCCCAGGCAGGGGAGACTACTTATTGGGGCAAAATAAGTTTCGCAAAATAAAGCCCTCCCTACCGGGGAGGGTTTGGGTGGGGCAAATTTAAGCGCTTCCTACCGAAGAGGGTTTGGGTGGGGCTGCAAATAAATCCTTCAGCTTACTCATCACAAAGTCAATCTCTTCTTTAGTATTATTCTTTGAAAATGAGAAACGTACCGACGGGCGCGTGCTGCTGGCCCCTATGGCAGTTAATACGTGCGAGCCAATATCTGTACCCGAGCTGCAAGCGCTGCCGCCTGATACGGAAATACCGGCGATGTCGAGGTTAAACAACAGCATATCGGCTATGTCTGTTTCGGGGAACGAAACGTTTAGTACCGTATACAAACTGTTGTCAGCATCAATCTCGCCATTAAACAAAACACCGGGAATGTTGGCTTCCAGCTGTTTTATCATATAGCTTTTCAAGCCTTGTATGTAAGCATGGTGCTCTTCCATATGCGCATAAGCCAGTTCCAAAGCCTTAGCCAAGCCGACAATACCATACAGGTTCTCGGTACCACCGCGCATATTGCGCTCTTGCGCGCCGCCGTATATAAAAGGTTTGATCTTTATTTTATGGTTGATGTATAGGAAGCCTACGCCCTTAGGTCCGTGAAATTTGTGGGCCGCGCAAGTGATGAAGTGCACTTTAAGCTTGCTCAGATCGTGCGGATAGTGGCCCATGGTTTGCACGGTATCGCAATGAAAAATGGCGTTATACTGCTCGCAAAGCTCGCCAACGCGTACAATGTCTGTCAGCGTACCGATTTCATTATTGGCATGCATCAACGACACAAAGCTGCGTTCATTATTTTGCAGCAAACTTTCCAACTGGTTGTAATCGATATTGCCTTTACTGTCGATGTCGAGGTAGCTTACTTTGATGCTACCGGCCTTTTCCATAGCCTCAAAAGTGTGCAGTACTGCATGATGCTCTAAACGGGTGGTAATGGCGTGCGTAATGCCGTTATCGATCATCCCACAGCGGATGGCGGTATTATCAGCCTCGGTACCGCTGCTGGTAAAAAATATCTCTGCCGGCGAGGTGTGCAGCAGGTTGGCCACAGTCTTACGCGCCTTCTCAAGCAAGGCCCGCGACTCGCGCCCATGCGCGTGGATTGAAGACGGATTGCCAAAATGACTTTCCATCACATTACACATAGTTTTCATCACTTCTGCATCCAACGGCGTGGTTGCAGCATTGTCTAAATAAACGCGCATCAGGTTAATTTTAATGAGTGGATGAGTGAGTGAGTGAGTGAATGTTGTTACAGTCATCACAATTCAGCTTCCTGCCCATGTTTTTTATTAATGAGTGGATGAGTGAATTAGTGAGTGAGTGAATGTTGCAATCATCACAATTCGACTTCCTGCTCATTTTTTATTAATGAGTGATAGTGATTGAGTGAATGTTTGTTTAGCGCCAATACATTCAATGATGTGATCACTTATCACTTAGGTCACTTTATTTTTTATCCGTTATTGTTTTCCTTGCTGACGATGTGACTTTTAATATTTCAGTCGCTTCAGTCATCAAAATGCTAATATCGTGTTTTGTTACTATATCGGCTTCAATCAAAATTTCCATCCAGAAAAGACTTTCATCAGCTTCTTCGACTACGATAGATATTTTTGAGTGAAATTCTGCCTGAGATCTCGCCCGGCAAGCTGCCCTATAATTTGCACCAACTGAAGAAGATGCCCTTAACAGTTGTTTGCCAATTATCCGAGCTTCTTCAGTTTTGGGTAGTGAGCGATACAGCTTTATGTTTTCGACAACAAATTTCTTTGTCCTACCGCGAAACTTTTCTACAAATTCAGATTTGATTCCATTTTCCATCTCTGAATCTATAAAAAATCCATTCAAAAACACTCACTAATTCACTCAATCACTCATTAGCAAGCATTAGCGAAGCTGCAGTATTTCCTTTATATCCGCAATGATCTTATTGGCCAGATTATTCGCCACAGTTTCTGAATCACCTTCAGAATATATCCGGATGATAGGCTCGGTATTTGAACGGCGCAGGTGTACCCATTGCTTGTCGAACTCTATCTTCAGTCCGTCGATGGTTGAGTGTGGCTGATCTTTGTATTTAGCTTCCACTTTAGTCAACAGGGCATCGATATCCATCTCGGGCGTAAGGGTGATCTTATTTTTGGAGATGAAATAGTTTGGATATGAAGCACGCAGATGCGATATCGGCTTGCCATATTTAGCCAGATGGGTCAGGAACAAAGCTATACCGGCCAGCGCATCGCGACCGTAATGCAGTTCAGGATAAATAACCCCGCCATTTCCTTCGCCACCTATTACGGCATTCACCTCTTTCATTTTGTTCACTACGTTAACCTCACCTACCGCAGCAGCGTGATATTCGCCGCCGGCTTGCTCGGTAACATCACGCAGGGCGCGGGTTGACGACAGGTTTGAAACCGTATTACCTTTATTGTTTTTCAGGATATAATCGGCCACAGCCACCAAAGTATACTCCTCGCCAAACATATTGCCGTCCTCGCACACAAAGCACAGACGGTCAACATCCGGATCAACTGCTATACCCAGGCTGGCATTTTTGCCGGTCACCTCTTTCGATAGCGCCACCAGGTTTTCTGGCAGCGGCTCAGGGTTATGCGGAAACTCGCCATCAGGTTCACAGAACAGTTTGTATACCGTTTTTACACCCAATGCTTCCAACAAAGCAGGCACAAAAATACCACCGGTTGAATTCACACAGTCTATCACCACTTTAAAATCAGCTTTGGCGATAGCTTTCACATCAACCAAAGGCAAAGCCAATATCTGGTCGATATGTTTTTGAAGGTAGCTTTTATCGGCTGTCACTTTGCCTAACGCATTAACATCGGCATAAGTAAAGTCGCTGTTTTCTGCAATTTCTAAGACTTCTTTGCCATCGGCATCGCTGATAAACTCGCCATCTGCATTTAATAACTTCAGGGCGTTCCATTGTTTGGGGTTGTGACTTGCCGTCAGGATAATACCACCCGCGGCTTTCTCCAGCGGAACAGCAATTTCGACAGTAGGCGTGGTAGACAAGCCGATATCAACCACGTCAATACCTAAACCTTGCAGCGTACCCACTACCAAATTGTTCACCATGCTGCCCGAAATACGGGCATCCCGGCCGACAACTATTTTCTTTATACCGCACTTTTTAACCGCCCAGGCGCCATAAGCTGATGTAAATTTTACAATATCCAATGGTGTTAAACCATCGCCTGCGGCACCACCAATGGTACCGCGTATGCCCGAAATTGATTTTATTAAAGTCAAAACCTTGTCTTTGTAGTGTTAATGTGCAGCGAAAATAAATATATTAAGTGAAGGATTAATGAAATTAAAGTCATTGTTGAAAATTGTAAACCTGGTTTACAGTGTATGCTAAATTACAACAGTGGCGTTCCCCGATTTTAACTAGGGCCGCGCTGTACGCCCATACGCCTGCGGGCCTTAGGCCCTAGCCGGTATCCGCTGCCATTGCTAACGCAATTGCCTTAACCTTGATTTGGAGATTATAGGATTTGAGGATTATTTCACCATGGCAAAAATGAGCGGCGGCCCTGTCAGCTGGACGGCTTCGGGCGAAAGCAGGTAAAACGATGCTGGGCCAAGTGCAGCGGCAGGGCTGTTGGGAATGTTGCTCGAAGCGAAGGCCAGTGCGCCAAACAGCGGCAACAGGCCCCTGCCCAGGTTTTACCTGTTTTGCAGCGCAGAGGCCTTGAGTGCAAAGAAGCATTCCAGATGACTTGATTTTTGGTTCTTTTGATCAAGCAAAAGAACAAAGCCTCAGCGGCGAATGAGCGTTATAAAAGCGATAAGCAAATTCGCGGTTGCCACGCTTCGTTCGCAATAACAAATGGTTTTGAAATTGTTCCTATCTTTACCACTTCAACACCAAACATCAATGCCTGATTACTTACTGCAATTAGACCGACACATCTTCCACCTTATTAACCACGACCTGGGTAATGCCTTTTTTGATGTGTTGATGCCTGTTTTGCGTAACCGGCTGGTGTGGATACCGCTGTACGTTTTCATTTTTGTATTTTGCCTTTGGCGATATAAAAAGAGCGGTGCTATTATTATTGTACTTTTGGCGCTTACCTTTGGTGTGGCCGATTTTGGCAGCGCGACCATTATCAAATCGGCCTATAAACGGGTGCGGCCGTGTCATGATCCGGCGTTGTCGGCTACTATTGTCAGCCGTGTGGATTGCGGACCGGGTTACAGCTTTCCATCTTCGCATGCCAGCGATCATTTTGCTGTGGCTATTTTTCTGATTGTGGTGTTTTATCGCCGGTATAAATGGATTTTGCCTGTGGGGATACTTTGGGCCGCTGCTATCAGCTTTGCACAGGTGTACGTGGGCGTACACTACCCTATTGATGTTACTGCCGGGGCAATATATGGCACATTAGTTGGCTTGCTGCTGGGCTGGGCCTTCTGGAAAATAAACCCCAATTTTCGACATGAAATTTAAGCTGACAGGCATATTAATTTTGTTGGTATCGCTGGCAGATCATCTGTATGCCGGCATCGCAGTTGATACCCCGAGGTATGACATGGTCAAACTGGAGATTAAGCGTTTAAAACGTCAGCGTACTATCCACATTTATTTCCCACCAAGTTATTGGAACACCCGCAAACGGTTCCCGGTTATTTATATGCAGGACGGGCAAACCGCCTTCATAAAAGATGCCTACAACAACGAAAGCTTATTCGCCGACTCGCTGGTTAACCTCATGCCGACCGATAAACAGGCCATTATTGTTGCTATTCAATCAGGCATCAATTCGGTGCGTATGCAGGAGTATAATCCTTATGTGGGCAGCAGTGACGCCGCTATTTACGCCGCTTATGTCGCCAAAGATGTGAAAACCTATATAGACACCACTTTTCGCACATTAAAAGATGCAAAACATACGGCCATAGTCGGCAGCTCAATGGGCGGGCTGATAAGCACTTATATCGCTGCCAAGTACAATGATATATTTGGTGTCGCCGGCATATTCTCGCCAACTTATTGGTATGCCCAGGCTGTGTATTCCGATATGGCCCAACAGGCCATCAACCCTAAATCAAAATTCTTTTTTGCTTATGGCGATGCCGAGCCTAATGAGAACGAATATGTAAACAAGATGGCTGTCATCCTGCAACAAAAAAAGATTAGCCCCAAAAACATACCTGCTCCGTTTGTGGTAAAAGGAGGTAAGGGTAATGAGCAACAATGGCGCATTGATTTTGAAGTGTTTTACCGTTGGTTTGCCGACCAGTTTTAACAGGTCGCAATCGGCACCCTAAATTGTCTCTTACTCACCCTGTTGGGTTTTAATCAATCCGCTAAATTTGGTTAACCATTAAAACAAAACTATGGAAACCATGAAATTTGATAAAGACGTTACGGTAATGTATGTCGAAGCCACCTCGTTCCCCGACGGTGTTTTAGCCGCTCATCAAAAACTGCATTCGCTATTCCCGTTCTCCACCAGCAGAAGGTATTTTGGCGTGTCGCGCCCGGGAAATAATGGGCAAATCGAGTACAAAGCGGCTGCCGAAGTGCTGGAATCCGGCGAAGCCGAAAAATATGGATTACAAACCGTCGTGCTTAAAAAGGGTGACTATCATGCCATTGTCCTACGTGATTACATGAAAGATATTCCGTCTATACAACGCACTTTTAATGAGCTCATTGCCCAGCCTGATATTGATCCTGAGGGTTATTGTGTCGAGGAATATATTAGTCAGAGTGACATGCTTTGTATGGTGAGGATAAAATAAAAAAGGGTGTCACCCTGAGCTTGTCGGAGGGCGTGCGCAAGCCAATCGCCTTATCGGGCCAGCGCCCATGCTTCGACAAGCTCAGCATGACAAATTTGTATTATTCTTCTTGTCATCCTGAGCATAGCGAAGGATCTTGTACAGCGACATGTAATGTGTATAAGATCCTTCGCTATGCTCAGGATGACAATTGAAATAAAGTATTAATATTTCCGGGCATCTGTCCAATATCCTAAATTGTATTTGTTAGGTAGGTATAAAACAAATTATCCACTAACATTTAAAACGAAAGACAATGAAAGAGTACATGTTAATTTTCAGACATCAGGATGGCAGCAAGATCGCCTCGCCGGAACAAATGCAGATTTGGATGAAGGCCACCATGGACTGGCTGAATGGTATTGCTGCTCAAGGCAAATTTGAGCACAAAGGCGACGGTCTGATCTTCGACCATGCCAAAGTAGTGCACCATGGCGGCGTGGTTACCAACGGTCCGTTTGGCGAGATTAAAGAAACGCTGGGTGGCTATGTGATTGTCAAAGCCGACTCGGTAGATGAAGCTGTTGAGTTTGCTAAAGGCTGCCCTATTTTAGGCGGCGAAGGCAACACCGTCGAAGTACGCCTGCTGGCCAATAATCACGACGTGCATAACTAATAGCAATGCAGCGGCGATGATGGAACATCAGCAAATAATTCCGCATTTATTCAGGACAGAGTACCGCAAGATTGTTGCGGTGCTCTGTCGCTATTTTGGGTTTGATGGTATGGAATTAGCTGAAGATATCGCCAGCGAAACCTTTCTTACGGCCAGTCAGACCTGGAGCATCAAAGGCTTGCCGCCTAACCCCACGGCCTGGCTGTACACCGTCGCCAAAAACAAGGCAAAAAACCAGTTGCAACGTAGTAATTTATTTGACAGTAAGATCTCGCCCGAAATTCAAGCCACCGCTGCCTCGCTTTACAATTACGAGCCTGATCTGTCTCTGCAGGGCATAAATGATAGCCAGCTGCAAATGATGTTTGCCATCTGCCACCCGGCGATATCGACAGAGGCACAGGTTGGGCTGGCGCTGCGTATTCTCTGCGGATTTGGGATCGATGAAATTGCCGACGCTTTCTTATCTAACAAAGAAACTATCAACAAACGACTGTACCGGGCCAAAGAAAAACTGCGGGAAGAGAAGATAAAAATTGAAATGCCGGCCGGGAACGAGATCAACCCGCGCCTTGACCCGGTGCTTACCACCATTTATTTGCTGTTTAACGAGGGATATTACTCTCAAAGCAGCAACACTACTCTACGTAAAGATCTTTGCTTAGAAGCCATGAGATTGTGCACCATGCTCATCGAAAACCAACGCACCAACAAACCTCACGTAAATGCACTGCTATCGCTGATGTGTTTTCACGCTTCGCGATTTGAAGCCCGGGTTGGCACAAATGGCGAATCAATTTTATACGACGACCAGGACACCTCATTATGGGACACCGACCTGATTAGCAAAGGCGCTTATTTTCTGAACTGCGCTGCTACCGGAAATGAGATATCGCGTTACCACGTCGAAGCTACCATTGCCTATTGGCGTACGCAGAAGCTGGATAGCAAAGAGAAATGGCAAACGGTGTTAGGATTGTATGACCAGTTATTGCAAATGGCCTACTCGCCTGTTGTTGCTTTGAACAGGGCTTACGTGTTATCGAAAGTTGACGGAAATGAAGCAGCGATAATTGAGGCAGAGCAACTGAATATGACGGATAACCAGTTTTACTTTATGTTATTGGGAGAGCTTTATTTAGGGATGAACAGGCATCGCGCTAAAAAGAATTTTGAGTGGGCGCTGAAATTGGCAAAGTCGGATATGGATAGGAAGATAATTGAAAAGAAAATCCTCTCCTTGTCATCCTGAGCATAGCGAAGGATCTTGTATGAGCGATAAGCAAAGTGTATAAGATTCTTCGCTACGCTCGGAATGACAACACTGAAAATGCGTTCCTTACCCTCTCAACTTATCCAGCAAATCGCTTAACAAACCAGCTTCTTCGGCCGTGAGATTATTTTTTACGAAATCTTTTGTTTTGAATTCTTTGTCCATGACGTCGAGCACCTCCAGACCTTTTTCGCTGATGCGGATATCTACAGCGCGGCGGTCTTTATTGTTAGTGCAACGGGTAATCATTTCCTTCTGAACCAGACGGTCGACAATGCGTGAGGCGTCACTCATCTTGTCGATCATGCGCTCTTTTAGCAGGTTTACGGTAGCCGGTTTTGGATACTGGCCACGTAATATGCGCAGAATATTAAATTGCTGCTGCGTTAGATTATGACGCTCAAAATGACAGTTAAAAGTGTTTCTTAACCATCCTTCGGTATACGAGATATTGATAACCGCCTTTTGGTAGTTATCTTCAAACTTAGAGTGTATTTCGTCGTCTATCCGCATAAACTAAAATTTACTTCAAAAAACAAATATCCTATTTTTTCTCTGAATTACTATCTTCTTTAGTTTTTCCATATCCCCAGGGGCAATGTTTACAACCGCTTTCGCAGCAATAACCACGTTTTAAGTGGTAGGCTTCGGTTAAAACCCACAAGCCTTGCTCATTAATATAGTAATCCTCGCCTTCTTTCATCCCGCCTAATTCAATATTTTAACTGCAATATTGTTGCCAAAGTGTTCTTTAAGGTGCCGGCCATTGCCATGCAAGGTCCAGATCTGCTTCGGATTAACCTTTTCAACCGCGGTCAAAATATCGTTCCAATCCACATGGTCTGATATAAAAAGGGTGTCGTTCTGGTTCACCTGCAAGTTGTTCCATCCCGAGGCAAACAAACGCTTTACCCCAACTGCCTTGATGTAGCTGTTAAAAGTGAAGGGCGGCACCAGGTAAATAAACTCGTCCTGCGCTTTCATCATTTTACGGCCGTACAACTGGTAGTAGCCCAGTTTAAAGCCCAGGCGCTCATAGATCTGGTTAATGGGCATGATTTTATGATGTACCAGCACTTTTTTCTGCGGCGCATACGCGTTGATCATCCGGATCAACCGCTGGCTCTTACCCATGCCATAGGCGCCTAAAAGTATATTGCTTTTAATTTCATTAAGCTTCCTGATCTCATTTACCGGGTCGGGGTGAATCACTTGCGGATCGGCGAAGGTACTTTCGGTGATCAGTACATCGGCCTTAACCCATTCAATAGGTTCGCAGGTAGCGTCGGGTTGAATTTTATAGTCGCCCGTATAAAGATAGCTGGCACCGCCATACTCCATCAATATCATTGCCGATCCCAGCATGTGCCCTGCCGGAATAAAAGTGAGCGTAACCTCTTTGATTTTAAATGGCTGATGATATCCCGCAATATTAAAAGCCTGTGCCGCCGAGCGGTGGTAACGCAGATACATAAACTCTTTGGTAGGCAGGGTGCAATAAACTTCTTTATTGCCGCTTACTGCATGATCGGCATGCGCGTGCGATATCACGGCAGTTTGCACCGGCAACTGCGGGTCAAGGTAAAAATCGCCGTATTTGCAGTAAATACCGTTAGGGTTTATGGTGATGAAATCGTCGAGGATACTCATTAAATATTTCAGTTTTGTCATCCTTCGCTGCGCTCAGGATCACAAAAGGGTTATGGGGTTGCCAATTGTAAAAACGTTTCATGCAGCGCTAACACCTGCGGTATCAGCAATTGCTTTTCGTCGTTTTCAATGATATAGTCGGCCAATTTGCGTTTTTTATCTTCTGTAAATTGTTTGGCTTCGCGAGCCTGTACGTCAGCAGCGGTGATGTTGTCGCGCTGGGTTACGCGGTCAATCCGTAGTTCAAGCGGAGCGGTTACCAACAGCGAATAATCGCACATTTTGTACGATGTGCTTTCAAACAGCAAAGCCGCCTCCTTAATCACGTAAGGTGCATATTTTATGCCGGCTACCCAGTTATCAAAGGCACGAAATACAGCCGGATGTGTTAACGCGTTAAGTTTAGCCAGTTCGGCATCGTCATTAAAAACAATATGGGCTATGTATTTACGGTTAAGGCTGCCATCGGCAAAATAGGCATCGTCGCCAAAAGTTTTTTTGATGTCAGCTATCAGCTGCGGGTCGTCGGTCATGATATTTTTGGCGGCAACGTCGGCATAAAACACCGGGATACCCAATACCTCAAACATCTTGCTAACCGTAGTCTTGCCGCTACCAATATTGCCGGTAATACCTATTTTGAGCATTATTTCTTTACTATAAAATCAACATAGTTGGGTTCAACGCTCACCAGTTTACAGAAGGCGGGCATGCGTATCACTTTTACCGGCAATGTACTCACACTATAATTTCGCCATAAATTCAAATCGGCCTGTGCCTCAAAAAGCTCTTCGTCGATATCTGCATAACGGCTCAATGCTGTAGTAAATGTAACTTTCACCTTTTGGGGGAACAGCTTTACGTCGAAATAGTCCACATTTCCAATCAGCTTTACCGGCAGCACCAGGGTCTTTTCGGTATACTCTTCAACAGGAATGGTCACCTGCACCGTTTTAGGGTATACGCTGATATTGCCTTCGGCAGGTACCTGCAGGTTGAGCGGTGTTGTTACATCTTCATTAATATTTTTAAGCACTAATGAATCGGTGTACCAAACATCGATCTTATCAATTAAACTGCTCGGTCCGCTGATGGTGACATAAGCCGGTTTGATAACGGACAGCCCCGATTGCGTAAACTGCGATGTGTATTTGATAGATTTTATCAATCGAACAGGCACACGCTTTACGCTACGGTTAGTGAAATCAAAATATAACGTATCGGGCGTTATGGCCGTGATCTGGTTGTGGATGGCTTTTTCGGCATTAATAGTAGCTAATTGCCTGCTTAAAACTACAAAGTCCTGATTATCAAGCTCGCTCAGGTCGACTTTTATATAATGATTTGCTTCGCGGATCTTTGATAACAGCATTTGCCAGCCGGTACCCTTTACGGTTACACTTACGGTGTCTGACTGCTGCGAATGAAACGCCCTTTTAACAGGTGCATTTTTATAAGTAACGATCTCTTTCACCGTATAACTATAAGGGCTTGACAACACCGTAATTATCCAGGCAGCCAAAGCCAATATCAGGCACGTAAAAAATGCCGATATGCGCCTGCGTTCTGTTGCCGATAACTTTAATATTGCCATTTACTGTAAAGGTAAAAGGTTTGCTTTAAGTTCATATATAATAGTTAATGGTTCATGGTTAATAGTTCATGGCCAAAACCACCCAAACTATTAACCATGAACCATTAACTATGAACCAAAAGCTTTTTGCTTTTGCCGTTATTTAGACGCTGCCGGAGCGTTTGCCGACTTCGAATCGTCAATTGAGATAGCAGCTTTGTTAAAGCGGATTTTGTGGCCGCCTTCTGTCTCTAATAAAACAGTAGTGTCTGCTATGTCAATTACTTTGCCGTGCATGCCTGAAGTGGTGATAACTTTATCGCCTTTTTTCAGTTCGTTGGCAAATTTTTTCTGGTCTTTTTGTTTTTTAACCTGCGGGCGGATCATGAAGAAATAGAATACCACGATAATCAATCCCCATACGATCAATAATCTGCTATCAAAACCGCCGCCTGCGGCTTGTGCTAAAATAAGTGCTGTCATTTTTATTTATTGGGTGTAAGTACTTCGCCAAGTAAGTGCACAATACTTTGTGCAGGTTGTGTATTTGCGCTAACAGTAATCAGTTTGTCTTGCAAGCCTGATTTACCTCTGCTGTTAAAAGTAACCGAAATTGAACCGGTATCGCCAGGCATAATTGGTGTTTTTGGCCAAACAGGCGTGGTGCAGCCGCATGATGCTATTGCAGATGTAATGATTAACGGAGACTTGCCGGTGTTGGTAAACTTAAAGCTGTGCGATACCTTATCGCCTTCTTTAATCTTACCAAAATCATAAGTAGAGGCCTCATATTTGATGTCTGAGCCGTCTGTAGTGTAATTAACATCAGCCTTTTTTTGGTTTTGATGACATGCCATTAATGTACCTGCCATCAAGGCTGCAAAAAGCATTTTTTTCATATATGGTTTGGTTATTCTATTAATCCGCGGCCTACTTTATTAATTTTCTTTTCGGCTTTAAGTTCAGCCAAAATTTTGTCTAATATACCGTTAATAAACGAGTTACTTTTTGGTGTACTATATTCTTTAGATATCTCCAGATACTCATTGATAGTAACCTTTACCGGGATAGAGTTAAAGTTGATAAACTCGGCAATGGCCATCTTCATCAGCAGGGTATCCATCATAGCTATACGTTCAGGCTCCCAGTTCTGGGTTTTGGCAGTGATCATCTCCTGATAATCCTTGTCGTAACGTATGGAAGTTTCCAGCAGCTTTACAATAAACTCTTTATCTTCTTCCCAATTGCCGGTTACCTCGGCCAGTTTATTTTTCTCAGGCTCATCAAACTGGAAGTTTTTGAAGGTCTTGGCAATTAATGCCTGCAGCACATCCTTATCTACGGGCCAGAAAATAAACTTCTCTTCAAACACCTGGTCGGCCAGGGTTGATTTCAGGATAACTTTTTTGAAGATAAATTTGATGATGTCTTTATCCGTTTGGATGGTATCGCCTGTTTTATCCAGGTACTCGGCATACTCGGGCGAGTTTTTCAACACAGTGAACAGGGTTTTAACCAATTCAGGCTCAAACGACCATTCAACTTTATATTTTTTTAAACCGGCTAAATACTCTTTATTTTGAGTCAGAGATACAGAGAAGCGGTTAGTTAAAATTTTCTGATTAGCGTTAAGGTCCTCTTTTGTTGGTAAATGTTTATTTGCGCGCTCATTGGCATCAATTGAAGCGTAATCAACAACCTCAGATATCAGCGAAAGCATCCAGATATACATTTCATATACCTCATCGATGCTTGCCAGTAAGCTCTTTTCTTGTTGTTTGATATTAGACGCATTAGTTTGATGATATGCGTATAATGATTGTAATACTTTTACCCGTAGGTGCCTTCTGTTTAACATTTTTGTAAGAACGATTTAGGATTTTTCAGGTCCTGTGGTTGATGTTTAAATTTACTTATTTATTTTTCTTTAATAGCCAGATTTTACTTTGTCAATGTCACTAATACGTTTTTCCACGATTTTGTTTGCTGCGAGTATCGTTGAAATATTTTCGGCTTTTGAGAGCTTTAAAACATTGCGCGTTGCCTCATAAATATTCTCAGTTAACTGCAAAGACCGTTTTTTGGCGAAGCCCATTAACTCTGAATAACAATTAATTACGCCGCCTGCGTTAATAACGTAATCAGGTGCAAATATAATACCTTTATCCAGTAATAATTGTCCGTGTTCTTCTTCGTCCTCCAACTGGTTGTTGGCAGAGCCTGCTATGATGCCGCACTTTAACTTGTTAATGGTTTGCGTGTTGATGGTACCGCCCAATGCGCATGGCGAGTAAATATCAGCGTCGATATCAAAAATACTGTGATTGGCTACCGCTTCAGCGCCATATTTTTTTGATACCTGGCGGGTACGGTCCTCATTGATGTCGCTTACGTAAACTTTAACATTTTCATCGCGCAGCAATTTAACCAGATGCTCGCCCACGTGGCCTATGCCCTGTACAATAACGCGTTTACCTGTTAGGCTGTCAGTACCAAAAACCTCTTTTACCGACGCTTTGATACCCATAAAAACGCCCATGGCTGCAATAGGTGCCGGGTCGCCGCTGCCGCCTATGCTTTCAGGCAGGCCGGCCACATATTCAGTTTCCATACGAATATGCTCCATATCGCGCGGATTGGTGCCTACGTCCTCGCCTGCTATAAACTCACCGTTCAGGTTTTTCACAAAGCGGCCAAACTTTCGCATCAGCACTTCTGTCTTCTCCCGCCGCGAATCGCCAATGATCACCGCGCTGCCGCCGCCCAGGTTAAGGCCGGATATAGCAGCTTTGTAGGTCATGCTTTTTGAAAGACGTAATACATCGGCTAAAGCTTCTTCTTCGGTTTTATAGGTCCACATGCGTACACCGCCCAAAGCCGGGCCCAGTACAGTATTGTGGATAGCGATGATAGCTTTTAACCCGGTATCGGGGTCGCTGCAAAAAGCAACTTTTTTATGCCCGCTCTCTGCGAGCTGGCTAAATATGGAGTCGGTGGATTTTGCGATTGGCATTACAGTATACAAGGCGTAACAAAAGTAGATATTTTTTTTATGCAACAAAGGAGTTTGGAATTTTAAATAACAGCGTGGGAATTCACCCGGTCTACTCCGTCGGCTGACGGATGGACCACCCTCTTCCGCAAGGGGGTAAGAAGGTTTGTTAAAGTTTGTCATTGACAAGTTTTATTATCACAACCCTCTTTCCGCCGCAGGCGAAGAAAGGGTCGACGAGCGTAGCGATGTGGGGGTGAGTCCCTGCCATGCAATCACAAATTTCCATACATTTGAATAATGACCATCATCGCCCAAACACCAAGAATGACCATCCGCGAGTTTCTGCCGGATGAGCTTGAAATATACCTCCATCATTTCAGCGATGAACGAGTGACGCTGCATCTGCCCAAACGCAGTCGTGATGAGCGTGTGACTATATTTAACATCGCCCTTAGTCAATATAATGATACCAAAACCCGTGGCATTTGGGGCATGTTTGATACCGATACCGGCGATTTTATAGGCAGTTGCCTGCTGCGCCCTTTTAATGGCGATGATGCCATTATGGAGCTTGGCTACAGCACCGAGCAAAAATATTGGGGCCGCGGACTAGGTACCGAGATGGCGCTTGCGATAGTGGAACACGGATTTACAGACCCCGCTGTTAATGAAATTGTGGCCGTAACTACCTTTGAAAACGAAGCCTCGCAAAGAGTGTTGTTAAAAGCCGGACTGGCGCGCGAAGGTAATCTGAAACGCGGCGATGATGATCTGGCGTTTTTCAGTTTGAGGCGATAAAGCTGATGATTCTTTCAAAAACAAAACCAAATAAAGTATTTTTGCTTACCTGGCGCTTGCGCCACGACTGCTGCTCATGAAAGATCTTGCCCACCTTAATAAATTCTTTGTTAAATACATCTGGTACCTCATTCCGGGTGTGCTATTCGTCATTATATCCAACGTTTTCATCGTATTGCCGGCGCAAGTGGTACGTGTAGCGCTCGACCTGGTGATGGAGAACATTGGCATGTACCATCTTTTTACAGGTTTTGACAGGCAGCAGATGATCTACGATATCTTTGGCACCAGTTTGCTTTTATTTGGTGTATTGATCCTGGTTTTATATCTGATCAGGGGTTTGTTTCTGTTTTTTCAGCGGCAAACTATCATCCTCATGTCGCGCCATATTGAGTACGATCAAAAAAATGAGATCTATGCGCATTACCAGAAACTTTCGCTGGCCTTTTACCGCCGCCACAGCACCGGCGATTTGATGAACCGTGTCACCGAGGATGTGAGCCGTGTGCGCATGTACCTGGGCCCGGGGATTATGTATAGCGTGAATACCATTGTGCTGTTTATATTGGTTACCTACGCCATGCTAACGGTTAATATCAGGCTGGCCGTATTTTCTATAGCCCCCATGCCTGTTCTGGCGGTTATTATTTACTACGTAAATAACGTTATTAACTTTCGCAGCGAGAAGATCCAGGAGCGGCTTTCCGCCCTTTCCAGCTTTGTGCAGGAAAACTTTTCGGGTATACGCATCATGAAATCATACGTGCGCGAGGGCCATGCGCGCGAGCGTTTTGCTGCCGAGAGCGAAGACTATAAAGTACACTCCATGGCTTTGGTTAAAGTGCAGGCTGCCTTTTATCCGCTTATGTTATTTTTGGTGGGACTGGCCAATGTTATCACCATTTACATAGGCGGCGTGGAGGTGATGAAGGGCACCATTACACCCGGCAATATTGCCGAGTTTTTGGTTTATCTGAACCTGCTTACCTTCCCCGTGATGGCTCTGGGCTGGGTAACCTCGCTAATACAGCGCGCTGCGGCTTCTCAAAAACGCATAAACGAGTTCCTGCATCAGCAGCCGGAGATCGTATCGCCCGATGTACCCAAACGCAGTATAGGCGGATTGATCGAGTTTAAGAATGTGTCCTTTATTTACTCCGACACGGGCATACAGGCTTTAAAGAATGTCTCTTTCACAGCTCATCCGGGCGAAATGGTGGCCATTATCGGCCGCACAGGGTCAGGTAAATCAACCATAGCCAATTTATTGCTGCGGATGTATGATGTTACCGGCGGCGAGATATTGATCGACGATGAATCGGTAAAACAACTTAACCTGGAAGGCTATCGCTCGCAGATTGGTTTTGTGCCGCAGGAAGTTTTTCTGTTCTCAGATACCATCGCCAATAACATAGCTTTTAGCGCCGATACGCTGGACATGCCAAAAATTGAGCAAGCGGCTAAAGATGCTGCTGTTTATGGCAATATCATGGGGTTGGAGCATGGCTTTGAGACTTTGATAGGTGAGCGGGGCGTAACCCTGTCGGGCGGGCAAAAGCAACGGGTATCCATAGCGCGTGCTATTTTTAAGCATCCGCAGATATTGGTTTTTGACGATTGCCTGTCGGCGGTCGATACGCGCACTGAGGAAGAAATACTGCGCAATCTGGGTCGCATTATGCCGGGTAAAACAAATATCATCATCGCTCACCGCATATCAACCATAAAAAACGCCGACAAAATTTTAGTGATGGACAACGGCGAAATTATTGAACAAGGCAACCACCAGCAGCTTATGCAGCTACGCGGCACTTACTTTGAACTGTATGAGAAACAGCTGCTTGAAGAAGAGGAAGTACCGGGTAATTAAAAAATATTAACACTTTCATACTTAAACGGACAAAAAAAGCTAATAATATTTGTTTTAATACTTGTGGTTTAAAAATTTATTTATATTTATGCCTAACAAAACTAAACTACAACAACAAACACTTAAGCATGGGAGATTTTGACAACAGAGAGCGCGAAGAGGTTTTTTCAAAGAAAGTTAGGGCAGGTAAAAGAACTTATTTTTTTGATGTAAAAGCTACTCGATCAAATGATTACTACATTACTATTACCGAGAGCAAGAAAAGATTAGAGGACAATGTTTTTATCAAACACAAAATATTCTTGTACAAAGAGGATTTTGAAAAATTTGTTGAAGGATTAAACGGCACTATCGATTACATCAAAGAACATCAGGAAGTTGTAGAAAAACGTTACGAGTACACCGACTCACCGGAAACAGCAAGAGCTACAGCGGATGATGATTTCTCGTTCGAGAATTTATAAAAGCAACCAAGAAACTTTATTATAAACCTAAAGCAAAGCCCCCGTTAACCGGGGGCTTTTTGTTGTACCGTTATTTAGCGCTACCGCAAGCGTCCCGCTTGTGGTTAAACGATATTCCATAATTCCAAAAGCGGGAGGCTTGCGGTAGCGGGAGACGGATCAGTGATGGTTACGCTTGTACCTCGCTACCCATGACATAATGGGAATGTATAGTAGTCTTTTTAACTAACGCCGGACACAAAACCAAAGCCGTGCGACATATGGGAAGCGAAAACAATTACGCCAATGATAAGGAACAAGTAAAAAGTAAGCATTACTATAGTTAGTATACCTACTAATTTAAACATTGATTTCAGTTTGCTTAAGCCTTCTGTTACGGTTGCCGAACTATTGAAAGCCACACCCTCTTTTACCCTCGCGCCGAACTGATATAAATAAAGCGCTATAAAAAAGTTAAGCACGCCCATTAAAAGATAAAATACCGTCAAAAAACCACCCGGAGCCGCGCCGGCTAATCTGTTGGTTGGCGATAAGCTTGCCATAGCAGATATAATTGTTCCGATAAATAAAGCGCACAAAACAATAAAACCTGTGAATATAAACCCTAAGATACCGAAAAACTTAGCCCATCTACCGGCAGTTACCAGGTAGGCTTGCGCATCTTGTAATAAAACTATTCCTTGTGGTTGCTCTGCAGGGGCCTGCGGCTCTGGTGTAAAAGTTTCTTCCATTTGTTAAGATTTAAGTTGTTTAATGATACTGTTTTAAGTTCCCTAAATCTAAACAATAATTTCAACCAAAAAAGAATGTCGACGATAATTAATGCTTCAGCGCCGGGTGCAATACGCTATGCATAACCACCAGCGCCATGCTGAAATAAATAATGAGCCCGGTTACATCCACCAGCGTGGCCACAAATGGAGCCGACGAGGTTGCCGGGTCCAGTTTTAAGCGTTTCATTAATATAGGCAACATCGAGCCTGCTAATGATCCCCATAAAACTATGCCTATCAGCGAAAAACCAACGGTTAAGGCTATCAATAAAGGGTGCGCGCCGTAAATATCGCTGAAAGTGCTCCAAAGAATGATACGCAGGAAACCTATGGTACCTAATATGGTACCCAGCATTAAACCCGAAAGTATTTCGCGACGCATAACCCGCCACCAGTCGGCTAACGTAACCTCGCCCAGGGCCATTGCTTGAATAATGAGGGTTGAGGCTTGCGAACCGCTATTGCCCCCGCTCGACATAATGAGCGGTATAAAGAAGGTTAATTGAATAACTACTGCAATCTCATCATTAAAGTACTGCATAGCGGTCGAGGTAAGCATCTCACTCAGGAAAAGGATAATGAGCCAGCCTACCCTTTTTTTTACCAGTTTAAACAGGTTAATATCCAGGTAAGGTTCGTCCAGAGCTTCGGTACCACCAATTTTTTGGATGTCCTCAGTATATTCTTCGTTGGCTATCCAGAGGATATCATCGACGGTTACAATGCCTAACAACACGTTCTGATCGTCGGTAACCGGCAGCGCGGTGCGGTTGTTCATCCTGAACACATTGATGGCTTCCTCCTGTGGGTCGGTAGCTTTTAGCGCGATCAGGCGGCCGTCCATCAGTTCGCTTACTCTGGTGCTTGGATCAACCAGCAATATCTCACGTATGCGGATGTCATCTAACAAAACACCCCTATCGCCCAAAACATAAATCACATCAATGGTCTCAGAATCTTTGCCATACTGACGGATGTGCGCAAGAACACGATTAACATCCCAGCTTTTTTTGACGGCGATGTAATCGGGCGTCATCAAACGGCCAACGCTGTCTTCTTCGTAACCCAGCAGTATCAAAGCTTCTTTACGGTCGGCCGCCGACAGGTGCACAATCAGCGCTTTTACGGCGTCGCCATGCAGCTCGCCAAAAAAGGCGGTGCGATCATCGGGCGGCAGCTCATTGATAATCTCGGCAGTCTTTTTTCCTGAAAGTTTTTTGATGATGCGCTCCTGGGTAGGAAAATCCAGGATCCTGAACACATTTACCGCACGGTTAAGCGACAATGTCTCAATAAAACGGGGCCCATATTCCGGAAGTTCATCTATCAGCTCCTCGACGTCTGATATATTGAGGTTGTTAAGGTAATCACGAAGTTGTTGTTCATTATTTTGCTCCAGCAACAATTCTAGTTGTTCAACCATTTCTTCCATCATATTGAGCTTAAATTTTACATGGGTTTATCGTTTCTGTTTTGTCGCTGCAAAAGTCGTTTATTTTTTCAAAAAACAAGGCGTTATTTTCTGTTATCTTTGCGCAAAATTTGAGAGACAAGAATCAAGAGCCAAGAGTCAAGATTAATACTTCTTGATTTTATTTTTCTCTCTTGTTTCTTGGCTCTTGTTTCTTGATTCTATACAAAATATAAAATATGGCTTTACAATGTGGTATAGTAGGTTTGCCAAACGTAGGTAAATCAACTCTTTTTAATTGCTTATCAAACGCTAAGGCGCAGGCGGCTAACTTTCCGTTTTGCACCATCGAGCCAAATGTGGGCGTAATTACCGTTCCGGACGAACGCCTTACCAAACTGGTGGAAATAGTTAATCCGCGAGCTATCGTACCTAATACAATCGAAATTGTTGACATTGCCGGTTTGGTAAAAGGCGCCAGCAAAGGCGAAGGTTTGGGCAATCAGTTTTTAGGCAACATTCGCGCTACCAATGCCATTTTGCATGTACTGCGCTGCTTTGATAACGACAATGTTATCCACGTTGATGGCAGTGTTGATCCGCTGCGCGATAAAGAGATCATCGACACAGAATTACAACTGAAAGACCTGGAAAGTATCGACAAAAAGATACAGAAGGTTGAAAAAATGGCTAAAACAGGCGGCGACAAAGAAGCGAAGAAAACCTTTGAAGTGCTCACCGTGGTAAAAGAGCACCTGTTAAAAGGTAAATCAGCCCGTACCGCCCCTATTGCCGAAGAAGATAAAGAATACATAGCCGACCTGTTCTTGCTTACTGCCAAACCGGTACTTTACGTTTGTAATGTGGACGAAGGCTCGGTAAATACCGGCAATGCTTACGTGGAGAAAGTTAAGGAAGCCGTAAAAGACGAAAACGCCGGCGTGCTCATCATATCGGCACAAATTGAGGCCGAGATCTCTGAACTGGAATCGTTCGAAGAGCGTGAGATGTTTTTGAATGATATGGGATTGACCGAATCGGGCGTAAACAAGCTCATCAAGGCCGCTTACAAGCTATTGAACCTGGCTACTTATTTTACCGCCGGTGTGCAGGAAGTTCGCGCGTGGACTATCACTCAAGGCTTTACCGCCCCACAAGCAGCAGGCGTTATTCATACCGACTTTGAAAAAGGATTTATCCGCGCCGAAGTGATTAGGTATGACGATTTTGTAAAATACAACGGATCTGAAGCCGCCATTAAAGACGCCGGTAAACTAGGCATCGAAGGTAAAACCTATATAGTTGAAGACGGGGATATTATGCATTTTAGGTTTAACGTTTGATTTAGAGTTCTGAGTCTTGAGCCCAGAGTCTTGAGTCTTAGAGTAATTAGCATAAATAGAAAAAGCCTGAAAAATAATTTTTCAGGCTTTTTCTATTTGAATCAAGGGCTCTCGACTCATAGCTCAAGACTCTGGGCTCAAGACTCAGAACTCAAGAAGACTTCTTTCTCAACGTAATCACAGTTATTTCCGGCCATATCCCTACCCTGCCTTTGAGGCCCAGGAAGCCAAAGCCGCGGTTTACGTACAGGTACCTGTCTTTTTGTTTGTATAAACCGGCCCATTGCTTGTAAACATACTTTATAGGGCTCCATTTAAAGCCAAACAGCTCAATACCAAACTGTGCACCATGCGTATGGCCGGACAGCGTAAGGTTAATATGTTTTAAATGATTCAGGGTGATGGCTTCCCAATGCGATGGGTCGTGCGACATCAGGATTTTAAACTGATTGTCGGGCACATTTTTGGCGGCTTTTTCCAGGTCGCCATATTTATGGAAAGTACTGCCCCAGTTTTCAACACCGATAAGAGAGATACTCTGGCCGTCTTTGGTGATGGTCACGGCTTCATCCAGCAATAATTTGAAACCAATTTGTTTGTGCACATTTTTTAAGCTCACCAGGTTGGCCGCTTTTACGGCTGCATTTTCCCACTGTACATAGTCGCCGTAGTCATGGTTACCCAGTACAGAAAACTTGCCCATCGGCGCCTGTAAGCGTGCGAAATAAGGTATCCACGGCGTCATCTCTGAAGCTTTATTATTGACCAGGTCGCCGGTGAAAAGGATGATGTCGCTGTGCTGCGCATTTACCATCTCAATACCTTTGTTTACACCTTTCTCGCTGGTAAAACTACCGGCGTGGATGTCAGACAATTGAGTCAATGTAAATCCGTCAAAAGCTTCGGGCAGATCAGGGAAATACAAGGTATGCTTGTGAACCGTGTAATGATGACGGCCCTTAGTTAAGCCAAAGATCAACCCCACAAACGGGATAGCCGCTACAATCAAAGCCAGCTGGCTTACCCAGGCGCTGCGCGGCGGGAAACCGTTAAAGACCCGAAAAATATCCTCAATCAATAAAATAGGTGTACCAATGATCTTAGGAACAGCCGAAAGCAGCAGCAGCGCCATCACCCACGAAATGGCCCTCGGAGCATTACCCCTTGAACGGCCCAGCATGGTATAAACAACTCCTAAAACAATCAAAATATCAATAGACCAATAGGCCCAGTGCGCCACAGGATTAGCAGTTAGCGTAGTAACTGCGTTAAAAAAATAAATATCGGCAAATAGCCAAAGTAACAATATGTACAGAACTCTTTTTCTCATTATACAGATAGTAGACGACCGGCCCGCCAAAACATTTTAAACAAAATGAACAATATCCGGACCAGGGCGCAAAATAGCAAAAAGGCCCAATGTGCAGAGTTACTTAACAGATGTTTACATTTAACAGGCAATTAAAGCCCGGCTTAAAAGCAATTTTATATATTTGCCGATAAAATACGCTCCCGTAGTTCAATGGATAGAATTATGGTTTCCGGTACCATCGATATGAGTTCGAATCTCGTCGGGAGCACCAAAAGCCCATCTAATACGCAATAGATGGGCTTTTTTTATAGCAGAATAGACACGCCATTATTGCCCGCGCCTTTAAAGCTGACATTAATATTGTGTGAAATTATAGTTACATATGCGCCTCTATTATAAGCCTGCATCAGATTATTCGTAATATTACGGTGTCAATTCCCCATCCACATGATGACACGTAATTTTCTGTATTTCTCAGCATTAATATCATTAACCATTGCAATGGGCTGTCACAGCTTTACCGGCAAACATTCGGCAACCGAAAATACCCCCGACGCCCACAGCAGTTATGACGACAGCACCCTGCGCCAAACACAGGCTCCTTTCCTGCTGCCTTATAACCGCATTATACGGGCCGCAGGCGATGTGGTGCGCTATGGCAGCACCGAAACCGAAAATCATACCCTCGATGTAAAGGTAATACCGGGCAGCAGCGTGCTGGCAGTTGAGGACCGTTATGGCATTGCCATTATTGATCCGCAGGAAAAAAAGGTTTTGGCCCGCTGGGGATATGCATCCGACACGAAATACCGCAGCCTGATGAGTACCTACTCAGGTATTCAGGTATTGAAAGAGGATGGCAAAACGTCTATTTTATGGAGTGCCAGCGACAGCCGTCAATCTTATGTATTGAAAGCGGTTTGGGCCGACCAAAAACTTGCGCTGGCCGATGCCATCCCATTTAAACCGGAGGGCGATTCGCCACTGGCTCTGCCAAATGAGCTAGCTGTAAGTCAGGAAGATGGTACCAACTATCTTTTTGTAGTGTTGAACGGTAACAATCGCCTGATAAAAATGAATTTAAAGACTCACGCTATCCAATGGTCGCAGCCAACGGGTGTGGCGCCTTATGGCCTGGTGCTGGCAAACGGCAAGGCCTATGTGAGCAACTGGGGTGGCACCATGCCTGCCGCCGGCGACAAGCGCGAAACCGCCGGTGTACCTTATGGCAAGACTTTCGTCGACCCTAAAACCGGAGCTATTGACAACGGCACCCTAAGCGTATTTAATGCGAAAAGCGGCGCACCCATCGCGGAGATCAAAACGGGCCTGCATCCAAACGATATAATAGCCAGCAATGACGGCCATTTTATATACGTAGCCAATGGTAACAGCGACAACGTAACGATGATTGATGCCACTACAAACAAGGTTGCGGCAACCATCCCTGTAAATCTGTTTAAAGACAAACAACATTTCATCGGCGACACGCCAAACGCCCTGCTGCTTAGTGCTGACGAACGCACACTGTACGTGGCCAACGGCATGGATAACGCCGTAGCCCTTGTCGGTCTTAATGGTGCAAACGGCACTGTTAAAGGTTTCATCCCAACGGAAGCATATCCGGGCGGCTTAGCCTTGAATGGCAGCACGCTGTTTGTAACCAATTTGGAAGGCGAGGGCGCACACGTCAACAGCATGTCAATCGCTCCTGGCCGCGAAATACCTAAAACTCCGGGCGGGGCTTATAACTCGCACCATCAGCTGGCCACATTGTCTATCATCCCATTGCCTGACGCTTCTACATTGTCAGCATATACTGATCAGGTAAAAAAGTTAAACTTATCGTTCCGCGCAGAAATTGCCGGTTTAATGCCCCGCAAAGGTGTAGCGCCACAACCTGTGCCTGAACGTATTGGTGAACCATCGGTATTTAAACATGTGCTTTATATCATCAAAGAAAACCGTACGTACGACCAAATTTTGGGCGATATGAAAGAAGGCGATGGCAATGCCGACTTATGCGTATTCGGTAACCAGGTTACGCCAAACCAGCACCAGCTAGCCCGCGATTTTATGCTGCTTGATAATTACTACGCATCAGGTAAATGCTCGGCCGAGGGCCACCAGTGGACAGATGCCGCTATGGTGACTGATTATATAGAGAAAAATGTTCGCGCCTGGTTCCGCAGCTATCCGCACGTGCAAACTGACGCACTGGTGTACGACCAGAACGGCTTTATCTGGAACAATGCTGCCGACCACGGCAAAAACGTACGCATTTATGGCGAGGCCTGCACTCCGCATTATGAAGCGGGCACTACCTGGAGTAAAGTATATGATGGCTATAAAACAGGAAAGCCGTTTAAATTTACCAACTCAACCACCATATCACGTGTACGGCCCATATTGTCGCCAAACTATGCCTGCGGTAGCGATTTGACCATCCCCGATCAGCTGCGGGCGACACAATTTATCGATGAGTTGAACAACTACGAAAAACAATCAGGCGACCAACTACCGCAACTCATGGTAATGGCACTGCCCTGCGACCATACCGGAGGCACACGCCCGGGCACGCCTACCCCACGTGCACAAGTGGCGGATAATGACCTGGCCGTTGGCCGCATTATCGAGGCCTTATCAAAAAGCCGTTTCTGGAAAAATACGGTAGTGTTTGTTACTGAGGATGACTCGCAAGCCGGCTGGGATCACGTATCGGCTTATCGTACCACGGGTTTTGTGGCCAGCCCTTACAGTCGTTTGAAACAAACGGTGCATGTAAATTATAATCAAACTTGCGTTGTACGCACTATAGAACAAATACTGGGCATCCCACCTATGAATTCGATCGATGCTACTGCCCTGCCTATGTTTAAATGTTTCAATAACACCCCTGATCTGTCGGTTTATAAAGCCTTACCTAACCAGATAGCCATCGACGAGTTAAACCCTAAGCTATCTACGCTGAAGGGCCGCGACCTGTACTTTGCAAAACAATCGCTGCGCCCCGAGTTTGACCATATAGATGGCGGCAATGACGATCTGATGAACCGCATTATCTGGCACTCGGCCAAAAAATCGGCCCCATATCCTAAGAAATTTGCGGGGAAGGATGAGGACGATGATTAAAATCATTTATCCCTCTGCACCCAAATCTGCGCAATATTGACCGCAGCTACCCTCACCCCGAAAAGGTGAGGGTTGTTTGTTTTTGGCAACCTGTATTATTTTGATAATTTCTTAAGTTTACGTATGAAAAAGATCAACCTACTCTTTAGCTTGTCATTAGTTTGTTTTACAGCAAACACTTTTGCCCAGCAATTTTCATCGCAGGTAACGCCATTTATAACAGTTAATGCACCCCAGATAGCTATAACCCATGTAAAGTTGATTGACGGCACCGGCAATCCGGCTAAAGCCGATCAAACCGTCATCATCAATAATGGCAAAATACAACAGGTTGGCGATGCAAAGCGCATAGCAGTACCAAACGGTGCCCAGGTAATTGATGGTACAGGCAAAACCCTTACGCCCGGACTGGTGATGCTACACGAGCACATGTATTATACGGTGATGGACGGCGGCTTTTTCAATATCGCCGAAATGCCTTTTTCGTTCCCACGCTTATATCTGGCGGGAGGCGCCACCACCATACGTACGGCAGGCAGCATAGAACCGCAAACCGACCTGGCTATAAAAAGATTAATAAGCGAAGGCAAAACGCTGGGGCCCGACATGGATGTAACCGCGCCTTACATAGAAGAGGCCGGAGGCTATGATATTCCCTCTTTAAATACCATTAAAGGCCCTGAAGACGCCGTTGCTACCGTTAAGTTTTGGGCCGACAGAGGCTGCACATCGTTCAAAATGTATGTCCATGCTACCAAAGCTGATATGGCCGCTGTTATAAAAGAAGCGCATAAAAGACATATGAAAGTAACCGGCCACATTGGCGCAGTAACTTACCGCGAAGCAGCTGAGCTTGGTATTGACAACCTTGAACATGGCTTTATGGCAAGCGGCGATTTTGACAGTCTTAAAACGGATGATAAGGTAAACGATAATGATGAACGCCTGTCGCTACTAAATCTGGACGTGAATAGCCCCAAGATGAAGAGTCTGCAGCAATTTATGATCAGCAAACATGTGGCGCTTACTTCCACCCTAACCGTGTTTGAACCTTATACCGGTCATGAGATGGTGCCCGGCGGCGGAGAAGAAGCATTAACTGTTGAAGCAAAAGACCTTGTAAAAAACAGGTGGCAAGCGGCTCAAAACCGCGACCAGGCCAGCGCTGAGCTATTTAAAAAGAACCAGCATTGGGAGAAAATGTACTATGACATGGGTGGCCTGTTAGTTGCAGGCACAGATCCAACAGGAGCCGGACGTGTGGTGAGCGGCTATTCTAACCATCGCGAAATTGAATTATTGGTTGACGCAGGTTTCACGGCAGAGCAAGCCATCAGGATATGCACCCTTAATGGCGCCATTTATCTGGGCCGCCAAGCCGAGATAGGTACCATAGCCACAGGTAAAAAGGCCGACCTGGTTTTGACAGATGGGGATATTACACAGGATATCAAAAACATCCGCAAAACTGAACTAGTATTTAAAAACGGTGTCGGCTTCGATTCACAGAAGATATTTGGTTCAGTTCAAGGGCATGTGGGTATGAATTGATAGCACTACGGCTTCACCATACTCCTAAAAAATTTGATCACCACCTCGTTGGCCTCCTGCGGATAAGCATGCCCGCCCGGATGAATATAAAGTACCACCGGCGTGCCTGTTGCAGATGGGTACAAGGTAGCTTGCGGCGCGTAAGGCTGCCCTGTTTCGGCGCAGCTGTTTAACTTTAATGCCCGGTTATACATTATACGCTGCCATTCGGACTTAACCAGCGGGTCTTTTTCGCCCATAATGTGCAGCATTGGCTTCGGTTTTAGAAGCGGCACCAAACGTATGGGTGATGCCGACGATGGCGCCATAGCCGCGAAAACATCGCCTCTGGCGGCCCATAGCACATAAGTAAACCCACCGCCGTTTGAATGGCCGGTAGCATAAATGCGTTTATCGTCAATATGGTAATCCTGCTTCATCGTTTTAAGCATGGCATCAAAGAACAACAAGTCGCGGTCATTCATATCGCCCGGCTCTTTTTGCCAGCCCGGTAGTTTCCCTAACGGATCAGTCAATTGTCCGGGAGTTTTCAGCCCTTGCGGAGCTATGACAATAGCTTCGGGCCACAGTTTATCAAATCTGCGTTCGCGAAACATATTGCGCATATTGCCGCCATGCCCGTGAAATACAAATATCAACGGTGTGGGCTTAGTGCGGGCACTTGCGGGTATGTAAACCATGGCATCCCGCGTAATATCGCCAACCTGCCAGTGCATTATCTGTACAGAATCGGTCACACTAGCCTTAGCCGGGAAATTAAACAATAAACATACGGCGCAGATTATTCCTGCGATAAAATTTCGGCGCTTCATGAAAAACATATCTTTTAGAGTTATCCTGCCTTTAAAAGTTTAGCCTGGGCACAAATAAAATAAGTATAATTCTGGCTTAAAGGCTCAATCAAGCACGGTAAGTGCAGTATTGATAATATCGTCAAAATAACTGCGTTGAGTAGTGGCTTTTACTGAAACCTGCATCCCTTTAACCGTATTATTCAGGAAACGGGCCAGCGCCTGGGCGTCTTTGTCTTTTTCAATCTCGCCTTTTTCCTGCCCTGCGCGGATAACTTTAGCGAAGGCTTGCTCCAACTGTTGTTCGGTCTGGCAGATCATCTTATTTACGTCCTGGTCATGATTGGCCAGTTCGATACCGGCATTCACTATGAAACAGCCCTTGCGTTGTTCGTCGGCAAGCAGATCGGTAATTACCAGATCCAGAATCTGCCTGATGGCCTCTTTGGCCGATGCCGACTCGCCGGTAAGCTTGCATAGCTGCGTACCATATTGCAATTGATAGGCATCCAGCGCTTTCAAATAAAGCTGATGTTTATCGCCAAAAGTATCATAAAGGCTCGAACGGCTAATGCCAAGGCCTTCCACCAGATCCTGCATGGAGGTACCATTGTAGCCCTTGTTCCAGAAAAGACAGATAGCCTTCTGCAACACCGCTTGTTCGTCAAAATCCTTTGTTCTGGCCATATATGAGAAAAGCCCCGTTGTTCACGGGGCAATTTACTAATTTTTCGATAATGCTTAACGCATGCCTCCGCTTGCTATAAGCGTCTCGCCGGTTAACCAGCCCGATTCATCAGAAGCCAGAAAGACCGCAATGGGCGAAATATCATCCGGCTGACCGATGCGGCCCAGCGGTACTTGTGTTTCAATTTGTTTTTGGAAATCGCTGCCGATAAAGCCGGCGGTATGTGCACCTTCAGTCTCTACCATGCCCGGATTAATAGCATTAACACGGATGCCTTTCGGACCTAATTCTTTTGACAATACCTGAGTGATCGAATCAACCGCGCCTTTGCTCGCGGTATAAACGGCACTACCCGGAGGCGTAATGCGTGTTACGGTCGAGCTGATATTGATCACGCTGCCACCACGCTCGCCAAAGCTTTTAACAGCGCCCTGGGTAACCAATAACAAGCCAAGTACGTTGGTATTGAAGTGACGATGAAAATGCTCTTCGGTAATAGATTCAATCGGGCTAAACTCATAAACGCCGGCATTGTTAACCAATATATCTACATCGCCAAATGTATTTTTAGTTTCAGCAAATAAACGATCGACATCGGCAACCTTAGATACATCGCCTTGCACAGCTACGGCTTTACCACCGGCTGCAACAATATCGGCAACCACTTTTTCGGCGCCTTCTTTGGCAGATGCATAGTTAACAATTACCGCGGCTCCTTCGGCAGCCAGGCTTTTAGCAATGCCTGCGCCAATTCCTTTTGAAGCGCCGGTAACTACTGCTACTTTATTTTGTAATTTTTTCATGTTTTAGGTGTCCATTATTTTATTTAGGAATGAACGTTCCAAATATAGATACATAATGGAACAATCGTTCCATTATTAAAAATTCTTAAACTGGGATGACAATTTACAGCGTAATCCTAAGCTGGCTTTACCGGTTCAAGGCCATGATGCTTCATGATGGCAAGCAGCTTCTGCATATCAGGTGGACCGCCTGCATTAATTACAGCAGCCATCTCCCTGAAATATTCGCGACCGATATGAGCGGGCGACAAGACACAAAGTGCCCGTACAGTTTCGTTTCCGGGGTTGTTAAAACCATGAACAATACCGCGCTTTATAAATATTTTATCGCCGGCTTTAAGCTCACGTATTTCTGTACCATAAATTTGTTTGAGTGTGCCTTCAAGAATGAAAAGCGTTTCATCTACATGTACATGATAATGTGGCGCGGGTACCCTAGCATTTGGCGGAACAAACATCTCAAACATTACCAGGGTGCCGTCAGTATCCTGACCATCGGCCAGAAAATTTATTTTGAGCTCGCCAATAGTTATTTCTTCTTTAATTGAGGGGAACATATTAATTAGGGTTTATGAGATTAAAGATAAAATTTTTAAATGATTAAGGAGACACCTCATTCACTCATTCACTCATTCACTCATTCACTCATTCACTCATTCACTCACTATCCCCTTTGTCAACTAACAGTAAACTTGATTTGCTTTTTGAAATAAATTACGGCACAATTAAACCTACGGCACTTTTTTAGTCTATATGAATAGTGGCGGAAAAGTCATCATAAATAAATTATGAAAAGGATATCAAAATATTTAATATTAACAGGCTTAAGTGGTTTACTATGCTTGTTTTTAGCTATCCCCGCTGATGCTCAGCGTGGCGGCGGCCATTCTGGTGGTGGCGGTGGAGGTGGATTTCATGGCGGCGGCGGTGGCGGCGGCAGTTTCCACGGTGGTGGAGGCGGCAGCTTCTCAAGAGGTGGCGGTGGCTTCAGTAGCAGTCGGCCATCAGGCGGTGGTTTTTCACGGGGCAGCAGC
>Ga0207647_10000077_pt1 | contig 74952 bp, 66 predicted proteins | sample KBSCornC2_FD_184295 | JGI IMG/M metagenome (GOLD analysis project Ga0207647, IMG submission 184295) | Corn rhizosphere microbial communities from Kellogg Biological Station, Michigan, USA - C2 (SPAdes) (version 2) | ecosystem: Host-associated > Plants > Roots > Rhizosphere ...
GCTTCTGCGACGCGCCTGCCGCTACAATCGGCGTGATTCCATTCCGCCCCTTTCGGTGCCCATGCTCACCTCGCTCTACGTCCGCCAGTTTGCCGTCGTTGAAGAAGCCGAAGTGGCCTTTGGCCCCGGGCTTACCGTGGTCAGTGGCGAGACCGGCGCCGGCAAGTCCCTCCTCGTGGACGCCCTGATGCTGCTGGCAGGCGCCCGCGCCGATAGCGGCATGGTGCGCGCCGGCAGCGACCGCGCCGAGCTGGCCGCCGAGTTCGACCTGGCCGGCCTGCCCGAAGCCCTGGGCTGGCTGCGCCAGGAGGAGCTGGACGATGGCGAGACCTGCCAGCTGCGCCGCGTGATCCGCACCGAGGGCAGTTCCAAGGGCTGGATCAACGGTCGCCCGGCCAGCCTGGCGCAGATGTCCGCGCTGGCTGCGCTCATCGTCGAGATCCATGGCCAGCACGAGCACCAGGCACTGCTCTCGCGCCAGCACCAGATGGCCTTGCTCGATGCCTTCGCCGGCAACGAGGAAGCCCAGGCCCGCGTGCGTGACCTCGCCAAGGCCTGGCGCGATGCGGTGGCGAAGATTCGCACGCTCTCGGGCGGCGACGATCGCGAACACCAGATCGAACTGCTTGCCCATGAGCTGGAAGAACTGGACCGCTGGGCCCTGGCACCCGCCGCGCTGGAGGAACTGGAAGCCCAGCACCGCCGCCTGGCCAATGCCGGCCGCCTGGCCGAAGGCGCCAACGGTGTGGTGGAACTGCTCGATGGTGAAAGCGAGTTCGCCATTGGCCGCGCCCTGCTCCGCGCCCACGCCGAACTCTCCCGCCTGGCCGAACTGGATGCCACGCTGGCCCCCACGCTGGAGCTGCTCGATAGCGCACAGATCCAGGTCGGTGAAGCCGTGGATGGCCTGAGCCGTTACGCCCAGGATGTGGAGCTGGACCCCGAACGCCTGGCCGAAGTGGATACCCACCTCACCCATCTGCATGACCTGTCGCGCCGCTATCGCCTGCCGATCGAGGAGCTGACAGCCAAGGGCGAAGAACTTCGCGAGCGCCTTGCCGAGCTGGAAGGCGCCGGCGACGCGCTCGAACGCCTCGCGCGCGAACGCGACCGCCTGCGTGCCGACTACGACAGCGCAGCCACTGCGCTTTCCAGGGCACGTGCCGAGGCGGCTGCTCGCCTGGGCTCGTCGGTGGCCGCGTTGATGGGCGAGCTCGGCATGTCCGGCGGCCGCCTTGAAGTAGCGCTGGAGCCGGCCGAAGGCGACGACCCGGATCCGCAGGGCCGCGAGCGCTGCGAACTACTCGTGAGTGCGAACCCCGGCCAACCGCCGCGCCCCCTGCGCAAGGTTGCCTCCGGTGGCGAACTGGCCCGTATCAGCCTGGCGATCGAAGTGGCCACGCTGGGCAACGACAACATCGGCTGCATGATCTTCGATGAAGTGGACACCGGCATCGGTGGCGCCGTGGCCGAAGTGGTCGGCCAGAAGCTGCGGGCGCTCGGCGAGCGCGTCCAGGTGCTGTGCGTCACCCACCTGCCCCAGGTGGCGGCACAGGGCCACAACCACCTGCAGGTAGCCAAGGAAAGCGATGGCGAATCCACCCGCACGCGTATCCGCGCACTGGATGCCAGCGGACGGCGCGAGGAGATCTCGCGCATGCTCGGCGGCGTGGAAATCACGAAGGAAACCCGGGCGCACGCGAAGAAAATGCTCGATCGCGCACAGGGCTAAAACGACGCCGGATCACGTGTAGGAGCGCGCTTGCGCGCTCCTACCGTTTCGGGGCACGGCTCAGGTACGGATCAGCCCGCGCTCCTGCGCCATCCGGTACAGATCCAGTTCGGAACCCGCGTTGAGCTTGTTCATCACCGCGGCACGGTGGATATAGATCGTCTTCTGGCCAATGCCCAGCTCCGCCGCCACCTGCTTGGGTGCACGGCCTGCCGCCAGCAACAGGAAGACCTCGCGCTCGCGGGCCGTGAGGCGGCTGAAGGGATCCAGGTCCTGGGTGGAACGGCTGGAACGGCGCTCGCGCAGATCCGAGCTCAGGTACTGATCACCCGCAAGCACGGCACGCACCGCCGCCACCAGCTCTTCCGGCGCCACGCCCTTGGTCACGTAACCCCGCGCACCCCGGCGCATGGCCTCGGAAACGTACGGCTCGCCATCGTGCATGCTCAGCACGACGATGCGCATGTTCGGCTCGATACTGCCCAGGTGCTCGATGAGCGGCAGGCCGCTGCCATCGGGCAACGAAAGATCGACCGCAACCAGGTCGGGGCGATGCTGGGTGACCGCATCGACCGCTTCATCGGCGTTTTTGGCTTCGGCGACCACATCCAGGTCGGGTTCCAGCTGGATCAGCCGCTTGAAACCTTCACGGACGATGGCGTGGTCATCTACAAGGACGATTCTTGGCATGGGGCAGAATGTAACAGTACTCGCCCGAATGTGCGCATATGCCTGCGTTCCGCGTCAGGACGCCACATCGGCCGTGTAACATTCACGCTCATGCGCCTTCGCACCCTCTCCCGCTTCGCCGGCCCCATCATCGCCATCGCCTATGCACTTGCCTGGGTGATGCTGTGGCCGACCGAGCAGCCGTACTGGGTGCTCCCGTTCGGCCTGCGCTTTGGCGCCCTGCTGCTTACCCGGTCGCGCGACTGGTTCTGGATCCTTGGCGCCGAGATCGCGGCCAGCGCGTTCTGCGAATGGCGCAGCGGGCTGCCGATCGGCGGCGCCGGCTTCGTGCTGGGCGATACGCCCGAGCCGCTGATGGTGGCGGCCTGCCTTTGGCTGCTGCGCCGCGCCCACCTGCACGCCAGCCTGAATACCCCCGAGGACGTGGCGCGCCTGCTGCTGTCCGCCATGGTCACCGCCACCGTGGCCACGGCCGGCAACGCGGCCATGATGGCCTCGCTGCACCCCGCCGCACCGGTAGAGATGCTGGGGACGACCTTCGGCAGTGACCTGCTTGGTAATTACCTGGGCGTGCTGCTGGTGGTGCCGGTGATGGTGCTGGTGTTCCGCGAGCGGCCGACGCAAACGGCGCTGGCCGAACTCTTATTGGATGGCCTGCTGGTGATGCTGCCCTCGCTGGCTATCCTGGTCACCCTGGCCGAGTATTCGCCGCAGCCGCAGTTCGCCCGCGTGCTCTCGCTGGCCCCGGTGTTGTTCTTCGCCTTCCGCCACGGTTGGCGCGGCGCGGGCCTGGCCATGCTGATTACCAGCGTGGGCCTGAATGTGACCGAGGATATGATCGGCCGCGGCGCGCCGACGGCGGCGGCCCACCTGTTCCTTGCCGTGGCCGGCACCGGCACGCTCATGCTGGGCGCCGCCACCGATGCCCTGCGCCGCAGCAGCGAGCGCGTGGCCCAGCAGAACACCCACCTGGCCGCGGCCAACCAGCGCCTGGATCAGCTGGCCCGCCAGCTGCGCGATGCCGCGCGAGGCAATCTGCAGGCCGAAGAAAGCCTGCGCCGGCACATGGCCTCGGAGCTGCACGATGAGCTGGGCCAGAACCTCACGGCCATCCAGACCCACCTGAAACTGGCCCAGAACCGGCTGGGCAACGCGGGCATGGATGATATCGGCAGCGCGATCAACGGCATCCTGGGCCACATGCGCCGGGCCCTGCATAAGATGCTGGATAGCCTGCGCCCCTCGGTGCTGGATGAGTTCGGCCTGCTGCGTGCCCTGGACGAGGGCCCCATCCGCGACATGCTGACGGCCGCCGGCATCCACTACGTCACCGACCTGCGCGGCGAGCCCCGGTTGCTGGATGATGACACCCTGACCGCCATCTACCGTGTGGTGCAGGAGAGCGCCACCAACGTGGTGCGCCATTCCGGTGCAAAGGAAATGCGCCTGCGCCTGCGTATCGGCCTGCGTGATAGCGGCCCGGTGGCGGTTCTCGACATCCGTGACGACGGCCATGGCCTGCCCTCCACCCCGCGCCCGGTGCGCACCGATGGCGGCGGGCGCGGCCTGCAGGGCATGAGTGACCGAATTACGGCACTCGGGGGCGTTTTCCGCATCGTCCCTGAGCCCGTCGGACTTCACCTTCGCGTGTTGCTTCGCAGCACAAGTATCGGAACTAGCATAGGAAATTTTCCAATAGCCGGTTCGTGAACGCTTCGTTACGATTCTTCCATCGATGTGGGGGAGCCGCCGTCGAGAGACGGTGAGCCCGAGTCGATCGTGGGGACGATCGGCTCGAAGAGGCGACAGGATGTCAGCCTCGCCGGCGTCGGGTAGCGAACCGGGATTTGCGAGCAACTCGCGGTCCACGAACTGCCCGGCAATGGATCAGCCGCCGGTGGACAGGAGTCCACCGGCGGCGTTTTTATTTACGGACACAAAAAAGCCCCTCATCGAGGGGCTTTTTCTTTGCAACCAGTAGCTTAGCGAGGTTTCTTCTTGGGCCTCACATAAAGCACCAGGCTGTGTTCCTCAATGATGTAACCGTGCCGGTCAGCAATTTCGTGCTGCAGGCGCTCGATCTCATCGCTGGTGAACTCGATGACCTTTCCACTGTCAATGTCGATCATGTGGTCATGGTGCTTGCCGCGGTCCAGCTCGTAGACGGCCTGGCCGCCTTCGAAGTTGTGCTTCATCACGATGCCAGCCTGCTCGAACTGGGTCAGCACCCGGTACACCGTGGCAAGCCCGATGTCCTCCTGGTGCGCTAGCAGGCGCTTGTAGATGTCTTCGGCCGTGAGGTGGCGCTCGTCCGCCTCTTCGAAGACCTGCAGGATCCGCATGCGCGGATGGGTGACTTTAAGGCCCGCTTTGCGGAGCTCTTGGGTTTCCTGGTCCATCTCAGACCTCTTCTCGCGGTGCCGTCAGGCGCTTAGTGTATCATCGCTCGCTTCACGATCTGGACGTTACTACGCATGCAAAAGCTGCTCATCCGCACGCTGGGTATGGCTCTCCTGGCAACTGCCTCCGCCGGCTGTAGCCTTGTCTATACCCCCGACGTGCAGCAGGGCAACCTGCTCGACAAGAAAAACGTCGACCAGCTGCAGCCCGGCATGACGAAGCGCCAGGTCCTGGTCCTCCTGGGTACCCCCTCGGTCATCTCCCCGTTCGATAACGACCGCTGGGACTACGTCTCCACGTTCTCGCACCGTGGCAAGCCGATGACCACCCGCACCCTCACGCTCACCTTTAATAACGACACACTGGTGAAGACCGAGGGCGACTTCTTCAAGCAGGATGCCCAGCAGTTGCTGGAAGACTCCAAGAAGTACAAGTCCAACCCGATCGACGACGCCAAGGGTGACAAGAACACCAGCGCCAACGACAAGAAGGACGATGGCGGCATCTTCGGCGGCGGCTCCTCGAGCGACGACGACAAGAAGTAAGCCAGGCCCGGCCGGGGCCCACCCCCGGCCGCACCCCCTGTAGGAGCGCGCTTGCGCGCGATCCGGTCCGCGAAAACGCCTGAGGCTACCGCGCCGCCCGCCGCCTGCGCGCCTCCATCGGATCCAGAGTCAGGGCCCGATAAATCTCCACCCGATCCCCCTGCCCCAACACGTGCCCCGACGCCACCTTCTTTCCGAAGATGCCCAGGCGGCTTTGGTCAGGACGAACCCCGGGCGGTAGCTGAGGCAACGCCAGCGTCACGGCCTCCCAGGCGGTCGCACCCTCCGGCACGGCAAGCCGCACCACCGCCTGCCCCTCCGGCCCGGCGTAAGCTACTTCCACGCCAAGGTCAGCCATACTGGCGGCGCGCCTCGTCGCAGAAGTCGTCCACCATCTTGTTCGCGAGCTGCTGGAAACCCATCTTCAGGACGGTGCCGCCGATGCCGGCGTAGTCGAAATCGAGCTCCAGGGCGATCTTGCAGCCCACGTCACCCAGGGCCTGGAAGGTGAAAACACCATCCAGCGAGCGGAACGGGCCTTCCACGAACTTCATGGTGAGCTTGTTCGGGCGCTCCATGGTGTTCCGGGTGGTGAAGTTCTGCTTCATCCCGGCGAACTTGAGATCCAGCCGGGCCACCAGAACGCTCTCGTCCTTCTCGATGATCGTGGCGGTGTCACACCACCCGAAGCGCTTTGGGTATGCTTCAACGTCATTGACCAGGTCGAACATCTGCGCGGGCGTGAACGGCACGATCGCACTGCGGCGGATTTCAATCACTGGATAGACCTCGTCTTGTTTTGCCGGCTCACGGACCCGCCGGCCTCGTATCAGGGACCGATTCGGAAGATTTTAGCGGACATGGCAAAAGCGAAGGCAAAGGACACGGAAAAAGAAGGCGGCGGCACCATCGCGCTCAACAAGCGCGCGCGCCACGAATACCACATCGACCAGCGGTTCGAATGCGGCATGGCGCTGCAGGGCTGGGAACTGAAATCGCTGCGCGCCGGCCGCATCAACTTCGGCGAGGGCTGCTACGCCATCATCCAGGATGGCGAGGTATTCCTCGTGGGCGCCCAGATCCCGCCGCTGATCAGCGCGAGCACGCATGTGGTCGCCAACGACCGCCGCACCCGCAAGCTATTGCTGCACCGTGAGGAGATCGACCGCTTGATCGGCGCCGTCGAGCGCAAGGGCTACACCCTGGTCCCTACCGCGCTGTACTGGAAGAACAACAAGGTGAAGTGCGAAATCGGCCTGGCCAAGGGTAAGCAGGAGCACGACAAGCGCAACACCGACAAGGAACGCGAGTGGGCGATCGATAAGCAGCGGGTGATGCGCTCGCACAACCGCCTGGGCTAAGTCAGGCAATGCCTACGCCCCCGATCGGCAAACGCCCATTGTGGGTACCCCCACCCCGCCCATATACTGTGACAGGTAGGTTCACCACGTTTTCCCCGGGGATGTTTTGGTTTCGACGGGGGTAGTGCGATCTACTGGTGCATGCCGAGGGGGCAGCTTTCCTCGTTAAACCAGCCGCAAAACATATAGTTGCCAATGACAACTACTACGGTGACAACTCGGTGGCTCTCGCCGCCTAAGCTGTCCGGCCCCTAAAAAAGGCCAAACCCCCGAACCGGTCTTGTGCTCATGCTCGCCGGTGTAGGGTCACTATCATGGGACCGCCGAAAGCCTCTCCGCCTGTGGGGCTGACGCTAGATTAATCAGGTATGTCCGCCGGTGCGCTTAGCACGCCGTGCTGTCGGTGGACGAGACTTAACGGTGAGCTAAGCATGTAGATCTGGGGATTAAACGCCTTCGGACGCGGGTTCGACTCCCGCCATCTCCACCAAACAAGCAACGGACCGGCACCCTCGTGCCGGTCCGTTTTGCTTTCTACCCGCAAAGGTACGTGTCGCGCGGGCAAGACGCGCGTCTCTTAGAGCGCCAGGCCTTGCATACCGGAGGCTCCCGCGAAAACGGGGGTATTACCGACCTGCAGCAACCGCCCATCGGGCAGAACCAGGAACGTATCAACATTGCCGCCGAGCGAGTTGCCCACATAAATAAAGGCACCGTCGGCCGATGCTTTGATGTCGGTCGGCGCCGCCCCGGTTTCGAGCTTGCCCGCCACGCCGGTGCCAAGAAGCGCCAACGAGCCATCGCGGCCGATTCGGTAGGCACTGATATCGCCCTTGCCCGCGTTAGCCGTAAACGCGAAACGACCTGACACGGTTAGCCAGCATGCCGCCGCCTGCCCGTTAGCCACATCGGCCGAGACGGCGCTCAACGTCCCGTCGCGACCTACCCGGTAAGAAGACGCGGCCGATCCGGCCGCTTGCGACGTGATCAGATAACCGCGGTCGTCGAAATCAAACCCAAACGGCTGCGCGTCGTTCGACGGAGAAATGCTTGGATCGGTCGAAGGGGTGCCCGCCCGATCCAGGGCAAACAGCTCGAACCAGCCCTTGGCGCCGGCGTTCTTTACCGAGACTGCCAGCCAGTGCCCGTCCGGCGAGACCTGTACCTGTGCAGGCGTCTTTCCGACATTGGGCTGGTTGCCGACCAACGGCGCATCCGTGCCGATGAGCCGGGTTTCCTTGGGAAGGGCGACGAGCTGGCCGCCAGGCGTCAGCTGGAACACCGTGACGGTCGATGTGCCCGCGCTATTGAGCACGTAAACACGATTACCACGCTGGGCCACGCTGACCGGGAAAGTACCGCCGGAGGGCTGGACATCAATCAGATCCAGTCGGCCGCCCTCGATCGCGAAGACGGATACCTGGTTACTGCCGGCATTGGTGGCAAACAGCCATCGGCCATCCGCACTCTTGAGCAACGCATTTTGCGAGCCAAGCGGATCGGGTGGCGGAGCGGTTGTGCCGACGCCGACGCCCTTCCCGCCCGTTGTAACCACGCCCTTCTTCTCCAGGCCGCCGAAGAAGTTGCGTTTGAGGACCGCCACGCTATTGGCGGCGATATCGTTGGACTGGACGTACACATAGGGTGAATCGAACCGCGGCAGGCTAAATGCGGGTTCGGCGGCCGCGGCAGAGCTCGCGGATAACGCAACGGCGGCGCCCGCCGCGAGGGTGTGAGTGAGCTTCATGATGAGATCTCCGAGTCGAGCCGAGGGGGGCTCAAAAAGGGTTCGTCACATGAGCCCGGCTGGTTACAGCGGAGACCGAATCTGAGAGGGGCGGCACATTTACTGGCATCGGCCGGGCGATTGGCCCGGCCGATGCCGTCGTCTTACTTGCTGATGCGGTACATCACGGTCGCGTGCGGCGCGAGACTGACCTTGATCGACCCATCCCCCTTGGCATCCGTATGCGCCCAAAGGTCCCGCACGGTATGGCTACCACCGACCTTCAATCCGATCTCGGCCGGCGCCACGGTCACATCCTTCGCGGCATCGCCCTCATTGAACACCGCCACGGCCTTCCCGCCGTCCTTGAGCGGTTTCACGATCACGTGGATACCATCGGCATCGCGTACCTGGTGACCCTGCACACCCAGCGGATCCTGGTCGATCGCGATCACATCCTTGTTGAGCAGGATCTGCAGCGCATCCGGCTTGATCGTGCGCAGGTTGGTACCGATCAGCAGCGGCGAGGCCATGATTGACCACAGGCTGAAATGGCTGCGGTATTCCACGTCGGTCATGCCGCCGTTACCCACTTCGAGCATGTCCGGATCGTTCCAGTGGCCGAGGCTCGCATACTTATCGAGCACCACGTTTTCCTTGAAGATCTTCAGCATCGAAGCATAGGTATCCGTGATATCGCCCGTAGTACGCCACGAACCGGCATTGACCGGCGCCTTGCTGGCCCACAGCCACGGCTTGTTCTCGCCCCACTCACACATGCTGAAGAAGATCGGCCGGCCGCTGCTGCGAAGGGCATTGGCCATGTCGGTGTAACGCTTTTTCGCGTCGATCTTCTGGTTATTGCAGTTGTCGTACTTCAGGTAATCGACGTGCCATGAGGCGATCGTCTTCGCATCGTCCTTCTCATGACCCAGACCGCCGGGGAAGCCGCGATCTTCCTGCAGCGGCTCGCACGTGGACGTACCCGCACTGGAGTACACGCCGAACTTCAGGCCACGCTGGTGGATGTAATCGGCAAGCGCCGCGATGCCGCTCGGGAAGCGCTTCGGGTTGGGCGTCAGGTGCCCGTCCTTGTCACGCTGCCAGTTAGCCCAGCAATCATCCACGTTCACGTAGCGGTAGCCGGCATCCTTCAGCCCCAGGCTGATGAACTTGTCGGCGATGCCACGGATCATGGCTTCATCGAACTCGGCGCGGCAATGCGTGGAGTTCCAGTTATTGAAGCCCATCTGCGGGAGCAGGTCCGCGGTCTCGGCCGCCTGCACGGGCGCGGTGGCAATGCCCGTCGCGCAGATAAGCGTGCCGACGATGGCACCCCGAAGGATGGTTGCCAGATTATCCCGCATCGCTATACCTCGTGTTGGTCGAAAGAACATTCAGGCCCGCCATCAGAACGTGCCCCGCAGGCCAACCGTATAAATCGTGCCATCCGCTTCGGCATACAGGAAGCGATTGCGATACACGGAGTAGTCGTAGAGGTGCTCGTGGGTCAGGTTGGTGCCGGAAACAAAGGCCGACAGGTGCTTGTTGATCGCATAGCTCGCGCTCAGGTCCACCTGGCCGTACGAGCTACGCGTGGCCGGCTGGGCACCGCCGCCGTACGAAATACTCTCCAGGTACTTGCCACGCCAGTTGTACGCGGCGCGCACCTGGATCGGACCCTTCTCGTAGTACAGGCTGGCGTTCGCCGAATCACCAATGCCGGGAACCGCGAACTTGCCTGAGGTGGAGATGAGACCTGGGCTCAGGTTGGTGCTGCTTTTCACATGCGTGTAGTTCAACGCCATGCCAAGCCCATCGAACGGATCAGGCAGGAGGTTCTTGAACTGATAGTTGAAGGTCACTTCTTCGCCATAGATGTTCGACGAGTTCAGGTTGACCGGCTGGGTGAGCGACCAGGTCAGCGGCTGCCCGCTGTTCTGCTCGGTCAGGAACTGCACCGGCGAGCTCACCAGCGTGCTGAAGTCGCTGACCTTCTTGTAGAAGCCTTCCACGGCGATATAGCTGGCATCGTTGATGTACCACTCCAGGCCCATGTCGTAGTTCCGCGAGGAATACGGCTGGAGCTGCGGGTTACCACGCGAGATGGTCAGCGAGTTCGGGCGCACGCCATAGCTGGTGTTGTAGTACAGGTTGCTGAGCTGCGGCGGCGTCAGGGTTTTGGACAGCGAGAAGCGGTAGATCAGGTTATCCAGCAGGTTCAACTTGAAGTTCATCGACGGCAGCCACTTGTGGTAGCCGCCCTTCGCCGACTGCGGCGCCAGCGGGCCGTACGTCACCTGGGCATTACTCGTGTCGTTCGGGTCCACGTAGTACGTGACCGGCGGCTGGTTCACCGCCGTGGAGGTCGAGACGATATTGAGATACCGGACGCCCACGTCGAGCGCCCAGGGCATGTTCCACATGGTGTCTTCGAAGACGGCCTTGGCGAAGAACGCCTTCTGGTTCTCGCCCACGTTGTTGTAGCTACCGGGATTGGGCGCGGCATCCAGGGTGCCGCCGTTCGCGGCAAGGCCGGCAAGCAAGGCGTTGCGCTTGTCGTCCGGAAGCTGGTTATAAGCTGCCGGTGACGCCAGCCACGCAAGATAGGCGCGCGGGTCGTACTGAATCCACTCCGAGGGCGCACCCGGCGATGACACGCCATGGATCTTCGACGGCGCATCGTAGACGTAGGCACCGACAGCATCCGGCGGAACGTTGAGCGAATAGCCACAGTAGGCGTTGCAGAGGATGCCGTTGGGCGTGCCCCAGCTGTCTGACTTCACCCACTGCTTGGTGTACTGCACACCCGCTTCCAGCCGCGTAAGCACCTGGTCGTGGAAGGCCTTATCCAGCTTGAGCTCGTAGTTGTTGACCTTGTTGGTCACGTTGTTGCCCGAACCCGCATTACAGCAGTGCGCCGCAAGGTTGGACATGTCGGTGGTCGACAGGATGTTGGAGTAGCTCGGCGGCTCGCTGTTGCCACCGTTGGTCCAGGTGGGGTTCGTGCCGAAGTTCTTCGCGCCAATCACCAGGAAGTAGCCGTTCGGGCTTTCCTTGTTCCAGGCCTTCGAGCTGGAGACATCCAGGCTCAACTTGGTGTCCTGGTCGATATCGAAACCAAGGTTCAGGCCGTTCTGGTAGCTCTTTTCGTAGCTGGGTGCGTACGACATGACGTAATCGTTCGCCATGACGTTCGGGCCAGAGCCCTTGCGAACGAAATTGAGCACCGTATTGTTCGGGTCGACGGTCAACGACTGGATATCGCCGGTGTTACCGTATTCGCCGAACTCATGCTCAAGGCCATCCACCTTGTAGCTTGAGAACAGGGTATCGAACTGCACGGTGAGCTGGTCGATCGGCTTCCAGTCGATGGCGCCACTGACGCCCTTGCGGGTGCGTGTTTCGTCCAGCACGTTGGTGGCCAGGGTTTCCGGCACCGCGACGTTGGTGTACGTCGGCGTCGTCTGGTTCGGATCAACCTTGATGTCCTGGCCGGCATACCACGAGCTGGCCTGGGTATTGAGCTGGGTGTCCTTGCGCTTGTAGTACTGCGCCGAGGCCATCCAGCCGAAGGTGTGGTCGGCGTTGGTCCAGCCGAACAGGCCCGAGGCCTTCGGCGTGGTCTTGCCCTTCCAGTCGCCGGTCAGGTTGCTGTTAACGCCTGCCCCGCTCCACGCCCCGTGGTAGCCACTGAAGTCCAGCGGACGCGCGGTCTGGATATCCACTACACCGCCGATATCGACCTCGGTAATGTCGGCCGACGAGGTTTTGTTGACCTGGGCGACGCTGATGATTTCCGACGGCAGCACATCGAAGTTGAAGGCGCGCGAGCCGGAGGCCGTGGCCATGGGCCGGCCATTGATGGTGACGGCCACGAACTCGGGGCCGAAGCCGCGCACGGCGATCTGACTGGACTCACCGCCACTGCGGTTTACCGACACGCCGGGGACGCGCTGAAGAGCGTCTGCCACGTTGGCATCGGGGAACTTGCCCGCCTCTTCGGCGGAGATGGAATCGACGACGTTGACCGAATCCTGCTTGATCGCCTGCGCTCGCTGCAGGGCGGCCAGCTGGCCGGTGACGGCCACGCCGCCCAGATCGGTGATCTTCTTTTCGTCACTGCCGTCGGCGGCGGCTGGCTTAGCCGGCTTGGCCGGTTTCGCGGGTGGCGTCGCCGCTTGCGCTCCGGCCGGCGTGGCGTCCGGCGCCGCGGCCGGTGCGGTCTGTGCGAAACCCGGTGTGCCGTAGCCCGCGATCCAGGCCATACCCGTTACCACGAGCGAGCGCCGCACGGCGACCGCCAATTTCGTTAGCTGCATGGTTACCCTCCCCGACCTTGTGAAAAACCCCGATGAGCAATCACGGTCTGCTGCCCGATGCTTGCCGGCACCGCTCCCTAAGACGGCACCACAAAGCCTCGTTTCTTCCCCGTCACCCCAAACGTCAGACAGAGCCCCCAGCAGCTACCGCTCATTTGTAGTACTTATTGATCGTTGCCCAAATTCGGCGTCCTCAACAAGCTGCGCCGCAGCATGACAAGCCCAGCGACGACGGATTAGATTGATTTGTCTTACAAATCAATTCTTCGGAGCCTGGCCACGCCAATGACGAGCGACGCAGATGGGGGGCGGCGCGGGGACGAATCGCGCACCGAACGCATGGGCAGGCGCCAGTTCCTGAAAATTTCGGGAAGCATGGCAGCCATGCTTCCGTGGCTCACCCTTCCCCGCTTCGCGGAAGGTGGGCCCGTGAAACGCCCAGCCGGCCCCATGCAGGCGGCCGACGCGAAACACATGCTCTGGTACCGCACGCCAGCCCCGGAGTCGAACCTGCTACGTGAGGGCCTGCCCGTAGGCAATGGCCGCCTCGGTGCCTTGGTCGGCGGGGAGCCAGCCACAACCTGCCTGTACCTCACCGACGCCTCGATGTGGCTGGGAAAACGCGATGTCGCGCTGGGTGATGACGGCCAGTTCGACTACACCACGGGGTTCTTCGGCAGCCTGGTGATGCTGGCTAAGCTCTACCTGTCGATCGACGGACATGACATGGCCCATGTCACCGACTACCGGCGCGAGCTTGACCTGGACCAGGGCTACTTGCGCATCGCGTACCGCAAGGGCGGCGTTACTTACGCATGGGACATCTTTGCCAGTCATCCCGACGATGTGATCGCCATCCATCTTTCGCAGGGCGGTGGCGGCTCGTACAGCGGTTCTATCGCGTTACATGGCATGCACGGCGATACCCCGCATGCCGAGCTTGTGCGCGGGAAGTTAACCGCCGCAACGAGCCAATTCCAGGGCACCCTGGGCAACGGCCTGCGATATGCCGCCAGCGCCATGGCATTTACGCCATCAGGGACGGTGCGCGCCGACACAGACGGCATCCGTTTTGCGAATTGCAGCACACTTTCGATCATCATTTGCGGCGGCACGAACTACACGCCGGACCTGGCTCGCGAGTTCATGGATGCGTCGATCGATCCGCTGGCGCTTGCGACCCGGAAGACCATGGCGGCCGCCTTGCAGACGCCGGCTGTGCTGTTGCATACGCACGTTGCCGACTATCGCGCGCTATTCGACACCCTGCGTGTCGACCTGGGATCCTCGACGGGCACCCAGCGCGCCATGGACACCTGGACACGCCTCCAGGCCCGGGCCGCGGCCGGATCCGCCGCAGACCCGGAACTCGAGGCGACCTACCTGCAATATGGCCGGTATCTGACGATTGCCGGCTCCCGAACCAGCCTGCCGACCGGGTTGCAAGGCCTCTGGCTCGATAGCAACGAATCGCCGTGGATGGCCGATTACCACAACGACATCAACATCCAGATGAACTACTGGCTGCCCGATCGGGCAGGCCTTCCCGGTTGCTTCGATCCCTTTACCGAATACTGCGTGAGCCAGGTCGGCGCCTGGGCCGCCGCCACACGCGAGCACTTCAACGATCCGCGTAATAGCTACCGCAACAGCTCGGGCAAGCTCGCCGGCTGGACCGTAGGGATCTCCACCAATATCTACGGCGGGGGTGGCTGGCGCTGGCACCCCGCGGGTAACGCGTGGCTTTGCAATAACCTGTGGCAGCATTACCAGTACAACCTCGACCGGACGTATCTGACGCGCATCTATCCATTGCTGAAGGGCGCCTGCGAGTTCTGGGAGGCTCGCCTGCTGACGGCAAGCGTAAAAGACCCTGCGACCGGGCTCACGCGCGACGTTCTGATTGATGATGCGGACTGGTCGCCCGAACACGGGCCAACTGATGCCAAAGGCAACACCTACTCACAGGAGTGGGTCTGGGACCTGTTCGAGAACTACCGCCAGGCCGCCTCACTTACCGGCGAAGATGCCGGTTATGCGGAGACCATCGCGCAGCTTCAGAGGCGGCTGTATCTCCCCCAGGTCAGTACCAAGACTGGCTGGCTGGAGGAATGGATGACCCCGGATGATCTGGGGGAACACCAACACCGGCACCTCTCGCCACTGGTCGGCTTCTTCCCCGGCGACAGGATACGCACGGACGGCAGCTCACCAGCGCTGATCGAGGGCGTCACCCGCCTGCTCGAGGCCCGCGGCACGGGCGGCTACGGCTGGGCCGGCGCCTGGCGCGCGATGTGCTGGGCGCGCCTTGGCCAGGCCGAAAAGGCGTATCAACTCGTTCTCAACAACCTGTCGCCGTCAAAGAACCGAAGCAACGGCACCGCGCAAAACCTGTTCGACATGTACCAACTCGATGCTGAGCACGATGCGTTTCAGATCGACGCCAACTTCGGCACGCCTACGGCCATGCTGGAGATGGTGCTGACTTCGCGCCCCGGCCTGATCACCCTCTTGCCTGCACTGCCCGAAGCATGGGCGGCTTCGGGATCGGTCACCGGCATCGGTGCGCGCGGTGGCTTTCGTGTCGATGTGTCCTGGAAACAAGGCAGCCTCACGTCGGTGACCGTGCGAAGCGTCGGCGGGGAAACGACGCGCGTAAAACACGGTGGATGGGAAAGGGAGATATCGCTCAAACCGGGCGGCTCGGTAACGCTTTCACCAGACGCCAGTTCGTCGGCACGCGGTTGAGCGCAGCACGTTGTAGGCAAACGACTACACGAACACGCGGGCAACGCTGTTGATCGTTGGCTTTACCATCTCGGTTCCTGTCAAACCAACCACCGAGCATCGAGATGGCTGCCCGACTTCGCGATCCCAACATCCAAGACCCGCCCCGCGCGACATCGCCTGGGCTTGCCACGTCTGGCGAGCGCACCGATGATGCACGCATCGAATCACGGGTTGCTCACTTGGAAAACGAGTTTCATCACATCCGCAAAGATTTCAGTGCCGTCCATGCGGATGTCTCCGAGATCAAGCATCGCGTTACATCACTCGAATGCACCGTCGTAAAAATTGACACCAAGATCGATGGCATGACGGCTCGGCTTGACGCCAGGATTGACGGCGTCGAGGCCCGCTTCGGCGCCAGAGCGGACGGGATCGAGGCAAAGTTTGACGCCAGATTCGATGCCCTCAACGAAAAAATCGATACGAAGATCGATGCCCTCAATGAAAAAATCGATACCAATATCGATGCCCTCAACAAGAAAATCGATACAAAGATCAATGCCCTCAACGAAAAAATCGATACCAATATCGATGCCCTCAACAAGAAAATCGATACGAAGATCGATGCCCTCAACGAAAAAATCGATACCAATATCGATGCCCTCAACAACAAAATGGACGGCACGTTCGGCGCTCTGATGGCGCGTTTTGACACAATGACTCAATCGATTGAGCGCTTTCCGACCAAACTGCAACTTGCGCTCTGGGCCGCTGGCGGCATGTCGGCACTTCTGGCGATGGCGGCCGCTCTTATCGCGCTGCTTCTAAGAATGAGTGGCTACCCGTTCGCGGCCAAGGCCGTCGAATCGGTCCTGGGCTGAAGGGCGCCAATCACGCGCTTGCTTGCCGCGCGCATCGCTCCAGCCAGAGGAATGAGGCGAATGCGGATGTCGGCGGGTGTGATCGGGTCGTCTCGATGATCCTCAATAGCGCGATCACTGCGCCACGATCCACCAGGCCAAGGTCCGCCAGTGCGCACTCTCGCAACTGCGCGACGAGTTCCCCTCCGTGTTGCGCCACCAACGCCGGCAACACATGGGCAAAGGTCTCCTTCAGATACCCCTTGGGAAATACATCCGCGCCAAGGTGGTGCTCAAGATAGCGCCGCATGACTTCACGCCCTTCGCGGCTGCTCCGCGGCAGCCGGTGGCAGAAGTGTGCTAATCGCGGATCACTCAAAGGATGAACCGGCCACTGGCCGTGTTTCAGCAGATCGGGGGCCCTGCACGCATTGGCCAGCAGCGATGTCACTGGCACCGGGCTGACAGGCGCATCAAACATGGGCCGGCTACGCGCCGCTGCGAGAGCCCGTGGCGTCAACAGGCCCTCGGCATAACTCCGTGCGTCGCGACCCCATAGGGGGCCCTTCGCAGTCTCCTCCGAAATCTCATTGAGATAGGCGGGGAACAGCTCATCCCCACCCACCCCGGTGAACAGGGTATGGCGTCCCCTGTCACGAGCCGAAGCCCATAGCGCCGAGCACGCCTCCAGATAGAACTCGCGGCAAAACCCGTAAGGCTCGCTTGGTATGCCGAGGCCCAAACCGGGAGGAAAGGCCGTGATGTCGACGGTATGGTCGGTGAGACCGAGCCGTTCCGTGAGGTGCTGTCGGCGCCGTACTTGTGGCCCCCGCACGTCGCCATCAAGCAAGATGCCCTTGCTATCGAGGTTTCCGTGGCGTTGGGCGAGTGCCACTGCGACCGTCGCTGAATCCATGCCGCCACTGAGCTCGAGTGAGGCAACCCCTTCCAGCCACGGCCTCAGCGACACCGCGCGATCAAGCGCCTCCGCGAAACGGGGCAAGCTGTCCTCACCATCGTCCGTGGCGGGATGACCGTCCGCTACCGCTTCGGGGTACCGAAACCGCACCCTGCCCGGCTCCACATGCAATGACGCTCGCTCCGTGAGTAGCACCACACCCGTGTAGAGCTGCCTCGCGGCATAGGTGGTCTGCAGGGCCAATTGGTGGCTCGCGACCTCCATATCGATCATTGCGGGTCGCCGGGCGAAGTCCGCCGAATCCCAGGACACGGCCACTGTGTCATCCACCACCGCGCAATACACCGGTGCCGTACCCAACATGCCTGCACGGAGGCGAAGGCGGTGCCCCACTTGGGCCACCTCGACCATGACATAGTCGAGCGGCCAGAGCAGGCATTGCTGGTGCAGGGATTGGTAGGTGTCGTCATTCGGTGCATCAATGACGTGGATGCGCGCATCGGGGGAACGGCCTGGGCCGGCCTGGCGCTCCCTGACGGCCATGAACCAACGGCCCGGAACACGGACCAGCACCGTCTCAAGCATCGGATGTTCGTGGGGATCGAGATGGCTGGCCCCTATCGTCAGGACACCACCGCTCCATGTGGGATCGAACGACAGATCGGCCAGCGCAATCTCAGCTTTAATCACCAGCGAACTCCCTTAACGAAAAAGCCGCCCGATAACGAGGCGGCTTCGCTTTCGCATAGCGGAACGGGACAATGGAAGGGCTCAGCCCCAATCGCCGCCGCTATGCGTGGAACCAATGCGGCCGATATCACCCACATCGTCGATCTTCGGTGCCCACTTCATGGAAGTGGATGCAGGCTGCATCGGGCCTTCCATCTGGATACCAAAAGGATTGACGTCATGCATCGGCTGGTCGCGCTTTTCCATAGGAACGCTCCGAAGTAGGTTGGCCGCACTACGCGGCTCATCGAACCTAGCATAGGCTTTGCAAAATGCGATCAGCGAGCAGTATGCAATTACGGAAACGGATACGGGCGAATGACCAACCGGCCGCTGGCATAAGCAAAAGCCCCGGCATGGTATGCCAGGGCTTTTGCCGCTCATGATGGTCAATGTTTCTGCTTGTAGATATGGCCGCTGTTGCGATTTTCAGAATGGTTCAGATTCTTCTGCTCAGCCTTGGTCAAATGGCCATTGTGCTTCGCCTCATCGACGCTTTCCCGACGGGCGATATTCGCATCGTGCGTCTCATCGCGCGCGGCTTGCTTCTGGGTCATCGTGCCGTTGGCCACACCGTTGTTGATGCGGTTCTGCTGATTATCCAACCGGTTATTGACCTCGTTAACGCGCGGGTGGCCTGGCACGTCGGCCTGCGGCGCCGCCTGGGCCATGGCGTGGCTGGAGACGGTCACGGCACCGACGACCAGGGCGAACAGCGCTACCTTCGACACTACGTTCATGGACATGGTTTTCCTTTGGTAGACAAACATGCGGAGTGGAATCTGCTACCCAGCTTCGACGGCAAGGTTGGCAAGCACGCACCGAGCGGTGTCCGTCCCAGTGGATCCATCGTCCCTCCCGTCACGTTGATGGGCCCTGCGCTATGCAGGACCGTATAACGACCTAGGAAACGCCGTGTTGACCGCGCATTTTGTAAAGATTGTGTTCCGTTCAGCTTGGCGGCCCGGGCACACTCAGTGCGGCACTTGCTTCAGTTGCGATGGCCCGACGATATCAAAGCGGGTGACCAAGCCATCTCGCACCCGGAACGCATGATGGATGACTTCATCGAGCAGGACCTTACCCTCAAGGTCGCGGACAACCTGATGAACTTCCACCACGGTTGCACCATCCGCCGCACGCTCCACCGCCAATGGCGTTACGGCAGGATCGATCACCGACCACTGGTAGGTCCAGTATTCGCGGACCGCTTCACGGCCGTGCACATGCGTCCCTTCCATGCCATTGGCCCATGCGACGTCATCGGCCATGGCGGCCAATACAGCATCGATATCGCGGCGGTTGAAGCCGTCGTAAAGGCTACGAATCAGTTGCTCATCATTCGACATGGGGCCAACCCTGGTTAATGACGCTCGCCGGCATAGTGACGGCACCTCCCGGGATAGTCAGCCGGTTTGGCTTCGGCGGCAAGCGCAGCATCCAGCGAATCCCTTCGGCGCCCCTCAAGCCATGCCAGGGTGCGAACCGCAACCCTGCCCCGTGAGGCCACGCAATGGCGGTACCATTGGGGGTCTGTCCCACCCCTTTTCCGGAGCCCCCATGAACGTTTCCATCGCCCCCGGCGTAGAAGTCGGTAACCGCCTGCCCTTCGTGCTCTTCGGCGGCATTAACGTACTGGAGGACCTGGATTCCACCCTGCATGCAGCGTCCCACTATGTGGACGTGACCCGCAGGCTGGGCATCCCCTACGTGTTCAAGGCCAGCTTCGACAAGGCCAACCGCTCGTCCATCCATTCCTACCGTGGGGTAGGCCTTGAGGAAGGCATGCGGATTTTCGAGCGGGTAAAAAACGAATTCGACATCCCGGTCATCACGGACGTGCATGAGATCTTCCAGGCGCCGATCGTCGCCGAGGTGGTCGACGTCCTGCAGATCCCGGCCTTCCTCGCCCGCCAGACCGATTTGGTGGTGGCCATCGCGAAGACGGGCCGTGCCGTGAACATCAAGAAGCCGCAGTTCATGAGCCCCACCCAGATGAAGCACGTCACCAGCAAGATCAAGGAAGCGGGGAACGAGCGCATCATTCTCTGCGAGCGCGGCGCACAGTTTGGCTATGACAACCTCGTGGTCGATATGCTCGGGTTCCGCGAAATGGTCGAATCAACTGGCGGCTATCCGGCCATTTTCGACGTGACCCACAGCCTGCAGCGCCGTGATGCCGGCAGTGAGGCCAGTGGCGGACGCCGCCGCCAGGTCGTGGAACTGGCCCGTGCCGGCATGGCGGTAGGCATTGGCGGCCTGTTCCTTGAAGCCCACGCTGATCCGGACCATGCGCGTTGTGATGGCCCGAGCGCCCTGCCGCTGACGGCGCTTGAACCGTTCCTGGCGCAGATCAAAGCCATTGATGATCTTGTGAAAGGCTTTGCGCCTCTCGATATTCGCTAAGCACAATCTCCTCGATTGAACATGAAGGCCCGGACGATCAGTCGCCCTGGCCTCTGTGTTTTCGAGGGCCCGCCCTCGGTATGACCGGGACTCCGCTTACCGACGACTGCCCGCTAGGCGACCCAACGAACATGATCACCCAGGGCAGCCCAGAGTGCCCCTATGGCAACGGCGCCCCAACTCGCAAGCTTTACCATTCCCCAGATCCGGTGTTCCCACTTCGCTAGCCGCCTGACTTCCAATGCCAGTTCATTGACGGTACCAACGAGTGCCTTGATAGCGGCCTCGATACCATCGAAACGCTTATCAACGGCATCGAATCGTCTGTCGACAGCATCGAATCGCCTGTCGACGTCATCGAAGCGCTTATCGATTGCTTCGAAGCGCTTATCGATCGCCTCAAAGCGTTTGTCGACCGCCTCGAACCGCCTGTCATGAGAATCAAAGCGCCTATCGTGCCGCGCTAGCGTGCTCATGATCTCGATGTGTGCGTGGTGGTAGCCCACACGACCTGGCGAATGGATCGGTTTATACGTGCGATCCTGCACACATCCTCGTTTCGTTGCGCGATAACTCATGTCTAACCTCCTTGACCAGCGAAAGCTTGTCAAAGGTTAGCTTGTGGCCAAGCCTCACGTATGTAGGCAAAAGCTCAAATTGCTTAAGCCGTTTCTGGTGAGCGTGTAGGTGCCGCTGTGTCAGGCGCCGTCAATCACCATCACGATCTTGCCGATAGCCTCGCGACTTTCGAGGAATCGATGCGCATCGGCACCTTCGGGCAGCGGATAGGTTGCCGCGATCTTCGGTCGCAATGCGCCGTGTCGAATCTGTTCGAATAGCGCCGCGGCGCGCTCGCGCCGCGCACTGGCGCTCGTGAGGACATTCCACAGATCGCCACCGGTGAGTGTCAACGATCGATCCATCAACAACCGCGGATCAACAAAGTCCGGGTCGCCCGCAGCCATGCCGTAGAACACCACGGTGCCGCCTGTTCGTGTCGCCGCGAGGCTATCACCCAGCGTACGGCCGACTGAATCGTAAGCCACATGGACGCCTTCACCCTCCGTGGCCCCCAGCACGCTCGCCACGAGATCCTCATAACCGAGCACGATGTCGGCACCCGCATCGCGTGCGGCCTTGCGCTTTTCATCCGACGAGGCGATTCCCAAAACCCGCGCGCCTTTCGCGCGCAGCATCTGCACCAATAACAGCCCCACGCCACCGGCGGCGGCGTGGACCAGGGCGGTCTGCCCTTCCCTCGGCTGGGAACTGTCCGTCACGAGATACTGCGCGGTGAGGCCCTGAAGCAAGACAGCCGCACCCATCTCGTACGAAATATCGCCGGGTAACGGAATCAGCTTATCCGCATCAACCGCCACCAGCTCGGCGTTCGCGAAGGGCATATCCGCAAAGCCAACGCGCGTTCCCTTCGGAAAAGGCCCACCCTCCGAGATGATCTCACCCGCACCTTCGTAACCAAGTATCCACGGCGCATCACCCGCCAGGTGGTACGTGCCATTGCGGCGATACACATCCGCGAAATTGAGCCCCACGGCCCGGATGCGGACCATGACCTGGTTGGGGCCAAGGGACGGATCGGCAATGTCATCCCAATGAAGTACGTCGGCACCGCCGAACTCGCGAAAAACAAGGGCCTTCATGGCAACACCTGGGAGCGCAAAAAACAGGCGCCCATAATATCCCACCCGACCCCTACCCCATTCCGTGACCTGCCGGGGCAATGTTTACGCAATGTTGCCTAAGTCACCATCGCGCCTTTCGCATGAAAGGCAGCCTGGCTAATGGCAAAGAAACTCATGTTCTGCGGCGCGTCCATATTGGCACTGGCGACCACCCCGTCTGCCTACGCCCAGGATCAGAGCCAGACTGGCAAGCTCAGTATCGGCCTCGGCGTCGCGTGGAGCCCCAGCCCCTACCGCTCCTACGATAACAAGGCCTGGCCGCTGCCCATGGCCAGCTACGAGGGCCAGCGTTTCTTCCTCCGTGGCCCGAGCTTCGGCGCCCGCCTGTGGAATTCATCATCAAGTGAGCTGGCCGTGGCGCTCTCGCCAATTGGGATCCGCTTCCGCAGCAAGGACACCAGCAACCCGCAGCTACGCCAGCTCAACGATCGTGACCTTTCCGCGCAGCTTGGCCTGCAGTGGCAAACGCGGGGCACCTGGGGCCGGTTGGCCGTGGCAGCGCAACGCGAAGTTACCGGCCACGGCGGCGGCCATATCTTCGATGCCAACTACTCGTACCCCATGCCGTTCGGCAAAGCAGTGGTACTTACACCCATGGTGGGCGTGGCCTATTCCAGTGGCGCCCTCAACGATTACTACTACGGCGTGAGCAGGAAGGAAGCCGCGCGCAGTGGCCTGCCCGCCTACCGGGCCGGCTCCGCGACGGCCCCTTACCTTGGCGCCTCGGCCCTGGTCAGGCTCGGCAAGAAATGGTCGGCCATCGGCACCTTCCGCTACACCGATTTGCCGGACGAAATCAGCAACAGCCCCATGGTTCATGGCAGCACCACGGTCGGCTACTCGGCGGCGCTTCTGTATACGTTCTAGGGGTGCGAATCGTACCTGAGCGGATACAACCCTGCCGCGCCCGATGACCGTGCGGGCGTCATCCATTAAATCGTGGTGCGGGGCAGCGATTACCTCCAACGTCATTGCTGGCCCGCGGACGCGAGCGAATACTGGTTTCTCCTGAACACCACTACGGGCCACACGCCCCGGAGAAAGCCATGAACAGCAAGTTCAGCGAGTTCGTATTTAGCGCGCACGACGGTTTCAACGAACCCGCCATGCGCGAGGCGTTTTCGCACGCCGTACCGATCAAGACCATCGTCATCCACTGCCTGGATCCGCGCGTCACGGAGATTCCCGCCGCGGTCGCGCGTTTTCTCGGTGACGAAACCTACCCGGGTGAAGTGCTCACCGACGAAAGCGGTTCGCGCGTCGGTTCGACCACCACACTGGCCACGGTAGCGGTCGCCGCCGGCCGTGCCGTCGATGCGGTGCGCTCGGTTTCGGTGCTGCAGCACCTGTTCGGCATTGAGACCATCGTGGTCGTCCATCATTCCCACTGTGGTGCCACCTCGTACAGCGCCGAAGGCTTCGTCGAAGCGTTCCGGCACGAGCATGGTACCGACATCTCGCACGCCTACGACCCGGAAAGCCTATGCATCGCGGATTTCGAGGCCTCGCTTAACTACGACGTGGCCCTGCTCCGCAAGAGCCCGGGTGTACCGGGGAATGCTTCCATCCTGGGGCTGTTCTACAACACGGATACGGGCGAGTTAACGGAAGTGGTTCGCGACGAGGGAACTTACGAGGGCAAGTGACTCGACAGCCGCGCCGGATGCCTTCTATCGGCCTACAATGGGGGGCGTCGAACCGCCCCCTGGAGGCCGCCATGACGCTCGCCATTCGCCCCCTTCTCGTCCTGGCCATCGCCACCTGCGTTGCCGCCCCGGCTTACGCTTACAAAGACGCCCCGGCCGCCGAGCTCGCAAAGCTCACCAACGGCCGTATCGCCGGCAATCCGCAGAGGTGCATCGACCTCCCGCAGGTGTACAACACCCAGGTGATCGACAAGACCACCATCGCCTATCGCATCGGCTCCACCTACTACGTCAACAAGCTCCGATCCGGCGCCGAGGCACTGAACTCAAATGACGTGATGGTCACCAAGACCTTCGGTTCGCAGCTCTGCGAGATGGATACCGTGGACATGGTGGACCGTTACGGCGGCGGGCGCCGCGGCTTTGCCATCCTGGGCCCGTTCATTCCGTACAAGTTGCCGCCGAAGGACCACTGAGTGACCCGCCGAGTCTCTTTGCGGGAGCCCCTGTAACAGCCACGCCACATTTCCACACATTTGCAAATATCCCCAACTTGCCCCAACCTTGCACCAGCGGTTCCGGCCGCCGACCACGAACGATGGGAGATGGGGATGTTGCGTTCCAAAGGGCCGCAAGGCCGTCGTGCGGCCTGCTGGGCCACCCTCGCCATGCTGCTCGCCACGGCGGCAAACGCGGAGGCACCCGCACCCGGGCCCGCGCATGCGGTTACCTTCGACCGCTACTCCCTGATCATCGATGGCAAGCCCACCTATCTGTGGTCGGGCTCCTTCCACTATTGGCGACTGCCCAGCCCGGCATCGTGGAAGGACGTGTTGCAGAAAATGAAGGCCGCCGGCTTCAACGCCGTGGAAATCTACTTCGACTGGGGTTACCACTCGCCCAAGCGCGGCGTGTATGACTTCACCGGCATCCGCGACGTGGATCGCCTGCTCGACATGGCACGCGATGTCGGCATCTACGTCATTGCCCGTCCCGGCCCTTATATCAACGCCGAGACCGACGCTGGCGGGTTCCCGGGCTGGCTGGTCAGCACCGCTGGAAAACCCCGTACGACGGCGCCCGAGTACACGGCCGCTTACCGTGAATGGATGACCCAGATCGACCGGATCCTCGCGCGCCATCAGGTCACCGACGGACGCGGCACCGTGCTGCTTTACCAGGTCGAGAACGAGTTCTACAACGACTCCGACGATGGCAGGGCCTACCTGCAGGCACTGGAAGACAAGGCCCGCGCCGATGGCATTACCGTGCCACTATTTGGCAACCACAACACCAATTTCTTCGAGGGCGTGGGCAAGCTGGATATGCCGGGGTACGACTCGTATCCCATGGATTTTGATTGCACCCGGCCCGAACGGTGGAACGCCGTCTACGATTTCGCCAGCGAGCGCAGGGGCCTGAAGAACGCACCGCTGTTCTTCCCCGAGTACCAGGGTGGCGCCTTTGATGTGTGGGGCGGCCCGGGGTACGAAGCCTGCCGCAAGCTGACGGGCCCGGCGTTCGAGCGGGTGTTCTACGAGGCCACCATGGCCTCGGGTTCTACCATGCAGAACTTCTACATGACCTACGGCGGCATCAACTGGGGCTGGCTCTCCTCCCCGGGCGTGTACACGTCGTACGATTACGGTGCCGCGATCACCGCCAGCCGGCAGCTCACGCCCAAGTACGATCAGCAGAAGCTCATCGGCTACATGACCCGTGCTGCGGCGCCGCTCGCGCGTACCGATGCGGTAGGCACATCGGTGCCGGAAAACCCACGGCTGCGCGTGATCGCCCGCGTAAATCCGGACAACGGCACACGCTTCTACATCCTGCGCCACGCCGATGCCTCCGATACGACCGACGATGCCACACACCTGAAGGTCGCGTTGGGCAACCGTGGTGAGACGACCATTCCGCAGGCGCCGGGCACGACGATCCATATCAACGGCAGGGATTCGAAGGTGTTGCTGGCGAACTTCAGGTTCGGCCAGCAGGACCTGGCGTATTCCACCTCGGAGCTGCTGACCCAGTTGCACGAAGGCAAGCGTGATGTCGCCGTTCTGTACGGGCGAACAGGCGAGGACGGTGAAACCGTCCTCCGCTACAGGGATCGACCCGATGTCCGGATGATCGAAGGCAAGATCGACACGCATTGGGATGCCGCCAGCCACACCCTTCGCCTCAACTACCGTCACGAAGGGCTTTCGCGCGTAGAGATCCGCCAGGGCGACGCCTCCCTGCTACTCCTGCTCGGCGATAACGCGGCAGCGATCCGCTTCTGGCAGCTGGATACCAACGACGGTCCCGTGCTGCTGCGCGGCCCCTACCTCGCCCGGGCGGCCGAGCATCGGAATGACACGCTTGCACTGACCGGCGATACCGACCACGCCGGCGATATCGAAGTCTTTACAGCAGCGGGAACGCGCACCGTCACCTGGAACGGCAAACCCGTTGGCACGACCGCCACGGCATCCGGCAGCTTGCTCGGCCATCTGGATGGCCCTGCGCCGGTGACGCTGCCTGCCTTGAACGACTGGCACATCGCCGATGGCGCCCCCGAGATCGCCGCGCGCTTCGACGACCGCGCCTGGCAAGCCACCGATCGCACGAGCACGCCAAATGACTACTGGGATCGCAAGCTCCCCATCCTCGATAGCGACGATTACGGCTTTCACCATGGCCACGTGTGGTATCGCGGCCACTTCACGGCGACCGGCAAGGAAAACGCGATCCAGCTCTCCGCGAATCTCGGCGTGCACCTGGGCAACCACGGCATCTTTACCGCGTGGATTAACGGCCATTTCCTCGGCAACAACCCAAGCGGTTCCCAGCAGTTCCCGATTGACCCCAACTGGCTGAAGAAGGGTGGCGATAACGTCGTCTCCGTGCTGGTGGAAAACACCGGGCACCTGCAGGAGGAACACAACGGCGCGTTCCGCGAACCACGCGGGCTTCTATCGGCACGGCTTGAGGGTTCGGACGCGGCCATTCACTGGAAGATCCAGGGCAACGTCGGCGGCGAAGACCTGCCCGATACGATGCGTGGTCCGTTCAACATCGGCGGCCTGTACGGCGAACGCAACGGCTGGCACCTACCCGGGTTCAACGACAGCGGCTGGGCAAAGGCCACGCTGCCCCGAGCCACCGACAAGCCCGGCATGGACTGGTACCGCACGAGCTTCAGCCTGGATATCCCCGATGGCCAGGACGTACCCCTCGCGATACGCATCCACGATGCTGCGCCCCACCATTACCGCGCCATCATCTTCATCAACGGCTGGCAGATCGGCCGCTACATCAGCGATGTCGGCCCGCAGACCGATTTCGAACTACCACCCGGCCTGCTCAACAAGCATGGCGAGAACACGATAGCCATCGCATCGTGGAGCACGGCGCAGGATGGCGGCCTGGGCGAGGTCTCGCTCGTCATGCAGGGGAACTACACCACAGGCCTCAAATAGGAGAGCGCCTTACGCTCGCTCGCCGACAGTTCGCAATGCCACGTCCATCAGCCCGTTGGCGACGAGGACAACGGCGCAGCCCGCGAGCGTCGCAATGAGCCGGTCTACCAGGAGGGCCGGCTCGATGGCGGCCCCGGCATCCATGGCAAGCAGGATGAGTGGCGTGGCAAGCACACAGTACGCCGCGTAATTTCCCGGCCGTACGAGCGGCGCCGCCGCCCCGAGCAAACAGACCAGCACGGCACTGGCCACGTGGCCTGGCGCACACCACATGATCGTGCCGGCCATCGCCACGCCCAAGAGTGTGCCGATGGCGCGCTGGGTGATGTGCACAGGAAAACGCTCGAGCGCACGCGGTGTCAGCAGCACGATACTGAGCACCATCCAGTCGAAATGATGTTGCGGCCAGAGATCCCTTAGCAGGCATGCAGCAGCGAGACCAAACGCCAGGCGCAGCGCATATTGCCAGCCCTGCAAGGTATGCAGCATCCGCCGCAGGTGCGAGCGCCGCTGGCGATGTGTCGGCTCCGGCTTCGTCGCCGCTGCCGTCACCTGGGCATCGGCGCGCAGACGACGTAGATGGGCCACCGCCCGCAACACCACGCGCCATGCGGCTCCCACGCCGAAAAGCAACGCCGCGCCCCGGCCATGCGCACCATGCGCATCGACCAGGCCCATATTCAACACGAGGAACACGATGAAGCGGATGCCGGCAACAGCCGCAGGGCGGCTGTAATTCACAAGCGTGGCCGCTGGAACGGCCAGCGCCACCATCAGCACATCGGCGAACGGCAACCTGGCCACGGCGCTTGCGGCGGCGATCGCCAGGACGACCGGCACCAACGATGCAGCAAGCCCGCCGTGATGCCCGGCACTGCGCTCGCCCTGCTCACCCGCAAGCAACATGGCCCCAAGGCCGACGACGTATCCCAGCGCCGGGCGGCCAGCCCAGGTACCCACGACAACGGGGACGGCCATGGCCAACAGCGACAAGGCGATGCGTCCCGCGTTGAATCGCGCCTCCGGCGACCAGCTGAAGACCTCCGCAAAGTGGCTGGAGGGCCGGATGCCCAGTGTCATGCCCCAGGCCAGCCCCGACCAGAACGCCCTCTGCATCGAATGTCCGTCATGAATAGATTCCTGAATAGATTCATCAAATCAATGTCATTTCAAATCAACCATATAGGGCTTATTAACACCCCATCTTGAATAGATTCTCCGCATCCAGCGTGACGCGAACAAGCATGTCGCCGGCCATTACACGTCCGCGACCCCGTGTTCACCGTAACCGATCGACAGTAGACGTTGGCAGCAACGGGAGGCCCTGGATGAACCACGACCGCCACGACATCAACCACCCCGACCACAAGGCGCCAGCCAAGCCGGAGACCCCTTCGGAGAAGAAAGAGCGCAAGGCGCACGAGAGTGAGAACCAGGACCAGGCACTGGACGAGACCTTCCCGGCCAGCGATCCGGTATCGCCGTTCGTGCCAGCGAAGGCGCCGGATTAACCGTCCTTCGAGGGCACGCTAGCCAGCGCTGGCACGAGGATCGACTCGACGTGCACGTCGCGGTGCACGAAGAGGAGCGCGCGAACGTCAACGTGCGCTTTCATGCTGGTCGCAACGAACGCCGAGGCCGGCGTGGGAGCGAAGTCGTAATCGAAGTCGATGATCTTCACATGAGCGAAAAAAGTACCCAGCGGCTTCTGCAGGCGTAGCGCCAGATGGGCGACGTAGGGGTGCCCTTCCGCATCCATCTTGAGCTCGGCCGTACCGTCATAGCTCTCCTGATCGTCGCCGTCCGCAGTGACATGTGCCTTGCCGGTGCCCATCGAGCTCTTCGGCACGGTGCGCGTCGTAAAGGTATAGAGGATGCGCCCCGCGTCGCCGTTCACGCGCCGGGCATCCGTGCCAATCACCGACTTAAGCACCGCATAAGAAGGGAGCGCCTTGGACGGCTCCTTCCGCGGATCGATCACTTCCGTCTCAGTCTCGGGCTCATCCCCGCCCTTGATCTGCGAGGTCGTTCGCACCACGCCATTCACGTCGGTCAGCGGCACGGCGGGGCGGCCCAGCGCTTCGGTCAGCAACGCATCGTTCGCGGAGGCGGCACACGCCACCCCGAGCACAGCGAGGCCCGCACAACGAATCCATAGCGACATGGCAGCTCCTCCCCAATGGCTTGACGACGCCGCAGACACTATCCCCGGGCCCGCCGGTGCTCATGCCCCAGAGGTCACCCGGTGCCATCAGTCATGACACCTGCGGTGATTAGGTCAATTATTCACCGCACATTATGCGGTGAATAATTGACCATGCGCGAATTAAGGGGCATATTCACCGCATGGAAAGCGGCGAATACACCTATATCTGGCAATCCCCAGCGTGGCCGAACTGGCGCTATGACCTGGGCGGGCTGGCAGGCCCACTGGCTGAAGTCAGCCAGTTACAAGGGCGCCTGCTGGGCCGCCTTTGCGACATCGGTATGTCGCTAAGGAGCGAGGCAAGCCTCGCCGCCCTCACCGATGACGTTGTGAAAACGAGTGCCATCGAAGGTGAAAGGCTCGACACGGCGTCGGTGCGCTCGTCCATCGCGAGGCACCTGGGCGTCGATATAGGCGCACTTGCCCCTGTCGATCGCCACGTGGAAGGCGTCGTTGACATGGTTCTCGATGCCACGATGCGCGCGAGCGAACCGCTCACGGCCGAACGTGTACTGGCGTGGCACACGGCGCTATTCCCCACCGGCTACAGCAACCTCACCCGGGTACGCGTTGGCGCCTTGCGTGATGACGCCAACGGGCCCATCCAGGTCGTGTCCGGCCCCATTCATCGGCACAAAGTGCATTTTGAAGCGCCCCCTGCATCACGGCTCGCCCGTGAGATGGCGCGCTTCCTTGAATGGGCCAACACCGACACGCGCGAGCCACTGTTGGTCAAAGCCGCGCTGGCCCATCTCTGGTTTGTCACCCTTCATCCGTTCGATGACGGCAATGGCCGCATGGCGCGCGCGGTGGGCGACCTATTCCTTACGCGCGCCGATGGAAGCGCACAACGGTTCTATAGCCTGTCCGCGGAAATCCAGCGGCGTCGATCCGAGTACTACGACGTACTGGAAAGGACACAAAAGGGCTCACTCGATGTCGACGAATGGCTTGCCTGGTTCCTTGCCGCCTTGCGTGACGCCATCGCTTCGGCGCAGACATCGCTCGACAGCGTGCTGGCAAAGGCGCGCTTCTGGCGGCGCTGGGGTAGTACGCCAATGAATGCGCGACAGGCGAAACTTGTTAACCGGCTGCTTGATGGGTTCGAGGGCAAGCTCACATCTGGCAAGTGGGCCACCATCGCCAAGTCATCGACCGACACCGCCTTGCGCGATATCAACGAACTCATGGCGCTGGGCATTCTTCGCCGTACGGAAGGCGGCGGCCGCAGCACCGGCTACGAAATCGCACCTGTCGACCTCGCCTAGGCACGACTACCAGCAGCCGCCCGCCGCTGGTGCGACGCTCCGACCGCGTGCCAGTGCACCCTATTCCGCCAACCCGCGCACAAAGCCTACGACCCACCCATTTTCCCGATAGACCGCCCCGGCGGCGCCGCGTATGCTCCGGCCCCAAGGGGGAGTCCATGGACGAAAAAAAGAAGAACATCCTGCACGTCAGGCCGCCGAACTTTACCTCGGGCGTGGCCACGGGCATCGCTATCACCGGGCCAACCGATGATGGCTTCGTCCATCTGCATTTCTTCCGGGAAACCCAGCGCATTACGCACGATGACGTGCCGTCACGCTCGCCAGCCCCGAACGAGGTGGAGTTCGCGTGGGGCCGTGCCGAACCGCATATCCACCCGCAACGCGAAGAGCTCGCTGTGGTGTCGGTGCCCATGGCGCGCCTGCCGTTGATGGCGCAGGCGCTAGGCCGCGCCGCCCAGTTCGTCGAATCACTGGCGGAACAGCCGCCGGTGCGCGGCCCGAACAAAGTGGCCTAGGCCACTACTCGCCCGGGCCCTTGCGGTCGTTCTCGGCCGCCACCTGCTGGAAATCGAGGTCTCGCTCCAGATAGTGCAGGAGTTCATCGTGGATGTGCCCAGCACGGTGCAGGCGCAGCAGTTCCACACGCCCAGCCGCGATGGCCGCCAGCACCACGTCGTAGTGCGCCTCGCGATCGTCCGTGATGGAACGCCGCTCCTCGACGACGCGCCGCGCGATATCAGCGCGGTACGTGTACTGCTCCAGCAGGCGGGGATGAATCAACGTCCCGCTGGCGTCATAGGCATGTGCCTTCACCGCCTCCAGCTGTGCCGCATCCACGTGCAGGTAGGCCTGCATCTCGTTGAGGTGGTTGCCCTCGACGTGGATGTTGCGATCCAGCCCGAGCCAGCGGATCACCGGCCCGATCGTGCCGCCCTGCACCACCACCGTTACCAGGATGGTGGCGAACGCGGCGGCCAGGGTCAGGTCGCGGCCCGGCATGTTCTCGGGCAGGGAAAGCGCGATGGCAAGGGTCACCACGCCACGCATACCCGCCCAGCCGAGCAGGAACGTCGATTTGGGTGACGGCGGCGACGGCTGTTTGCCGAGCGCGCGGAGGACCGGCACGCGCAGGTAATCGGTGGCGTATACCCACACGAAGCGCGACACGATAACAGCGGCTAGCACGCCCAGAATAGGCACGCTCAGCTGGTCCAGCGTGTTGCCGATACCACCCAGGCGCTCGATGACACCGCGCAGCGAGAAGCCGATGAGGATGAAGACCAGCGCTTCGAGGATGAAGATCATCACGGCCCAGAACGACCCACCGCGCACGCGCGCGTTGGCCGAGAACACCTCGTGCTGGAACCAGCCGAAGATGATGCCGGTCGTGACCACCGCCATGACGCCCGAGACATGGAACGCTTCGCCGCCAATGTAGGCCGCCCAGGGCGACAGGCACGAGGCCGTCACGGCAAGAAACACATCATCGATACGGCGCAGGACCAGCACGACGAGCGCGCCCACGGCAGCACCAATGGCAATGCCACCGAGCGCCAGCCCCGCAAAGCTCATCAGCGCGCCGCTGGCACTGAACGCCCCGGTCAGTGCGGCGGCCACCGCGAAACGGAACAGCACCAGGCCAGTGGCATCGTTGAGCAGGCTTTCGCCTTCCAGCAGCACCATCAGCCGGCGCGGCAAGCGCACCTTGCCCAGCACGGCCTTCGCCGCGACAGCATCCGGCGGCGACACTACCGCCCCCAGCGCGAAGCACGCAGCCCACGGCAGCGAAGGCACAATCCAGTGCACGGTGGCACCCACCACCAGGGTGGTGAACACCACGGCACCCACGGCCAGCCACAAGATGCCGCCGAGGTACCGCCGGAAATCGGACCACACCGTGTAGTACGCCCCGTCCATCAGCAGCGGGGGCAGGAACACGATAAGCACGAGCTCCGGATCGAAGCTGACGGCCGGCACCCCCGGCAGGAAAGCGATGCCCGCACCGCCGGCCAGCAGGGCCGCAGCGGTTGGCAGCCGCAGCTTCCTGGCGATGAGCTCGAGCGCCACGATGGCCACGAGAAGGATGAGGACGAACTCGAAGGTCGTGGTCGATGACATAGCGGGAATTCTGTAGACGATGCCCCGAGCATACCGTCATACAATCGCAGCATGATTGAACATACGCCCGATTCCCTCGCCGCCGAAGAACTGGCCCTGCAGTTCGATCGCTTCACGCTGGAGATGGCGTGGGCAATCGGCGATGCCCTGCGTACCGCGGCGCTCGAGCGCGGTGCTGCGGTGGCCCTCGATATCAGCCTGCGCGATCGCCCCTTGTTTCATACCGCCCTGCCGGGCACTGATGTCTCGCATGCAAACTGGATCCGGCGCAAGCGGAATACCGTGCTGGCGCTTGGCACGAGCACCCTGGCCGTGGGCATGAAGCTCGCCAAGGCGGGGCAGACGCTTGAGGAACGCTATGGCCTGGCGCCCGCGGAGCACGCCAGTGATGGCGGGGGGTACCCGTTGCGGTTACGTGGCCTGGGGGTGATTGGGGCGATTACAGCATCGGGCTTGCCGTCGGTGGAGGATCATCGGTTGGTGACTGGGGTGATTGCCCGGTTTGTTTGAAACCCGTGGCGTCTCCGCTCTGTTGGCTTTTCGCGCGCGAGCGCGCTCCTACAGGTTCGCGGCAACCTTGAGCTCGGCCGACGTCAGGTGGCAGCCATTCGCATCGAGTGGGCGGGCATGCGGCGGGACGCCGGTCATGCGGATGCGCAAGCCCTGGGCGCCGGGGCGCTGACGTAATTCGGGGAACCAATGGCGGTGCTGGTCGACGACGATCAGCAGGCCGTCGTGGCTGCCCATGGGCGCGAATACGTCGGTGATGGCACCAAAGGGAAGGATACCGAAGCGCACGACAAGGTCACGCACGAGCGCCGGCACGTCATCCGTCGGCAGGCCCACCTCGCTGACACATGCGATTTCGCTGCCGTGAAACGCGCCCGATACCGCCCCACCCCTGGCCAGCGGTTTGCGCGCGATCAATTCGAACACCGCATCATGCGGGCCTGCGAAATACACCGACTCAGCGTCCCACGGCGCGCCGATGTGGAACCGGTCTTCGCCCAGCGGGTCGCGTAACAGCAACGCGCGCGCTGCAATCCACTCGCACGCGGCGGCAAAACGCGCGTGGGGCACGTTGAAGGCCAGGTGCACCGCACCTTGGGAGACGCCTGTCACAGGAACGACAGCGAGATCGGTCCAGCCCGCATGCACGGTGTGGCCCGTGGCCCGCAGTTGCAACACATCCCGAAAAAAGGCCACGCAGGCCTCAACATCGCTGGAGGGCAATTCGATATGGGTAAGGCGCATTCGGCAAGTCCGCGGACCGTGGGGATGGCCTGCATTGAACAACCTCAACCAAAGTTAAGGTCAAGCACATACGTACACGACTTGCGGACACATGGGCGCGATACCCTTGGGGCCATGAGCCATCGTGATGACCTGCAAGCCATGCTCAACCGCCTCGACAGCGAGGTGGCCACGGGGCTGCGCGACAATCCCGACCCGGATGCGTTCTGGCCGACCTTCGCCACCCAGTCGAACATCGTGCTGGAAGCGGCGGACCCGGAGCACTTCGACTGGGTGAGCTCGGAGATTTCGGCCATGCTCGCGCGCTACGGCATCCCGGTGCCGGAAGCCTGACCCTGCCGGAAGTCACGATTTACCTGCAATGGTGCCTTTGCCAGACTCGGGCGATCGTCCCGAGCCACAAGGCCTATGCCCATGCGATCCACGCGCCCTGCCCTTCACTTCGCCAGGACCGCCTTGTCGGTCGCCCTTGGCGCCGCCGCTCTTGCCATGCTGGCTGCCCCGGTCGCCGCCCAGGCCGTTCTTACGCCCGAACAGAAGGCGACAATCGCCAAGCGCAACGACACCGAGCAGAAGCTGGAAGATATCGCCGTCATCGACCGCAAGGTGATGGTGAAGATGCGTGACGGCAAGCGCATGGCAGCGGATGTGTACCGGCCGAAGAACGCTACCGGCAAGGTGCCGACGATCTTCGTGCGCACGCCGTACAACTTCAATTTCTGGGATGTGAAGTTGGGCGCGCCGCGCGACATGACGCGCCAGCTCGAAGCGGTGAAGCGCGGCTACGCGTACATCGACATGAACGAGCGCGGCCATTATTTCTCCGAGGGTAACTACGAGATTCTTGGTGCCCCGCTCTCCGACGGCGTCGATGCCGTGAACTGGATCACCGAGCAGCCCTGGTCGAACGGCAAGGTGGGCACCACCGGCTGCTCCTCCACCGCGGAATGGCAGATGGCGGTAGTGGCGCAGAACACCAAGGGCCTGGCCACGTTCAACGTGCAGGGATTCGGCGCCGGCGTCGGCCGCGTCGGCCCGTACTTCGAACAGGGCAACTGGTACCGCGGTGGCGCGCTGCAGATGCTGTTCATCGCGTGGCTCACCAAGGAACAGAACCAGGTCCGTCCTTCGTTTCCCGCAGGCACGTCACAGGCTGACCTCATCGCCGCGTCCAAACTCTTCGACCTGGATTCACAGCCGCCGGAGATCGACTGGGACAAGGCCTTCTGGACGCTGCCCGAGAAAGACATCATGAAAAACGCCGGCGGCCCCAAGGGCATCTTCGCCGATGCGATGGATGTACCGACCGGCGGCAACATGGTCGCGCGCACGCCGAATAGCCCCGCCTGGTACAAGGGCGGCCTGTGGCACGACAACATGAAGATCAACAAGCCCGGCCTGTGGTTCATGAGCTGGTTCGATGTATCGGTCTCACCGAACCTCGCCGCCTATAACCATGTACGCGCGACCGCCCCGAAGGAGATTGCCGACCAGCAGTACGCGGTGATTTCGCCGTCACTGCATTGCGGCTATTCGCGCGCCACCGAACACACCATGATCGGCGACCTGGATGTGGGCGATGCACGTTTCGACGTGGATAGCCTGGTCTACGGCTGGTTCGACAAGTGGCTCAAGGGCGTGGATAGCCCGGTGATCGATAAGCAGGCCAAGGTCATGTACTACGTGATGGGCGAGAACAAATGGCACAACACGCAGACCTGGCCGCCGGTGGGTGCCGTCACCCGTGACCTGTACTTCACCAGCGGCGGCAAGGCCAACACGCTGTACGGCGATGGCAAGCTCGTGGCGGATGCCGGTGGCACGGACCACCCGGATACGTTCCTGTACGACCCCATGAACCCGGTCACGACGTTCGGCGGTGGCGGCTGCTGCCAGGGCAACGCGGTGAAGTTCGGCTCATTCGACCAGAACACGCAGCTCGCCCGTAACGACATCCTCGTGTACGACTCCGAGCCGTTCAAGGAAGGCACGGAAGTCTCAGGCCCGATCACGGTCACACTGTACGTATCGTCCGATGCGAAGGACACCGACTTCACCTTCAAGGTGATGGACGTGTACCCCGATGGTCGTGCCTTCAACCTCACCGAGAACATCCAGCGCATGCGCTACCGCGAGGGCTACGACAAGCCGCCGGTGTGGATGAAGGATGGCGAGGTGTACAAGGTGACGTTCCAGCCGATCGACACTAGTAACTTCTTCTTCCCGGGCCACAAGCTGCGCGTGGCCGTGTCGAGCAGCAACTTCCCGCGTTTTGACCGCAACCTCAACACGGGCGGCAACAATTACGACGAAGCCAAGGGCGTCATCGCACACAACGCGGTGCACCACGATGCGGAGCACCCGTCGAAGATCACCTTCACGGTCGTTCCCCGCCAGTAACCCTTGACGTTGGCCGGCCCCGGGGCAGCCCCCGGGGCTGGTGCCGCCACACATGCCGAGCGGTTCGTCGCGACGACGAAGCCGCCGTTCTGCGGATGAAGGTAGCCGAACAGGCTACTGAAACAATAAAGAATCGCTAGCAACAGACTCATTGACGGGCTCCTTCGTCACATGGCGCGGAAAATGGCCATGAACGGCTGGCTCACGGTGAGGGTTTCAGGGCGACCACGAAGATGCAGGCAACCTCTTCCCCCGTCATCGCGCTCGACCGAGGCGACCTGGCGGAGGTTCACGATGGTGGAACGGTGGATCTGCCGGAACGTGCGTGGATCCAGGTGCTCAAGCAGTTCCCTGATCGGCTTGCTCAGCAGCGCATCGCCATCGACGGTGGCGACCAGCGTGTATTTGTTGTCGGCACGAAAATAGATCACGTCCTCGACCATGATCAGCCGGGTCGCCCTGCCCGTGCTTGCCGTGATCCAGGTAAGCGGCACGTCCGGCGTAGCATCGAACTGGTCACGCATATCCTTTGCAAGACGCCCCGCCCGACTGGCGTGCTTCTCCGCATCGGCCAGCCGGCTGCGCAGGCGCTCCACCGTTTGCGCGAGCCGTTCCGCACTCACCGGTTTCAGCAGGTAATCCACGGCGCCCCGTTCGAACGCATCCACAGCGTACTGGTCGTACGCGGTGATGAAGACAACGAGCGTGCGCGGGCTGGCATCGGCCGCGGCAGCAGCCACTTCCATGCCGGTAAGGCCGGGCATGCGGATATCGAGGAAGGCGATGTCGGGCTGGTGCTCGACCACCGCGTCGAGCGCTTCGCCACCATCCTCGGCGACGGCCACCACCTGCAAATCCGGCCAGGCCTTGGCCAACTCCCGCTGCAATGCCGCCGCGAGCAGCTTTTCATCTTCGGCGATGATGCACTTAGGCATGCGCCGGCTCCGCGATCGGCAGCGTGATGGTGGCGGCCACGCCACTGGGGAAGTTGTTGCCAATGGTGAAGGTCGCCGCGTTGCCGTAGGTGAGGCGCAGGCGTTCACGCAGGTTCTTCAGGCCAATGCCGGTGCCGGTGCTGTCGGTACGCAGCCCCAGGCCATCATCGGCCACGGTGAGCGACAGGCCAGTGGGATCGCATGCGGCGCGAATCCATACGCCACCGCCGCCGGGCTTGGGCTCGAGCCCGTGCTTGATGGCGTTTTCCACCAGGGTCTGCAACATCATGGACGGCATGGCATAGGCCTGGCAGTTCACCGGAACATCGACGTGCACCGCGAGGCGCTCACCCATGCGCAGGCGCATGATTTCAAGCCACGCCGTGCTCCGCTCCAGCTCCTGGCCCACGGTAGACAGTGAACCATCCGTGCGCGGCAACGAGCGGCGCAGGTAATCGATAAGGTGTCCCAGCATTTTGTCTGCGCGCGCCGGATCGGTACGCACCAGTTCCTGGGCGCTGGCCAGGGTGTTGTAGAGGAAGTGCGGCTCCACCTGCGCCTGCAGCAAGGAAAGCTGCGCTGCGGTGAGTTCCTTTTCCATGGCGGTCTGCCGGGTGTCGGCGCGCTCGCGGTTGCGACGCTCCGTGATCCGCTGGGTCAGTGCACGCACCAGGGTCTCGGCCTGCTCCAGCGACACACCACCATCGGGGTTGAACCAGTCGCTCCATGCACCGCTATCCGGCTCACACACAAAAAGCACAGTGCACGCGCCGTCGCCAGGCACCACGGATGCACTGATACGCGTATTCCGTTCAAAGGGATCGCGTGGGCGACGCTTGCGTAACGGCACCGGCTGCGCCGGCGGCTCGGCGATCGAGTGGCGGATAATGCCACGCACCTGCAGGCCACCGCGTGCCGCGCTCACATCCTGGATATCCGGCAAGGCACGCACCACCTGCTCGACCAGGTCAAGGGTCTCATCAGCGCCGTAAGGCACCTCCACACGCCGGCGCTGGCGGTTGGCGACCGTTTCCGGATCGATACGGCCAGCGATGGTACGCACGCGATAGAGGTGGCTCACGCCCCGCCCGAGCGCCAGCAGTAATCCCGCGAACCAGATGAGGGTGAAGATCGTCGGGAAATCGTGGCTGATGTCCATCGCCTGCCAGCACACCAGCATGACGCACAGCGCGGCGATCCATGCAGCGATCAGGCGGGCGAGGAAACGGATGCTGGCCATGCGCGGCACTCCCTTGAAGATGGCGGCGAGCATACGACGGCGCACCTGCCCCGGCATGGCTTATCCGACGAAACGCCACGAGGGCCGACGAAACAGGCGCTTGCGTGGCCCCCTGGGGGTGGCGCGGCGCAGCATGACCTGAGCCGGCGCATGGTCCATGCTCGGGAAACGGCTCGAAGCGGTGGGGACCGCGAGCCTCGACCAAGGGGTTAATGCATGGCTTTGCTGCTCATCGTTTTCGCTGTCGTCGTTCTTGCCATCTATCTCGGCATCCAGCTCCTGCCGAAGAACCATCCTTCCAACTGGCTACTGGGCATCGTGGGTGGTGCCTGCCTGGTCCTGGCCTGGTACGCCATTTTCCGGCCCATGCTCATCGCTTCCGGCGGCGACCCGTCCCTGGCCGCGCTCGGCCTCACGGCCGCCGGTATCGTCTCGTGCATGCTCGGCGTGGTTTGCCTTGGCGTGTGCGTGTGGCGCGATCCTGCTCGCTTCTGGATGCTCTCCATCGTATTCATTGGCGTTATCGGCGCCACCCAGGTAACAGCCTGACAAGATGACCGCCGGCTCAAACGCCGGCGGTCATGACCAGGTGTCGGTAATCGCGTGCGGATAGCACGGCGTTTCCGTTACTGACTTCGAGCACACCCTTCGCGCCGAACGGCAAGGTCCATTTATCGGGCCCGTGGCCGAACGCCAGCCCACGCAGCATGGGCAACCCGCAGGCCTGGCCAAATCGCTCCAGCGCGTGGTCAATATCGTAACCATTATCGTATTCGCTGACACGCTGGCCGCCCAGGCCACCAAGCAGGATCGCCTGCTGATTTTTCAGCACGCCACCATGCAACAGTTCGTAGAGCATCCGCTCAATACGGTAAGCCTGCTCGCCGGTTTCCTCGATATACAGGATGCCGCCCTCCACGAGCGGCATGTACGGCGTACCGACCAGGCTGCACAACGCGGACAGGTTCCCGCCCCAGAGCGTGCCCTCGAGGCGTAGCGGCGCCCCACCCTCGCAGCACGACCAACCCACATCCATGGCCGGGCCCTCAAGCGCCCGCCAGAACTCTCGCCATGTCGTTTCGCGCAGATAGCCGCCGCCGAAGTCCTGGACGAGCATGGGGCCGTGCAGGCTGCCCACGCCGCAGCGAGCGAGCATGGCGCACTGGATCACGGTGAAATCGCCGTGCCCCACGAGCACGCAACGCCCATCGGCGAAGCGGGCCTTCAGGCCCTCATAATCGAGGCGATCGAGCAGCGCGATGGCACCGTAGCCACCGCAGATCGCCATGGCGACATCGGGCAGTGGGTGATCGGGATCGGCCAGGCGGTTGATGTCGTCGGCCCGCTCGGCGTCACTGCCGGCAAAGCGCAGGGCCACCCGATCCACCACGTTGCCGCCGTGCACCGTGTGCCCGGCGGCTTGTAGTCGTTCGATGGCGCGCTGGCAGGCGGCACGATCCTCGGCGTAACCAGACGGAGCTAAAAGGCGGATATCAAGTCGTTTCGGCATGTGATGCAAGCTTGGACTTGCCATACCAATACCGCTACGCCCGGAGAAAGGCAACCGGAAGTTGGCTGCACCGCGATTCACGGCCGGTCCGCCCATCACAGGCCCCGGCGCCCAAAAGAAAAACGCGCCGCTCGCGCGGCGCGTAAAAACGAGGAGACATCTTGATGTTTCACGGTTCCAGCCCTTCCCCTGTCGTGCGCATCCCGGCACTCGGGGGTTATTAGAAAGGGACTGGCCCCGGTCAGCTGTTCAATTGTGGCAGGCCGCTACGCCGAAACGGCATGAGGGCGCCACCGCCCTCAGATGTCGTCGATCTCCTCCATCGCCAGATCATCGGGCACGCTGCGGGTGAGCGTCTCACGCGGCTGCTCGCCGAACACGCTGCGATATTTCTCAGCAAACCGCGAGAGATCCCACATGCCACAGCTGAGTGCCACGGATTTGACCGAGCGGCGTCCCGCCTCGGCGGTGACAAGGCTGCGGTGCGCCGTGCACAGGCGCAACATGGCCAGGTACCGATTGGGCGGAATGCCCAGCAGGTCGTCAAAGGCGTAGCGCAGGCCGCGCTCGCTGGCACCCGCCGCCTGGCACAGCTCCTGCGAATAGATATCGCGACGCAGGTTGGCACGCATGAAGCGCTCTGCGCGCCGCATGACCTGGTAGTGCGCACGGCGCCCGCGCGAGGCGACCGGGCGATCTTCCGATGAGGACGACAGCGCGACGCGAATGTGTTCGTCGAGCAAATCCTCGATGGGCGCGAAGCCATCATCCTCGCCATCGCGTACCCGATCACGGATCTGTCGCCACGCACGCTTGAGCGGCTCGGACGTCACGGCAAACAGGCGAAGGCGCTGCGCGGCCATGTCGACATCGGCGTGATCCGATGCCATGAAGCGCGAGCGGAAACGCGCATAAGGCGCGACCACCAGCGTGAAACGCGCACCACGCTCGAACATAAAGTCGGTCGGCGTGCCACGCAGGAGTGTCACGGCCATCTCCGACTCGATGCCAACGCCCTGGCACCAGCTGCGCTCACCTGCTTCATGCATGTAGATGAGCATGCAAGCGTCGTCAGGGACCGTGAGCGAACCACGGACGTCAAAATCGAGATGAGCGGTGAAATACGACACACCGTCATGGGTTCGGGACGCGACGGCGGCGCGCGGTCGCGCGGGGCTCAGCGTCAACAGATCGACCTCGCATACGCCCATGGCGGCGCCTAACGTGACGAGGTCGAAATCCTCCAGTCCTTGCACGTCGATGGGGCGCGTCATGCCTGCCCCTCCTGCATCCTGTGGTTGATGTGAGCGGCACCCCTCATGCCGCCGCCTACGGTAGATCCACTCCACTGTCCCATACGCACCCCCGCGTTGATCCAGGCAGGCCCGACGCCTGCACGTTACTCCTTGGGCACAGTGGCCACCCTACGAAAAGGATGACCCCCTGGCGCTATAACTAACTGTGTATGCGAGAAAATGCCAGCAGTTTGTGAATGTGCCGAATTAGCTTAGGGGTCGCTGGAAACATTTGATGAATCTGGCAAAAGCGCCGCTTGTGCGAGCCCGGAAACGACGCCCAGGGACGGATCGCCATGCACCACGGGGATCCCGGGGAAGCTGGCAGCGACCCTGTCGCGCACCTGCGGCGAGCGCGACGTACCGCCGGTGAGGAAGATGCTGGCCGGGGCGTCCGCAATATCCCCATGGGCTTCCGCAAGAAGTCGCGCCATGCGGTCGAGGAAATCCTCCGAGGCCGCGTGGAAATCACCACTCTCCGCGTGAATAGCGAGGCCCGACTCGATGAAATCGAGCTCAGCGGTCACGCGATCCGCACTGGAAAGCTCGATTTTCATGCGCTCGGCCTGCTGGTTCAGGCGCGTGGTCGCCCCCGTCCCCTGCAACGCACGCAAGCGCGATGCGAACGGCTCATCCACGCGGCGGTAATCCTGCTTACGGAATTCGCGCTGCTTGGGCAGGTTGTGCACGCTGGCCGCCTCCACGAAGTGGTGCACGGGCACGCCCGAGACATCCTTGCCAAAGAACGGCATGAGGCTGTGCAGGCTCATGCCCACGTCCAGGTCAGTACCGCCGCGGGGGAGGCCCCAACTGCGGTGCATGACCGGCAGTTCGCCCGCGCCCAGTTCGGCATAGGCGACGTCAGTGGTACCGCCGCCGATATCGACAATGAGCGCGCGCTGCCGGTCCGCGAGCGAAAGGTGGTAGTGCATGGCGGCCGCGGCGGGCTCCTCCAGGAACGAGACCGCATCAAAACCGGCAATACCTGCCGCCTCACGAAGGATGCCCAGGGCCTGCTCGCCACCCGCCGGCCCCATGGAACTGCGGAACTCCACCGGGCGGCCAATCACCGCCTCGCGCACCGGCGTCCCAAACTGGCGCGTGGCGGTGAGGCGCACGTGCTCCAGGATGTGCGCAGCGATGCTGACGATCGTCTTGCGCACGCGCGGATCCAGCTTGTAACCAAACATCGACTTGGGCGATTCGATGAGGTTGCCGGTACCTTCTTCGAGGTACGCCTCCACCGCCGCCTCACCGAACAACGCATCCTGGAAGCTGGCCACGGCTGACGACGCCGCCTCGCGCACGCGCTCCTCCATCCACTGCCGGCGCACCACGCGGATCGCATCGCGGCGCACGTCACCCTCGGAGCGCGGCGAGCGGCCGGTGCGGCGTTCATCGGCACGGGTGGCACGCATGATCGTGTCCACCTGCGCCTCCAGCGCCGGGGTCAGCACGAAGTCGTCGAAGTCGGGCACCACCTCGGGAAAGAAGACGGCGGTGCGGAACTGGCGCTCCTCGCCAAAACGCACGAGCTGCAGCTGGCCATCCACGACGGCCGCCGCGGCGGAGTAGCTGGTTCCGAAGTCGATGCCGATGCGCATGGAGTGGCCTTTCCGTACGGGGAAAACCGTCCATTATGACCTGCCCGCGTATCAGGCGACAGCGGGACGGTTGCGGCTACACTCGGGTTCCGAGCCACGAACGCCATAGGGAATCCCCGACCGATGCGCCGAATCGCCCTCGCCTGCCTGTCCGCCCTGGCCCTGGCCGCCTGCGGGAACCACGACCAGGACAAAACGGCCCCGGCGGCCGCTTCCACGGCCCCCGCCCGGCCAAGCACGGCGCCACCGCCGCCCTTGCCCGCCGTCGCCAATGAGAAGCACGACTTCACCCCTGAAATTACGGCGGGCGATTTCGCGGCCCACCTGCGGGTCATCTCCTCGGATGAGTACGATGGCCGCAAGCCCGGCACCCTGGGCGAGCGCCTGACCACGAACTACATCATCGAGCAGTTCAAACGCATGGGCCTGGCGCCCGGCAACAAGGGCGAATGGGTACAGACCGTGCCGGCGGTATCCACCGAACTTACCGGGCAGGACAGCTTGAAGCTCGATGTCGCCGAAGGCGGCGGCACGGAGTCGTTTGCGTTCGGCAACGACATGGTCGTCGGCACCTTGCAGGCCAAGGCCGATGTGTCGCTGAAGGACTCGGACATCGTGTTCGTCGGCTACGGCGTGAATGCGCCGGAATCGCAGTGGAATGATTTCGACGGCGTGGATGTGAAGGGCAAGACCCTCATCGTCCTGGTCAACGACCCGGGCTGGAGCGCCAACGATCCCAAGCTGTTCAAGGGTCGCGAGATGACCTACTACGGCCGCTGGACCTACAAGTACGAGGAAGCCGCCCGCCAGGGCGCGGCCGCGGTGTTCATCGTGCACCAGACGGAGCCGGCGGCGTACGGCTGGAACGTGGTGCGCAGCGGCTGGACCACGCCGCGCCTTGACCTGCCGGAAAGCGAAGACCCGGCGCCGCGACTGCCTGTCGCCGGCTGGCTCACGCATGAATCCGCCCAACGCCTGTTCGCCAAGGCCGGCAAGGACTTCGACGACCTCGCCAAACAAGCCGATGTGCGTGGCTTCAAGGCCGTGCCGCTCGACGCCAAGGCCAATATCGACCTGCACAGCAATATCACCCATTCGCTGAGCAACAACGTGATCGGCATGGTGAAAGGCACGGAGAAGCCCGACGAGGCTGTCGTGTACACCGCGCACTGGGATCACCTGGGCCACGACCCCAACCTGAAGGGCCACCCGATCTACAACGGTGCGATCGACAACGGCACAGGTATTGCCGCCTTGCTGGAAATCGCGGGCAAGTTCGCGCAGGAAAAGCCGAAGCGATCGGTCGTGTTCGCCGCGGTGACCATGGAGGAATCGGGCCTGCTGGGCTCGAAATACTACGTGGCGCACCCGCCGTTCCCGCTCAACAAGACGGTGGCGGATATCAACATGGATGCGCTCGCGATCACGGGGCCGACCAGGGACATGAAAGTCACCGGCCTCGGCCAGGGCACGCTGGAGGACACGCTGGCGGAGGTACTGAAGGCCGATGGGCGCGTGGTGAGCGGCGACGATACGCCCGAGAAAGGTGGCTACTTCCGCTCCGATCACTTCAACTTCGCCAAGGCCGGCGTTCCGGCACTGGCCTCTGGCGGCGGGATCGACATGGTGACCGGCGGCAAGGCCGCGGGCCGCGCTGCCGCCGAGGATTACAACAAGAACCGCTACCACCAGCCCACCGACGTGTACGACCTGCGCTGGGATTTCACCGGCGTCATGCAGAACGTGATGGCGTACTACAAGGTGGGCGACAAGCTGGCCAACAGCGACGAATGGCCCACATGGAAGGATGGCAGCGAGTTCAAGGCAATCCGCGAAAAATCCCTGAAAAAATAATGTAGGAGCGCGCTTGCGCGCGATGGGTGTTTGATGCAAACCCCATCGCGCGCGAGCGCGCTCCTACAAAAAGCAGGCCGCCGCTCAGTAATTCACCTGCAGCTGCACGCGCACCAGCTTGCCGTCGATTCGCTTATATGGCGCTGCGCTCACATCCGTGCGGCGCATGTTGGCGAACGCCACCGCCAGCTCCACGGCGCTGTTCGGCTGCCACTCGACACCAGCCTCCAGCTCATCCACTTCCATTTTCGGTGCGTTCGTATCGAACTTGGCCGCGCCGCGGTAGGTCTGCCACTTCGCGTACGGGATCATCGAACCGAACCCGCCATCGAACTTGTACATGAGTTGCGCATAGCCGCCACGCAGCGCCTTGGTACGGATCACGCGCCGCGCGACATCCAGCTCCGGACCCTTGCCCACGGTCCACTCCGCCTGGAAGCCGAACGGCTGCGGGTAATACACGACATGGGCAGCCACGCGTCGATCGACTGAGCCCTCCTCAGGCGCATCCACGCGCGGGGTAAACGTCGCTCCGTTGATCGTCGCCGAACCTGTCGTGACGACGTAGCGCCCCGTATACGCATCGGCACCCACTTCGAGGTACTGGCCATTGGCGAATTTGAACGGGTACGAGAAGTGCACCACGGTGTGCAGCTGATCGTTGCGGTCGGGGCGGTTCGCCCCCTGGCCGTTATAGACGCCAATACCGAACATGCCGTAATCCCCGGAGCCCTTCAGGCCCGACTTCTGCAGGTAGCTGAAACGCTCCTTCGCTACGGCCGGTGACCAGTAAGCGAACACGCCCAGGTCGCGCTCGTCGCGCACGCCCGAGTTCAGCGCATCGGCGCGATCCAGCGCGATACGGTTCTGGCTGGACTGCAGGTCCTCCCAGCCGTAAGGCACCTTCGACTGGCCAGCACGGATGCGCCAGGTCTTTTCCTTGTCCAGCCAGAGGTCGGCGTAGGCATCACGCAGCTGGGCGAAGTTGGTGGTGCTCGATCCGCTGGGCGTGCTGGCCAGGTCCGGCTGGATATAAATCGACATCTTGTCGCTGACGTCGCCACTGATCACGACGCGAGCGCGGCGGATACCGAAGCCCTGGTCACGTCCGATGAAGCGGTCGCCGGGCGACTTCAGGTCCTTGGCGCCATCATCCAGGCCCTGGTTGTAGCGCATCTGGATGTAGCCACGGATGGCGAGCTTTTCGTACCAGGCCTTGGGGGCCGACGACGCAGGTTTACCCGACGCGACCGTCGCTGCCGCCGGGCTCGCGGGGTTGGCCGCGCCCGCCGCCGGTGCGGCCGCCACGGTGGCCGCAGGAGTCTGCGCCACGGGTGCCGCCGTTTCGTCCGAGGCCTGCACGAACTTGCCGAGGCGCTGCCGGCCCGGACCCGGCTCCGCAAAGATCTGCCGGGTGGCGGTATCCACGTACAGCTCGATCGCAGCCTGTGGTGCTCCCTCGGCGGCCGCAGTGCCGCACATCGTCCAGAAGGCGGCGGCCAGGGGGATTCTTCTCATGTAAAGCTGCTCCGAATGGTTTGAGAAAATACTCAAACGTCGGCGATACCGACGTCATCTGTCGGCATCGTGTTCGCAGGCCGAACCGGGCGGCACGTTACGCAGGCCCTGTTGCACTTCCATGACATCGCAAGAAACGGCAAACGATTTACCGCGTTACGCAAAAGCAACACTTCCGTCATGACCGTGTCACGGGGATAATTTGCGAAGCTCGGACCTCGCCAGGGGATTTGGCACCGTACGAACGGTTCGTACGTTGGCGAGGTTCGGTTTCCATCCCAGTACCCCCACCAGGCGGAAAACCTAACCATGTCCCATGCCAGCACGCGCCGCATGCCGCGTCGTCTCGCCATTGCCCTGAGCATCGCCACCGTCCTTTCGGCCGGCTCCGCGTTTGCGCAGGACACTGCCCAGACACCCCCTCCCGCGAACAAGACCAAGACGGCAACACTCGAAACCGTCACCGTCACCGCTGAAAAGCGCACGGAAGACCTGCAGAAGGTGCCCATCTCCATGACCGTCGTGACGGCGGAGAAGCTCGAATCCTTCGGCCAGGCGGGTGACGGCGTCCTGCAGCTCGCCTCGCGCGCGCCCAGCGTGTACGCCGAAACCTCGTACGGCCGCGAATTCCCGCGCTTCTACATCCGCGGCCTCGGCAACAGCGACTTCGATCTCAACGCGTCGCAGCCGGTGTCGATGGTCTACGACGATATCGTGCAGGAAAACCCGATCCTGAAGGGCTTCCCGCTGTTCGACCTGGAGCAGGTGGAAGTGCTGCGCGGCCCGCAGGGCACGCTGTTCGGCCGTAACTCGCCGGCTGGCGTGATCAAGTTCGAATCGCGCAAGCCCACGCAGGAAACCGAGGGTTATGCGCGCGTGTCGTACGGCTCGTATGGCACCGCCAACGCCGAAGCGGCACTTGGCGGCAAGCTGTCCAGCAGCTGGTCGGGCCGCGTCTCCGCGCTCGCGCAGCACCGCGATGGCTGGATCGATAACGACTACAAGGGCAAGAAGGACGACCTGGGCGGCTACAACGACCGCGCTGTGCGCCTGCAGGCCCTGTACAAGGCAACGGAAGATTTCGATGCCCTGATCAACGTGCACGCCCGCTGGCTCGACGGCAGCGCCATGGTGAACCGCGCGGATTCGATCACCCTGGGCAGCAACCAGTTCGTACCGGGCTTCGATCGTGATTCAGTCTCGCAGGACGGCAACAACAAGCAGCACCTGTTTACCTGGGGCAGCAACCTGCACCTGAACTGGCACTTCGGCGACCTCAACTTCACGTCCATCACGGGCCTGGAGCGCGCCACCACGTACAGCCTGGGCGACGTCGACGGCGGCTACGATGCCTCCGAGACGCCGGCCAAGCCGAGCTATACCGACCGCACCACCCCGTTCTACTCCGAGACCGCCGACGCGCTGCCGAAGGATCGCCAGATCACCCAGGAATTCCGCCTGTCGAACGACACGTCGGAGCGCCTGAAGTGGCAGGTGGGTACCTACTACTTCGATGAAGACATCGCGATCACCAACTTCTCGTACGACACGCTGAACAACCACGTGCTCAACGGCTGGGTGGACCAGAGCCAGCGCACGAAGGCTTACGCCCTGTTCGGCTCGGCCGATTACAACGTCACCGATACGTTCGACGTGCGTGCCGGTGCCCGCTGGTCGCACGACAAGCGTGATTTCAAGGCGGAGCGCTTCCTGGGCTTCACCGGCCCGGTGGGCCCGCTCACTTCCGACCCGACCGACTCGCGCTGGAGCGGCGACCTGACGGGCACGTGGCAGCTGTCGAAGAACTCGAACGTATACGGCCGCATCGCGAACGGTTTCCGCGCGCCCAGCGTGCAGGGCCGCATCAACTTCGCCAACAGCATCTCCACGGCGAAGCCGGAAACGATCACGTCGTACGAAATCGGCTACAAGTCGACCTCGGATGACAACAAGATCCGTTTCAACGCGGACGTGTACAAGTACAACATGCACAACCAGCAGCTGACGGCGGTGGGCGGCGCGACCAACGTCACGCAGCTGATCAATGCGAAGAAGACGGAAGGCTACGGCGCCGAGTTCGATCTCGAAGCGTACCTGACCCCGAACTTCTACATGACGGCTGGCGGCAGCTATAACCACACCGAGCTGAAGGACCGCGACCTGGCCGTGGCACCTTGCGGTGGTGGCTGCACGGTGATCGATCCGCTGAACGCCTCGGGCAACGCACTGATCAACGGCAACCCGCTGCCGAACGCGCCGAAGTGGATTGGCACCTGGACGGCGCGCTACGGCATCCCGTACGGCGAGAGCGGCGAGTTCTTCGTGTACACGGACTGGAACTACCGCAGCGAAGTGAATTTCTTCCTGTACGACTCGGAAGAGTTCAAGAGCAAGCCGTTCCTGGAAGGCGGCCTGCGCGTGGGCTACAACTGGGACTTCGGCAAGCGTGAGGTGGCGCTGTATGGCCGCAACATCACGAACAAGAAGGTGATCACGGGCGGTATCGATTTCAACAACCGCACCGCGTTCGTGAACGACCCAAGAATCATTGGTGTTGAGTTCCGCGCAGAGCTGTAATCCGGCTCAATGAGTCACCCCGAAAAGGCCGCGAGCGATCGCGGCCTTTTCTTTTGCGGGCTCGCCTTCGGCCTCGCACTGTTGAACCGGTTCATTCGCTGGCACGAAGCCGAAGGCGAGCCACCGGACAGGCAATGTTCCGGCAACCTCGCGCGCCGCTAAATCACCACCCATTGCAACCTTTTCACGCATGCGTGCATCCGATGACGTGCCCGGCTAGCTACCGCACTAGCGCACCCCTCAGCCCGGCATAGGCCATAAGTCATATGGAAATCCACGAGATTTTCCTTGACCCCTCGGAATCTTGTGTTATAGTTCACTACAACACCGGTCACCCAGACCACTACTGGAGAGAGCACCATGAAAACCGCAACCAACAACCTGAACGTCGTTGCCCTGGCCGCCTCTGTTGCCATCGCCGTCGCCGCCCTGGCTGGCTTCCACAGCACCTCGGTCGCCGTCGCACCGCTCACTGAGATCAACGGCACCCACGTCACCAACCTGGCCCCGGTCGTCGTCTACGCCGACACCAGCAACAGCCTGGCCTCCCTGTAACCCACGCACTACGCAGCACGTCATCGGAGTTGGAGTAATCCCATGAAAGCGCCGAACCTCATCGCACTGACCGCTTCTATCCTGATCGCCGGCACCAGCGTGTTCGCCCTGCGCTCCTTCGATGACCGCGCTGCCGACATGGTCGCCGCACCACGCTTCGTCAACGGCGTGCGCGTGGTTGACCTCCCCGCCCTCGAGGTGCGGCCCACCGACGCCGATGTGCGCGAAGCCGCCCTCCTGAGCGAGGCCACCCTGGATTCAGCTGCTGCCGCACTGCGGCGTAGCGCGGAAGACCGCGCCGCCGCCCTGATCAGCGCGCAACTCGCCATGCCCTACTATTCGTTTGGCAATGCACTGAGCCACACGGCGAAGGAATAACGTACATGTCCATCACCTGGAACGACAGCGTCCCGATTTACCGCCAACTCCGCGAACGCGTGGTGGCGATGATCCTGGACGGCGCCTTGAATGAAGGCGACCCGCTGCCGTCGGTGCGCCAGGTCGCGGGGGATTTTCAGATCAACCCGCTGACGGTTTCCAAGGCGTACCAGGAGCTGGTCGACGAACAACTGGTTGAGAAACGGAGGGGTCTTGGCATGTTCGTGATCGATGGAGCGCGCGATGCGCTGCTCAAGAGTGAAAGGGAGCGCTTTTTGCGCGAAGAGTGGCCGGCCTTGTTCGCCCGCCTGCAGCGCATGGGCCTCGACCTGAAAACCCTTATGCGTGAAGCCCCGGGCTCCACGGAGGACCTGTCATGACCGCGGTCGTCACCGCCAATGGCCTGACCAAGCGCTTCAAGAATTCCGTGGCGCTGGATGGCGCCACCTTCCAGATCGAATCCGGCCGCATCGTGGGCCTGATCGGCCCCAACGGTGCCGGCAAGACCACCGCACTGAAAGCGATTCTGGGCCTCACCACCTTTGATGGCCACCTGAGCGTACTGGGCCTGGACCCGCGCAAGGATCGCGACAAGCTGATGGAACAGGTGTGCTTCATCGCCGATGTGGCGGTGCTGCCCCGCTGGCTTAAGGTGCGCGATGCGGTGGATTTCGTCGCCAACACTCACCCCCGCTTCGACCGCGCCAAGTGCGACGCCTTCCTGGCCCGCACCAAGCTGCAGCCGCAGCAGAAGGTGAAGCAGCTTTCCAAGGGCATGATCGTGCAGCTGCACCTGGCGCTGGTGATGTCGATCGACGCCAAGTTGCTGGTGCTGGATGAGCCGACGCTGGGCCTGGATATCCTCTACCGCAAGCAGTTCTACCAGAGCCTGCTTGAAGATTACTTCGACGAGGAAAAGACCATCCTGGTCACCACGCACCAGGTGGAAGAAATCGAGCACATCCTCACCGACCTGATGTTCATCCGCGACGGCAAGATCGTGCTGGATACGGACATGGATAGCCTGGGCGAGCGCTTCTCCGAAGTACTCGTCAGCGCGGAACTTGCCGCGGCGGCCCGCCAGCTCAACCCGCTGGATGAGCGCCAGGTGTTCGGCAAGAGCATTTTCCTCTTCGACAACGTCAGCCGCCCGCAGCTTGAAAGCCTGGGCGAGGTGCGGCGCCCGTCGATCGGCGACTTGTTCGTCGCCACCATGAAGGGTACCTACGCATGAAAAGCTTCTACTGGCTGGTGAAGCGCGAGTTCTGGGAACACAAGGGTGGCTTCGTCACCGCACCCATCGTGGCCGGCATCATCGCGCTGGTGCTCAACCTCATGCTCCTGATCACGACCGAAGTGCTCGGCCGGCGCTGGGCAGGCGTGGGCAAGGGCGATAGCTTCCACACCAATTTCGACGGCGCGTTCAACGGCGATAACCTGGTGCAGGCAGGTGCGGTACTGGATATGACGCTGTACGGCGTCACCTTCCTCATCCTGGGCGTCATGGCCATCGTGGTGTTCTTCTACTGCCTGGGCGCCCTGTACGATGACCGCCGCGACCGCAGCATCCTGTTCTGGAAGTCGCTGCCGCTGTCGGATACGAACACCGTCCTGTCAAAGGCCGCGAGTGCGGTAGTGGTTGCCCCGGCAATCGCCGTAGTCACCGGCGTGATCTCCGGCCTGCTCCTGATGGTCGTGGTCGCCATCTTCGCCACGTTCCACGGCGTGCCGGCCTGGCGCCTGCTGATGGAAGCCCATCCGTTCCGCGTGGTCTTCACCCTGCTGCTCCTGCTGCCGCTGTACGCGATCTGGGCCCTGCCCACCCTGGGCTGGCTGATGCTCTGCTCCGCCTGGGCCCGCAGCAAGCCGTTCCTCTGGGCCATTGCCCTCCCGATTGCCGCTGGCATCGTGGTGAGCTGGTTCGGCCTGATGGGCCTGTTCAACCGCGGCAGTGGCTGGTTCTGGGCGAACGTGGTGGGCCGCTTGCTGGGCAGCCTGGTGCCGGGTGGCTGGGTTGGCCAGAACAACGAACTGATCATCATGCACGGCCATGACGATCCGGCCTCGGTGCTGCAGAGCCTGGACCTGGCGTACCACTACAGCGCCCTGGCCAATCCCTCCACCTGGATCGGTGCGATAGCGGGTGTGGCGATGATCGCCGGCGCGATATGGTTCCGCCGCTGGCGCGACGATTCCTGATCGAACCTTGATCGAACCCAACGCGACGGCCTCTTCGGAGGCCGTCGCTACAAGGAGAGGTGTGATGCTGCGTTCGATGCTGCTTGCGGCCGCGATGGCCACCGCCTTCCCCGCCATGGCTGCCGATGATCCGGTGCCGGGCCTCATGAAAGCCGCCGACGTACCGGGCCTGGCGATAGCCGTTATCCGTAACGGGAAAGTGGTTTCGGTGAAAGCGTACGGCTACCGGGACACCGGGAAGAAGCTGCCGCTCACCACCGATACGGTGATGTACGCAGCCTCGCTGACCAAGGCCGCCTTCGCCTATGCGCTCATGGGTCTGGTCGACGACAAGCGACTCGATCTGAACGCAAGCATCGCCAGCGACCTGCCGAAGCCGCTGCCCGACTACGAGAAGTACGCGGACCTGGCCGGCGATGAACGCTGGAAGAAGCTGACACCGGCCTTGCTGTTGAGCCATCGCTCCGGCTTTCCCAACTTCCGCTTCTGGCCACCGGGCAAGGATTTCGACGACAAGGCGCCGCTAAAGTTCTACCAGGAGCCCGGCACGACATACGGGTACTCCGGCGAAGGCATCAACCTGCTCCAGTTCGTGATCGAGAACGGCAAGGGTATCGATGTGGCGACGCTGATGCAGGACCGCCTGTTCAAGCCGTTCAACATGACCCGCACCAGCATGAGTTGGCGCGATGACTTTGCCGATAACAACACCATCGGTTACGACCTGGATGGCAAGGCCATCCCGCACAAGCAGCGCGGCTCGGCGCGCGCCGCCGGCTCGATGGATACCACGATCCACGACTACGCGAACCTCGTGGCCGCCATGGTCCGCGGCGACGGCCTTTCCAAAACCACCTACGCGACCTGGCTGAAACCCGTGGTCCGCATCCATTCCGTGCAGCAGTTCCCGACCATGGGCGCGCCGGATAGTAACGACAACGATTCGATTTCGCTGGGCTACGCCATGGGCGTGGGGACGTTCGATTCACCGCGCGGCCCAGCGTTCTTCAAGGGAGGCCACGATGACGGCACCAACAATGTCTTCGTGTGCCTTGAACGATCGAAGGATTGCGTGCTGATCATGAGCAACTCCTCGCACGCGGAATCGATCTTTCCTGCCTTGATCAGCGCCACCCTCGGGAAGACCTGCTTTCCGTGGTACTGGGAGGGGTACATCCCGTATGACCAGCCGGGGTTGAAGGGGCAGCCCGTCGTGCCGAACGCGCATCCGGCCTGCCCTCGCTGAGGGCGCGCCTACAACGTTTGGCCAGTTGCGGCGCCCTCGCCACCCCCGTAAAACCGAGCCTTCGCGACCGGAAGCCGCGAAAGGGGGAATCGGGGATCATCGGCGGGGAGAACCACCATGACCGATCCATCGGGGGATGCCGCGCAGCCAACGGTCGCGCAGCACGAGCAAGACGCGCTAGCCGAACGACGCCGCAAGGCGAACGTCGTACAAAACGATCCCGTCGTAGGACTCGCGCTTTCAGGTGGCGGCATCCGTAGTGCGACCTTCTGCCTCGGCGTGCTTCGGTCGCTGGCGCGCAACGGGCTGCTCCACCGCTTTGATTACCTCTCGACCGTCTCCGGCGGAGGCTACGCCGGCTCCGCGCTCGGCAGGCTCTTCAACGCGTCAGCCACGGGCAATGCAGCCGCTGTTGAAGCCGGCGTCGCGCGTGACGACACCTCGTTCCTCTGGTGGTTGCGCAACAACGGCCGATTCCTCGCGCCGGCCGGCACCAAGGACCTGGTGCAGGCCTGGAGCAGCCATTTGCGTGGATTCCTCGCGACGCAGATGGAGATCGCGGTACTGACTCTACTGCTCGCCTGCGTTGTCACGCTGCCGCACTTGGCATACGTGACTTGCGCAGCTCCCGACACCGTGGCGCCTTTCGCTTCCAGCATCTGGTGGTGGCTGCTGCCGATTCCCGCGGCGATCGCTGCCATCGCTTGCTATGGCTACTGGTTCCTGGGCCGGACAAGTATCGCCGGCGTACTGACGGCGCTGATCGCGGCCGTCGTAGCGGCCACCCTGGCGTGGCGCGCGTGGAACGGACTTCACGATGTGGAGCAGTACATGTGGTTCAGCGCCGCGCTACTGCTCGCCCCCGCCCCGATCGCGTGGGTCGCGACGCGAATCAGCGGCGCGCTGCGCCCCGCCGACGCGAATCGCGTGCGCTATACAACGGCGTTTGCCTGGTGCCTGAAGCTGCTGGCACTGGTGGCCGTACTTGGCGCGCTTGATATGGCCAGCTGGTACGTGCACGACAAGTTCTCTCCCAGCGCCCAGGTGAATACCGGCTGGCGGCTGGCCACGACCGCTGGCGTCGCCACGGCGGTATTCGCCGTCGTGCGCGCCCTGGCTCCGGCGGCGGGTTCAATGGGAAAGTCAGGCACCAGGCTACCTTGGCTGTTGCTGGCACAGCTGCTTGGACTGGTCATGCTGGCGGTGCTCGCCGTGTTTTGGACCACCGTGTTTCAGTTCCTCGTGTTCCCTGCCGATCAGCGCGGTCTGGACTGGCTACCCAGCGCATGGTCGCGATGGGTCGCCGCGCTCGCCGTGGCGCTGCTGTACCTGGGCTTCAACGGGCGTGCGCTCAACCAACTCAATCAATCGTCGCTGCATCTGTTCTATCGTTCGCGCCTGGCACGCACTTACGTCGCGGTGGGCAACGGCCCCGTGCCGGGCTCGGCTGGCCCCACGCGTTTCCCTGCGGACGTGCTTACAACAAATACCCGGCCGATCACCGAGGGCATCGCCAAGGTCACCGAGCTGATGCCTGGTGACGACGTGGCGCTTCCCGTCTACACACCGCACCGCTTCGGTGGTCCCATCCACCTCATCAACTGTTGTATCAACCAGACCGTGGATGACCGCACAGGCACGTACAACGCCGACCGCAAGGGCGTATGCGTGACCGTGAGCGCACTGGGCGTGGAGACCGGCACGCACGGGCCGGAGGCATCCGCCGCAGGCACGCTTGCCGGAACGACACTCGCCGAATGGATCGCGATTTCAGGTGCCGCCGTAAGTTCGGGCATGGGCTCCAATACGCGCCCTGGTGTGGCAGCCCTCCTGTTTCTCAGCGGCCTGCGCCTTGGTTATTGGCAGCGCAACCTCGATAACCCCAACCCGCCACCGCGACGCCACCGGCTGGTGCCCAAATACACCGCCATGCTGCGTGAAATGCTTGCCCGCTTCCCCGGCCTGCGCAGCCCCTACTGGTACCTCACCGATGGCGGCCACTTCGATAACACGGGGGTCTACCCCCTGTTGAAGCGGGAGCTGCCACTCATCGTGCTGGTGGATTGCGGTGCCGATCCGGACTACCAGTTCGCCGATGTCGAGAATCTGGTTCGCAAAGCGCGAATCGATTACGACGCGGGCATCGCCTTCGTGGACCCAACGCAACTGGCGGCCATACCTGGCACACCCGCGTTCGGCACGCCCGATTCGATTTCCGCCGATCCGGGCGCCGCGCATCTGCTCCTTGCTCGCATCTGCTATGCGAGTGGCGCCCGCGGCACATTGCTGATCATCAAGCCGAGGCTTCAGGAGAGCATGTCGCTCGATATCGCAGGCTATGCCGATCGCGACCCCACCTTTCCCCAGCAAAGCACCGCACAACAGTTCTTCAGCGAATCGCAGTGGGAGAGTTACTGCCAGTTGGGCCGTACACTGGGCGATGCCGTGTCGGCCAACGTCCTGACGAGCGCCGCAACGTGGGCGTGGGCGACACCAGTGATCGGCACGCAATCGACGGGCCTCTCCCCCACGCCAGCGCCAGAGCCTCGCCAGCGCGCCGCGCGTGTGGCGACCACCGTGGGCACTTCGATCGGCGTCGGCGCACTGCTTACCGCGCTGGTCGCCGGCTGGCAGACACTGGACGATGAGCGTCAGCAGCAGGCCGCACTGCGCACGGCGGCGATCGCGCAGACGACAAAGGTCAGCGGCGAGGTGTATGACATCGGCGACACGCTGGCGAAGGGTGGCGCATTCGACAGCAAGCTGCGCAAGAGCATCGACACCCTGGTGGCCGATTTATCCGCGCTATCCATGAGCGATGATCTGCGCAATCGTGTCGGCACACTGGTGGACCCCTTGTCGCAGGCATGCAAGCGCACCGTGGATAGCCGCGATGCCGACACCTGCGGCGATTCACTGATGTCTCTCAATAACCAGTTGGATCCACCCGATAGTGCGTGGACGCTCGCGATGAGCAGCTACGACCGCTGGCGAGACCAACACGCACAGGCCGCGCCGCCGCCGATGTCGAGCTCCCCAGGCAACGTCACCGCCGTGACCGAACCAGAAACGGGCAGCGCAGCACCGCCATCCATGGCAGCGCCTGAGGCCATGCCGGCGACGGCGCAAACCACCATCGTGGCAACGGGGTCGCACGATACGTACGCCGAGGCGACTCCACCCCCACCACCGCCTCCACCGCCCAAGGCAGCGCCCGCGCCACCGCCGCCGCCGCCGGCGCCGTCAGCGGAAACCACTCAGCCCGTCGACAGTACGGCACTCGCCAGCCGGGTGACCGATCAATGCGCCGCATCCGGCCAGCCCTTTACCCTGTATACGCAGGTGTACGACGAAAACACCCGCACCCTTGCGAGTACAGCCCTTGCGAAGGTACGTGCCATGGGCGTCGTCGTGCCGGGCATCGAGAATGTCAGCGCGACGGCGGCAAGCAAGGGCCGCGCGGCACCGTACGAGTGGAGGACGGCCACGGTTCTCTATCCGCCGGAAGGTGCCGCTTGCGCCACGGCCCTGGTGGCATGGGCCAACGCCGCCGTGCCGGCTCTGAAGAACGTGCCGGCACGCGCGGTACCCATGCGCGCCGGCGTCGGCAGGCCTAACGTGCTGGAGTTGTGGCTGCCGCGAAGCCGCTGATGGGGCGGTGCTTAGCCTCCGCCGCCACCGCCCCCATGGATCCCGCCCTTCGTCAGCGCGGCGGGATCCAGCAACTTCGCCAGCTCCGCCTTCGAAAGGCCGGTGGTTTCCAGCGCCACCTCCATGATCGGCCGCTTTTCCTTGTAAGCCTGCTTGGCCGTGGCTGCGCCCTTCTCGTAGCCGATGACCGGGTTGAGCGCGGTGACGAGGATGGGGTTCTTGTCGAGGGCTTCGCGCACGTGCTCTTCGTTTACCTTGAAACCAGCGATGGCCTTATCGGCGAGCAGCGTGGTGACGTTGGCGAGGATCTCGATCGACTGCAGCAGGTTGTAGGCGATGACCGGCAGCATGACGTTGAGCTGGAAGTTGCCCGACTGGCCAGCGATGGCGATGGTGGCGTCGTTGCCGATCACCTGCGCGGCGACCATGGCGGCGGCCTCCGGAATCACCGGGTTGACCTTGCCCGGCATGATCGACGAGCCCGGCTGCAATGCAGGCAGTTCGATTTCGCCGAGGCCGGCGAGCGGGCCGGAGTTCATCCAGCGCAGGTCGTTGGCGATCTTCATCACCGCCACGGCGAGCGCGCGGAGCTGGCCCGAGAGTTCAACCGGCGCATCCTGCGCGGCCATGCCCGAGAAGTAGTTATCCGAGGATTCGAACTTCATACCGGTGAGCTTGCTCAGCTCGGTGGCGACCGCCGGACCGAACTTGGGATCGGCGTTGATACCGGTGCCGACGGCGCTACCGCCCTGCGGCAGGCGGCGGGTGCGCTTGAGGGTGTCGCCGATGCGTTCCTCGGCATCACGAACCTGGGCAGACCAGCCGGAGAGCTCCTGGCCAAAGGTGATCGGCATCGCATCCATCAGGTGCGTGCGGCCGGTTTTCACCACCTTCTTCAGTTCCTTGGCGCGGACGTCGATCGTCTTGCGCAGGTGCTTCAGGGCGGGCAGCAGCTTTTCGCTGGTCGCAAGGGTGGCACTGACCAGGATCGCCGTGGGGATCACATCGTTGGAGCTCTGGCCCGCATTGACGTGGTCGTTGGGGTGCACCTTGGCGCCCGCGGCCTCGGCAAGGTGAGCGATCACCTCGTTGGCATTCATGTTGGAACTGGTGCCTGAGCCGGTCTGAAACACATCGATCGGGAAGTGCTCATCGACCTCGCCCGCGGCGACCTTGTCGGCGGCGGCACGGATGGCCTTGGCGGTGGCCTTGTCGAGCTGGCCGAGCTTCACGTTGGCTTCGGCGGCCGCGGCCTTGACCAGGCCCAGGGCCCGGATGAACTCGCGCGGCATGCTGAGGCCGGAGACCGGGAAGTTATCCACGGCCCGCTGGGTCTGGGCCCCGTAGAGGGCTTTTGCGGGCACCTTCAATTCGCCCATGCTGTCGCGTTCGGTACGAAAACGGGTCGTCATTGCGGGGGATCCAGGTTGTAGGGAACCTGCTAACGATAGACCTATTGGGTTTTAGGCGTCACCGCTTCGTCAGCCTATCGCGCGCAAGCGCGCTCGCACATGGGATCTGAGCGGGCCCTGTAGGAGCGCGCTTGCGCGCGATCCGGCCGCAGGGCGGCCGCCCGGGTATAATCGGCGGCTGCCCCGTTTCTCGCTTCCAGGACCCCACCCATGTCCCACGCCACGCTGACCGCCCTTTCGCCGCTGGATGGCCGCTACGCCTCCAAGTCGGGTTCGCTGCGCCCCATCTTCAGCGAGTTCGGCCTGATGCACCGCCGCGTCCACGTGGAGATCCACTGGCTGCTGGCCCTGGCCCGTCACCCGGGCATCGTGGAGCTGCCGGCGTTCCCGGCCGATTCGGTGGCCCGCCTGGAAGCCATCGCCAACGACTTCTCGGTCGATGACGGCGAGCGGATCAAGGCGATCGAAGCCACGACGAACCACGACGTGAAGGCCGTCGAGTACTTCATCAAGGAAAAGATCGGCAACGATCCGGCCCTGGCCCAGGCCAAGGAGTTCGTGCACTTTGCCTGCACCAGCGAAGACATCAACAACCTGGCCTACTCGCTGATGCTGCGCGATGCACGCGAAACCGTGCTGCTGCCGTCGCTCGACCAGGTGATCGCCAAGCTGCGCGGCATGTCGCACGAGTTCGCCGGGCTTTCGCTGCTCTCGCGCACCCACGGCCAGACCGCCTCGCCCAGCACCATGGGTAAGGAACTCGCCAACGTGGTCGCGCGCCTGGAGCGCCAGCGCAAGCAGCTGGTCGCCATCGAGATCCCGGGCAAGATCAACGGTGCCGTCGGCAACTACAACGCGCACGTCATCTCCTACCCGGCGGTCGACTGGCCGGTGCTGGCCTCGGCCTTCGTCGAAGGTCTCGGCCTCACGTTCAACCCGTACACCACGCAAATCGAGCCGCACGACGGCATCGCCGAGTTCGCCGATGTGCTGCGCCGTATCAACATCATCCTGATCGACCTGGCTCGTGATATCTGGGGCTACATCTCCCTGGGCTATTTCCGCCAGGCGCTGAAGGCGGGCGAAGTCGGCTCCTCGACCATGCCGCACAAGGTCAACCCGATCGACTTTGAGAACGCGGAAGGCAACTTCGGCCTCGCCAACGCGCTACTCGGCCACTTCGCCGAGAAGCTGCCGATCAGCCGCTGGCAGCGTGATCTCACCGATTCCACGGTGCTGCGCGCCCTGGGCACCGCTTTCGGCCATTCGCTGGTCGCGCTGGAATCGCTGATGAAGGGCCTGGGCAAGCTCAACGTCAACGCCGAACGCATCGCCGCCGACCTCGATAACAGCTGGGAAGTGCTGGCCGAAGCCGTGCAGACCGTCATGCGCCGTTACGGCCTGCCGGAACCGTACGAGCAGCTCAAGGCCCTCACCCGCGGCCAGGGGATCACGAAGGATTCGATGCGCGCCTTCATCGACGGTCTGGACATGCCTGCCGATGCGAAGAAGGCGCTGGCCGAACTGACCCCAGCCAGCTACATCGGCCTTGCGGACAAGCTCGCCAAAGCCATCTGACGCCACGCAACACACGCCCGACCAGGGAAGGTTCGCCCCGCTTCCGGGGTTTCATTACAGGGGATACATCACATGCGCGCCATGCATTTTGCGCTCGCCTTTTTCCTGCCGGTGGCGGTCCACGCCACCACCGTGCAGGAGCTGGCCGCCAGCCAGCTTGACCGACTCGGCGCGGCCTGCCCGGATCCAGGGAAGGTCAGCTTCGTCACGAACGCCCTGACCGAACTGAAGGCCGCGACCCACCCCGAGGATTGGCGCATCCTCTTCGCCTTCGAACAGGCAGAGCATGCGGAGTTCGTGCACTCGCCACCGTGCGAAGCCGCGTTGCGGCAGAACACCGTGGATGGCACGGCATTTTTCCTGGAAACCCAACCTGCCGACTCGCGGTGGCTCGATATCGCGCGACAGAAGGAAGCGTCTGCGCTGCTTGATCTGGCAATGACCGGTAATGCGGCGGACAAGGTACCCCGCCTGGCGAAAGCGGCCGCCCTGCTCCAGACCAACATGGACCAGGAACCGAGCAGAGGGAAGAAAGAGGACATCGCGAAAAGCATGTCGTATTACTTCGCGTCGCACGCATATCTCAACGCGGCGAAGCTGGCCACCCATCCGGACGATGTGGCGTCGATGAACGCCACCGCGCTGTCGATCGCGCGCGCTGGCATGGCCAAGGCCACTGATCCCTCCGAGATCGTCGAGCCTTACGGTATCGCACTGGGTGAAACCGCGCGGCATGCGCCCCAGGACAGCCCCGAGCGGCGTGAGGCTCTCGAAGAGAGCATCAAGGCCTTCTCCACGGTCAGTAGCAAGGACCCCCTCGCCGCTTACAACATCGCCGTGGATCACATTCTCCTGGGCGATCTCGCTGCCGCGAAGGCGGACATCCAGGCCATGGCCGATGGCAAGCGCATCGACGGCCAGGTCTGCATCGGCATCATGACCGACCCCGATCTTGCCCCCCTGCGCGATGCGAACCGCGACTGGACGGTGCAGCTGGTGCGCGCCCAGTGCAAGCCGACCCTGGAACGCCTAAGCCACCGCCCCCTCTGACCGGGGTCCGGCTGGGGCGATCTGATGCACAGCCCAGCCCCGGCCCGATTACAATCCCGCCCATGGCCATCAAGACCCCCACCCAAAAGCCCCTCCCCATCGAAGTCCGCGGCAGCGCCTCGCAGCCGCTGGGCATGAGCCCCACGCAGTTCCTGCGCGATTACTGGCAGAAGCGTCCGTTACTTATCCGCAATGCCTTCCCTGATTTCGAGGCGCCGATCGAGCCCAACGACCTTGCCGGCCTGGCCTGCGAGGAAGGCGTGCTGTCCCGCCTGATCATCCACGATGAAAAGCGCGACAAGTGGACGGTGAAAACCGGCCCGCTCACGGAGGCCGAATTCGGCAAAACCCCCAAGCGTGACTGGACCCTGCTGGTCCAGGACGTCGACAAATGGGACGCCGATGTGGCTGGCCTGCTCGATACCTTCGCCTTCCTGCCCAGTTGGCGGGTGGACGACATCATGATTTCGTACGCCGAGGACGGCGGCGGCGTGGGTGCCCATGTCGACCAGTACGACGTGTTCCTGCTACAGGGCCTGGGCCAGCGCCACTGGGCGATCAGTACCGACCCGGATGCCCCGCTGGATTTCCGCGATGACGTGGAGCTCAAGCAGCTGAAGACCTTTGAGCCCACCAACGAATGGCTGCTGGAGCCGGGTGACATGCTGTACCTGCCGCCGGGCGTGCCGCACGACGGCGTGGCGCTGGGCGATTGCATGACCATCTCGGTGGGCATGCGTGCCCCCTCGCAGGCCGAGCTCACCGGCGACCTGGCCGATTTCCTGGCCGAGCGCATGCCGGAAGAACTGCGCTATACCGACCCCGACCTGACGCCGGCCAAGCGTGCGGGCGAGATCGATTCGGCCGCGCTGAACCGCTTGCGCCAGGCCCTGCCGTTCGCCGCCGCGCTGGATCGTGACCTGCTGGCCGACTGGTTCGGCCGCTTCATTACCCGCTACCGCAACGCGCAGGAAGCCGCCGCGCCGCCCAAGGCAACCACGGCGGCCGCGCTGGACAAGGCCATCGAGGCCGGCTCGACCTTCGTCCGCCACCCGTTCGCCCGGCTGGCCTGGGTGCGTGGCAAGAACGACGCCACGCTCTATGTCAGCGGCACGGCCTATGAATGCCCCACCGAGCTGGCGGACGCCCTCTCCGCCCAACGCGAGCTGACGTTCGATAAGGCCCCCGCAGCCGCCGGCAAGGCGGTACTGCTGGCCCTGGTCAACGATGGCCACCTCGGCATCCGCAAGGGTCGCCGCCGGTGACCGGCCCGGCGGATAGGGCACTCGTGGCGCAGGACCGGGCTGGTCTGGACGCCGCCCATGTCCGCCTTCTCTCGGCCGCCCGCTACCGGGCATCGATCTACCTGCCGGTCATGGATGCCGGCGTGCTGGAAAGCGACCCCGTGATGGCCGAGCTGAGAAGGCTCGCCACCAGTGGCCGCCAGGCTCGCGTACGCATCCTCACCCATGATGCCAACCGGGCCCATCGCGAAGGCCACCGCCTGGTGGCCCTCGCCCAGCGCCTGCCCACGGCGGTAAGCATCCGCGTGCCCACCGACGAGACCCACCTCCGCTACGGCTCGGCCTTCACCACCGACGAGACCAGTGCGTTTCTGTTCAGGCCCGTGGCCCTGCGCTTCGATGCCGAGGGATCCCTCGATGCCCCCGGTGAAACCGGCCGTTTGACCGCGTATTTCGATGAGGTTTGGGAGCGGGCGGAACCGGCCTGGGAAATCAGACCATTGGGTATTTGATATCTCAGACATACGGCAAAAAGCTTGGCGCGGCGCAATGTCACGGGGCTATACTTAACGAATTCTTTGCCGCGGGCGAGTAATCCCCAACACCCGCGACAGCCCGCCCTTTCCGTGTGTGCCGGTGGTGACGTGAGCGCAAATCTGATTCGCGAGTTTTCCGAAACTTCCCAACTCGCCGGCGGTAACGCCGATTACGTAGAGCAAATCTACGAAGCCTGGCTTTCCGATTCGGGCAGTGTCCCGGCGGAATGGGATGCGTATTTCAAATCGTTCAAGGGCCGCGAGGCCGGTGATGTCGCCCATTCCGGTGCCATCGCCCGTATCGAAGCCGCGCAGAAACAGCGTCGCGGCAACGGTGCCGTCACTGTCGCCGCCCCGGCCGACAACGCCTACGCCCAGAAACAGGCCGGCGTGCTCCGCCTGCTCACGGCCTACCGCTCGCGTGGCCACCTGGCCGCCAAGCTCGATCCCCTCGGCCTGACCGCCCCCGATGTCGACGCCCCGGATCTCGGCCTCGCGTTCCACGGCCTGTCCGATGCCGACCTCAACACCGAATTCGATTGCGGCACCTTCGCCGGTGGCGGCCAGCGCATGGCGCTGCGCGACCTGTGGGCGAAGCTGAAGGCGATCTACACCGGCACCGTCGGTGCCGAGTTCATGTACATCTCCGACTACGACCAGCGCAGCTGGATCTACTCGCGCATGGAAAAGGCCGCCGGCAACCCGGGCCTGGACAAGGGCGAGAAGGTGCGCGTGCTCGAGGCGCTGACCGCGGCCGAAGGCCTGGAGCGCTACCTGCACACCAAGTACGTCGGCCAGAAGCGCTTCTCGCTGGAAGGCGGCGACAGCCTCATCCCCATGGTGGATGACGTGGTCCGTGCCGCCGGCGATAACGGCGTCAAGGAAGTCATCATCGGCATGGCCCACCGCGGCCGCCTGAACGTGCTGGTCAACATCCTGGGCAAGGCCCCGGCGCAGCTGTTCAACGAGTTCGAAGGCAAGTTCGAGCACGACGACAGCCCGATCCACACCGGCGATGTGAAGTACCACCTGGGCTTCTCGGCCGATGTCAAAACCCCGAAGGGTGGCGTGCATGTCGCGCTGGCCTTCAACCCGTCGCACCTGGAAATCGTGAACCCCGTGGTCGCCGGCTCCGTGCATGCCCGCCAGGGCCGCCGCCGCGATACCGCGCTGGAGAAGTCGCTCGCGCTGCTGATCCACGGCGACGCCGCCTTCGCAGGCCAGGGCGTCAACATGGAACTCATGCAGATGTCGCAGGCCCGTGGCTTCGCCATCGGCGGCACGCTGCACATGGTGGTGAACAACCAGGTGGGCTTCACCACGTCCAAGCGTGAAGATTCCCGCTCCACCCTGTACTGCACCGACCTGGCCAAGATGGTCAACGCGCCGGTGTTCCACGTAAATGGCGACGATCCGGAAGCCGTGATCCAGGTCACCCGCCTGGCGTACGAGTTCCGCAAGCAGTTCAAGAAGGACGTGGTGATCGACCTCGTCTGCTACCGCCGCCACGGCCATAACGAGGCCGATGAGCCGGCGGCGACGCAGCCGCTCATGTACCAGATCATCCGCAAGCGCCCGACCACGCGCGACCTGTACGCGCAGTCGCTGGTGAAGGGCGGCACCATCGGTGCCGACGACGGCCAGAAGATGCTCGACGATTACCGCGGCCGTCTCGAGAAGGGCGCCTCGCTGATCTCGATCGATCCGAACCCGACCCGCGACATCCCGGTCGACTGGACCCGCTTCGTGGGCAAGTCGCTGTCGATGGACGTGAACACCGGCGTCTCGCGCGAGGTGATGAGCAAGGTGCTCGACACCATCCTCACCCTCCCGTCGGATGTGACCCTGCACGCCCGCGTCGCCAAGATCTACGACGACCGCCGCAAGATGGCCTCGGGCGAGCTCCCGGGTGACTGGGGCTTTGCCGAGAACCTCGCCTACGGCACGCTCATCGCCGAGGGCAACGACCTGCGCATCGTGGGCCAGGATGCCGGCCGTGGTACGTTCTTCCACCGCCACGCCGTTCTGCACGACCAGAACAGCGACAACACCTACATGCCGCTGGCCAAGGTGCGCGAAGACGCCCGCGTCGACGTGATCGATTCGCTGCTCTCCGAAGAAGCCGTCATGGCCTTCGAGTACGGCGAAGCCACCACCTCGCCGGATCAGCTCACCATCTGGGAAGGCCAGTTCGGCGATTTCGCCAACGGCGCCCAGGTCGTGATCGACCAGTTCATCAGCTCGGGTGAAGCGAAGTGGGACCGCCTGTGCGGCCTCACCCTGCTCCTCCCGCACGGCCAGGAAGGCGCCGGCCCGGAGCACTCCTCCGCCCGCCTCGAGCGCTTCCTGCAGCTGTGCGCGCTGGACAACATGCAGGTCTGCGTGCCGACCACGCCGGCCCAGGCGTTCCACATGATCCGCCGCCAGCAGGTGCGCCCGGTGCGCAAGCCGCTGATCGTCATGACGCCGAAGTCCCTGCTGCGCCACAAGCTGGCCGTGTCCTCGCTGGACGAGTTGGCCAACGGCAAGTTCCAGCTGGTGATCGGCGAGCACCGCGACCTGCAGGCCAAGAAGGTCAAGCGCGTCGTGCTGTGCTCGGGCAAGGTCTATTACGACATGCTCGAAGAGGCCGACAAGAAGGGCATCACCGATGTCGCCATCGTGCGCGTCGAGCAGTTGTACCCGTTCCCGCGTCCGGAAGTGTCGATCGAACTGGAGAAGTATCCTTCCGCCAAGGAAGTGGTCTGGTGCCAGGAAGAGCCGATGAACCAGGGTGCGTGGTTCCAGATCCGTCACCACCTGCAGGCCTGCATCGGGTCGAAGCAGAGCCTGTCCTACGCCGGACGCTCGCGCTCGCCGTCGCCGGCCCCGGGCCATCTCAATACCTACCTCGCCGAACAGGCGGCCCTCGTCGAGCAAGCGCTCGTCGCGCCCGTCGGCACCGATCACGCAGCGGAGTAAGGCAAGCATGTCCATCGAAGTCAAAGTCCCGGTCCTGCCCGAGTCGGTCTCCGACGCGCTCATCGCCACCTGGCACAAGAAGGCCGGTGATGCGGTCAAGCGCGACGAAAACCTGCTGGACCTCGAAACCGACAAGGTCGTGCTGGAAGTCCCGTCGCCGGTCGACGGTGTGCTGAAGGAGATCAAGTTCGAGGAAGGCGCCACCGTCACCTCCAGCCAGGTCATCGCCGTGATCGAGGAAGGCGCTGCCGCTGCAGCCCCCGCCCCGGCCGCCGCTGCCCCGGCCGCTGCCGCCGCTGAAGCCCCCAAGGCTGAGAAGACCGACGCGCCGAAGGGCGTGGACGAGCTCTCGCCGGCCGGCCGCCGCGTGGCCGTGGAAGACAACATCGATCCGTCCAAGGTGGCCGGCACCGGCCGCGATGGCCGCGTGACCAAGGAAGACCTGGTCAAAGCCAGCAAGGGCGGCAGCGCCCCTGCCCCGGCCGCCGCCGCTGCGGCCCCGGCGGCCAAGCCCACGCCGGGTTCGCGTCCGGAAGAGCGCGTGCCGATGACCCGCATCCGCACCCGCATCGCCGAGCGCCTGATGCAGTCGAAGAACTCGATCGCGATGCTCACCTCGTTCAACGAAGTGAACCTCGCCGAGGTGGTGAAGCTGCGCAAGGCCCTGGGCGAACAGTTCGAAAAGGCCAACGGCGTGAAGCTGGGCTTCATGAGCTTCTTCGTGAAGGCCGCCACCGAAGCGCTGAAGCGCTACCCGGTGATCAACGCCTCGGTCGATGGTTCGGACATCATCTACCACGGCTACCAGGACATCTCGATCGCCGTCTCCACCGACAAGGGCCTCGTGACCCCGGTGCTGCGCGACGTGCAGGACATGTCGTTTGCCGATGTCGAGAAGGGCATCATCGGTTACGCCAAGAAGGCACGTGACGGCAAGCTGGGCCTGGATGACCTCCAGGGCGGCACCTTCACCATCACCAACGGCGGCACCTTCGGCTCGCTGCTCTCCACCCCCATCGTGAACCCGCCGCAGAGCGCCATCCTGGGCATGCACACGATCAAGGAGCGCCCGATCGTCGAGAACGGCCAGGTCATCGCCGCACCGATGATGTACATCGCCCTCTCCTACGACCATCGCATCATCGATGGCAAGGACGCGGTGCTGTTCCTGGTCGATATCAAGAACCAGCTGGAAAACCCGCAGCGGATGCTGCTCGGCCTCTAAGCGTTAGATAAAAGCAGGTCGGATAGACGCCAGATGTGAAGGCGGGAGTCGCGAGGCTCCCGTTTTCATGTTCCGACCCCATATTGGGTGGTAGCCAAACTACCGCCAGCATCATCCGGAGCAAGAGCTATGAGCGACAAGTTCGACGTCATCGTTATCGGTGCCGGCCCCGCGGGCTATGTGGCCGCGATCCGCGCCGCGCAGCTGGGCCTGAAGACCGCCGTGGTCGACGCCTTCGTCGGCAAGGACGGCAAGGCCGCCCTGGGTGGAACCTGCCTCAACGTCGGTTGCATCCCGTCGAAGGCGCTGCTGGATTCGTCCAAGCAGTTCCACAACCTGACGCACAACTTCAAGGATCACGGCATCACGGTCGATAATCCGAAGATCGATATCGACACGTTCATCGGCCGCAAGGACAAGATCGTCAAGCAGTTCACCGGCGGCGTGACGATGCTGTTCAAGGCGAACAAGATCACCTCGTTCTTCGGCAAGGGCAAGCTGCTGAAGGGCAACGAAGTCGAAGTGACTGGCAACGACGGCACGGTGTCCAAGATCTCGGCCACCAACGTCATCCTGGCCTCGGGCTCCGTGCCCATCGAGCTGCCGTTTGCCAAGTTCGATGGCAAGCACATCATCGATAACGCGGGCGCGCTCGACCTGACCGCCGTGCCGAAGCGCATGGGCGTGATCGGCGCCGGCGTGATCGGCCTGGAGCTGGGCAGCGTGTGGAAGCGCCTCGGCGCCGAAGTGACCGTGCTCGAAGCCCTGCCGAAGTTCCTGCAGGTCGCCGACCAGGACATCGCCAAGATGGCCGCACGCGAGTTTGCCAAGCAGGGCCTGGATATCAAGGTCAACGCGAAGGTCACTTCGGCCGAAGTGAAGGGCGATGAAGTCCATGTCGGCTACACCGACAAGGATGGCGCAGCGCAGTCGCTGGTGGTCGACAAGCTGCTGGTAGCCGTGGGCCGCCGCGCCTACACCGCCGGCCTGCTGGCCGACGATACCGGCGTGAAGCTGGACGAGCGCGGCCGCATCGTCGTGGACGAGCACAACCACACCGGCGTCGATGGCGTATGGGCTATCGGCGATGCCGTGCGCGGCCCGATGCTCGCGCACAAGGGTTCCGAGGAAGGCGTGATGGTGGCCGAGCTCATCGCCGGCAAGCCGGGCCACGTCAACCTGGATACCGTGCCGTGGGTCATCTACACCGAGCCGGAAATCGCCTGGGTGGGCAAGACCGAAGAACAGCTGAAGGAAGAAGGCATCCCCTATAAGACGGGCGCCTTCCCGTTCGCTGCCAACGGTCGCGCCGTGGCCATGAACGAAGGCATCGGCCAGGTGAAGATGATTGCCCACGCCGAAACCGATCGCATTCTCGGTGTGCACATGGTTGGCCCGGTCGTCTCCGAGCTGATCCACGAGTGCGTCGTGGCGATGGAGTTCAAGGGTTCCTCGGAAGACCTTGCCCGCATCGTCCACGCCCACCCGGCGCTCTCGGAAGTGGTGCACGAAGCGGCCCTCTCGGTCGACAAGCGCGCCATCCACAAGGGCAACTAAGCCTGAGTGAACAAAGCCCGCCCTTGCGAGTAGCATGGGCGGGCTTTTTCGTTTCCGGGCCCCGCCAGTGCGGCGTCTCTGCCGGACGCGGGAATGCGGTGTCTCTGCCGGCGCCCCCTTGGGATGCGGTGTCTTTGTAGGAGCGCGCTTGCGCGCGATTGGCCTTGCCGCGAGCACCCATCGCGCGCAAGCGCGCTCCTACAAGTACATCGGAGATCAAAACCATGCGCGACATCAAGGCCCTCTGCGTTTACTGCGGCTCCAGCAGCGGCTCGCGGCCCGAATACACCGAAGCGGCAAAAGCCTTCGGCGCCCGCCTGGCGAAGGAAAATATCGCCCTGGTCTACGGCGGTGGCAAGGTCGGCCTGATGGGTACGGTCGCCGATGCCGTGGTGGCCGGCGGCGGCCGCGTCATCGGCGTGATCCCGCGCCAGCTCGTGGAAAAGGAAGTGGCCCACACCGGCCTTTCCGAGCTGCACGTGGTCGAGACCATGCACGAGCGCAAAACCCGGATGTACGAACTTTCCGATGCCTTCGTCGCGCTGCCCGGCGGCTTCGGCACCATGGATGAGATGTTCGAAATGCTTACCTGGGCCCAGCTTGGCCTGCACACCTACCCGTGCGCCTTCCTCGATGTGCTCGGCTTCTACAAGGGCCTGGCCGCGAGCATGGACCACATGGTCGCTGAAGGCTTCGTCAAGCAGGTACAGCGCGAACAGGTTTGGTTCGGCGACAGCATCGACGCGGTGTTCGACTGGATGAAAACCTACGAATCCACCTACACGCCCAAGTGGATCACCAAGGAATCGGTATGACTACCATGCAGGCTTTCCGAATCCACAACGACGACAACGGCTATCGCGGCGCCATCGAAACGATGGACACCGATGCCCTCTCCGCCGGCGAGGTGCTGGTCAAGGCCGAATGGTCGTCGGTGAACTACAAGGATGCCCTGGCCGGCACCGGCAAGGGCAAGATCCTCCGCCAGTACCCGCTCAACGGCGGCATCGATGTCGCGGGCACGGTCGTGGCGTCAACCGACCCGGCCTTTCGCGAAGGCGACAAGGTACTGGCCACCGGTAGCGGCCTCTCGGAGACGCGCGATGGCGGCTATGGCGAGTACGCAAAACTACCCGCCGCCCTGACTATCCCGCTGCCCGCCTCGCTCAGCACGCGTGAAGCCATGATCCTCGGCACGGCGGGCTTCACCGCCGCCCTCGCCCTGCTGCGCATGCTGGATAACCGCCAGCGCCCGGAGATGGGCCCCATCGCGATCACGGGCGCCACGGGCGGCGTGGGCATGCTGGGTGTCGATATTTTCACGCGCGCCGGTTTTCAGGTGCATGCGGTGACCGGCAAGCCGGATCACTTTGAGTTCCTGAAAAAGATCGGCGCTACCGAATGCATCGATCGCCACCAGCTGGCCTTCAGCGGCAAGCCCATGGATTCGGCCAGATACGGCGGCATGCTCGATAACGTGGGCGGCACCATGCTCGCGGGCTTCCTGCCCCTGATCGCGCCCTACGGCAATGCGGCTATCTGCGGCCTGGCAGGCAGCCCCGAGCTGCCGACCACGGTCATGCCCTTCATCATCCGCGGCGTGAGCGTACTGGGCGTGGCCTCGGCCGGTACTGCCCGCGATATCCGCGGCGAGGTATGGAAGCGCCTGGCGGGCGACTGGAAACCACGCCACCTGGACGCGATCTGCACGAAGGAAGTGGCACTTCAGGACGTGGCCAGCGTGTTCGAGACCATGCTTTCGGGTGGCTCTTTCGGCCGGACCGTGGTCCGTATTGGCGGCTAAGCGCCTGCCAAAGCAGGTTTAGTGCGTTTCACCATTGATACAAGCCGCACGGCCAGTAGAATGGGCCCTCGCCAAAGGCGCAACACGCGACGGTTTATCGTCGCTGAAGTATCGCGGCGGCCCGCTGGAAGGGGCTCGCTTCAAGAGAAAACAATCGGGCATCGCCCGGGGGAAAGTAAATGGCTCGTATCCTGATCGTCGACGATTCGCCGTCGCAGCTCCTGGGCATCAAGCGCATCGTCGAAAAGCTGGGCCATGAGGCACTGACCGCCGAAGACGGCGCCGCCGGCGTCGAAGCCGCCAAGCGCGAGCTGCCCGACCTGATCCTGATGGACGTGGTCATGCCGAACCTCAACGGGTTCCAGGCCACCCGCACGATCAGCAAGGAAGAGACTACCAAGCACATCCCCATCATCCTGGTGACCACCAAGGACCAGGACACCGACAAGGTGTGGGGCCTTCGCCAGGGCGCGAAGGATTACGTGGTAAAGCCGATCAAGGAAGAAGAGCTGGTCAAGGCGCTGAAGACGCACCTGCCGGCCTGATCAGGGGGCGCTACGCGCTACCGAATAAACTGTAGGAGCGCGCTTGCGCGCGATGGGTGCTCGCCGCAACCCCCATCGCGCGCAAGCGCACTCCTACACGTGCGTCGCGCCGCCAGGCGCGTCGATGTCCCGCACTAACGCCGCGGGTCGAAATCCTTGAACGCGTCCTTGAACTCCGCATAGGCGGCTTGTTCTTCATGCGTCTCCGGCACGGGCACGCGGATTTCCAGTACCACGATCTGGTCGCCTGGCTCACTGCCCGGCAGGCCGCGGCCCTTCAGGCGCAGCTTGCGGCCCGACTGGGTGCCCGCGGGCACGCGCAGATCCACCGCTCCACCCAGCGTCGGCACGGCCACCGTGGCGCCCAGCGCCGCTTCCCATGGCGAGATCGCCAGGGTGTGCGTCACGGTGCGGCCTTCCAGGCGGAACCGCGCGTCGTCGCGGATATTGATCTCCAGCAGCAGGTCGCCCGACGGGCCTCCGCCACTGCCCGGGTGACCCTGTCCGCCCAGGCGGATCGTCTGGCCACTGGCGATGCCGGCCGGAATCTTCACCTCGAGCACGCGCTCGCCACCCGACTGATCGTTCAGGACCACACGGGTCTTGCCACCGTTGTAGGCGGTCTGCAGGTCGGTATCGATCTTGGCGTTGATATCGCGGCCACGGCGGGCCTGGGTCTGCTGCGAACGGCGGCCACCGCCGCCCCCGAACAGGCTTTCGAAGAAGTCACTAAAATCGCCACGGCCGGCACCACCGCCCATGTCGCCAAAATCGAAACCACCACCGCCCTGACCCCAGCCCGGCGGCGGCCGGAACTGTTCGCCCTGGCGGTAACCGCCGGCGCGGAACTGATCGTATTGGCGGCGCTTCTCGGGGTCCTTCAGGGCCTCATTGGCCTCATTAACAGCCTTGAATTTCTCTTCCGCACCCGCTTCCTTGTTCTTGTCCGGGTGGTATTTGCGCGCCAGCTTGCGATACGCCGCCTTGATTTCGGCGTCGGTCGCTTCGGGTTTCACCCCGAGAATCTCGTAATAATCCTTGAACTCCACAGGCTCTCCCGCCGGGCTTGTGTCGAAATATGAAATGGAAAAGGCCTGCGGTGGGCCACCCCACCGCAGGCCATACGCCAAGCTTAGACCGAATTAGCCCGCGGCGTTGATCGCAATGCGGCGCGGCGCGCTTTCAGCCTTCTTCGGAATGGCGATTTCAAGCACGCCATTCGCCCCCGAAGCCGTGATTCCCTCGGCATCGGCGCTTTCCGGGAGGGTGAAGCTGCGCTTGAAGGCGCCAGCGACCCGCTCCACGCGAGCGTATTTGCCTTCGGTCTCGCTGCTGTAGGCCTTCCGCTCGCCCTTGATCGACAGGACGTTCTTGTCCATCTGGATCTCGATGCTATCCAGGGCCACGCCCGGGACATCGGCGAGGATCAGGAACCGACCGGCCTCTTCACGAATGTCGACGCGCGGCGCCCAGGCATTCTCGGTGGCGGCGACCGGCGCGGCGATCTCGCTGCCGAAGAAGTGATCGAACACATGGCGCAGTTCATTACCCAGGACCGGCGCACGGCGAAACGCAACATGACGAAGCTGGTTCATCTGTTTGACTCCAATGATATTTTTCGGCCCCGTGGCCGTCTGGAATGAAAGATATGAGCGCCTAGCCGCGATTCAAGGGGCCTATCGAGCCGGTTTGTGTAGGAGCGCGCTCGCGCGCGATCCGCGCTTGCGACACACCCCATCGCGCGCAAGCGCGCTCCTACATTTACACTTGAGAAATTCCCCCAACGAGGCAGGCCCCATGACTATCGCCGTCGGCGACCGCATCCCTGAATCCACCGTCACGTACTTCGAGGACGGCATCCAGACCGCCTCCACCCTGGACCTGATGGGCACCGGCAAGGTGGTGCTGTTCGCAGTACCGGGCGCGTTCACGCCCACCTGCTCGAACAAGCACCTGCCGGGCTACATCCAGCACATCGAGGATTTCAACGAGCGCGGCGTGAAGGTGTTCTGCGTTTCCGTTAACGATGCCTTCGTCATGGACGCCTGGGGCAAGGAGCGCGGCATCCCGAAGGACCTGCACCTGCTGGCCGACGGTAATGCGGCATTTACCAAAGCGCTGGGCCTGGAGCTGGATGGCACCAAGAACGGCATGGGCATCCGCGCCAAGCGCTTTGCCATGTACCTGGAAGACGGCGTGGTGAAGGTGCTTAACATCGAGGCACCGGGCGAGTTCCGCGTCTCCTCGGCGGAAGCGATGCTGGAAGCGATCAGCTAAGCGCCATTGGTGGCGTCATCGCCGGGCGGCACGATGCCGTTCCTCAGCAGCCCCGCCAGCACATCCGCGGCGGGGTTTGCGCGCTCGGCGCGCACCATGAAAAGCGAGGCTTCGCCAAGCGCCGGCAAGCCTTCTCCCACCTCGATGCGGCGCAGCTCCGCGGGTACGTGGATAGCTGGCCGGGCCACCCAGCCAAGGCCTGCACGAGCGGCAGCCCACAGCGCCGACACGCTACGCGCGGTCACCGCGATCCGCCATGGGATGTGCGCGGCATCCAGCGCGGCGATCATGCGCCGGCGAAACACGCATGGCGCTTCCAGCGTGAGCAAGGGCAACGGCCCCGCACCGCCTGGCCCAGCGACCCCTTCCGCGGCAAACCAGTACACGGGAAACGCCCCGAGCAGGCTGCCACCCAGCCCTCCATCACTCTCGAAAGCCAACGCCAGGTCGATGCCGCCCTCGCGCACCCCCTCTACCAGCGGCCCGCTCTGGTCGACGCTCAGCTCAAGGCTGGTGCCTGGGTGCGCCGCCGCGAAGGCCGCCAGGGTCGAGGGCAGCCACGCCTCGGCGAAATCGTGCGGTACGCCAAGGTGCACACGCCCTTCCAACTGTTCACCCCGCACGGCGCCGACCGCATCGGCATTCAGTTCAAGCATGTGCCGTGCGTAGCCGAGCAGGCGCTCGCCGGCCTGGGTGAGCTCCTGCTTGCGGCCCACGCGCTGGAAGATGGCCGTGCCCAGTCGATCCTCGAGCGCCCGCAACTGCAGGCTCACGGCTGACGGCGAGAGATGCAGCTTTTCGGCGGCGCGCCCGAAGCCACCAAGGTCAACGGCGGTCACGAGGGTACGCAGCGTGGCAAGGTCGAGAATCATGCTTAAGCGCGGCTCACGCGTGGGTTTGGAAACCATCGCTTTTATAGCACCCGCCACGGCCCGACCATGAGCACATCCCGTCAATGCAGGGCTACGCTCATGCTCGCGATGCAGTACAGCTTTGATCTCGCGCCCTCGGTCGATCCGGATTCGGTGCGCGCCCGGGCCCGGGATATCGGGCCGTCGTTCGAAGGCCTGCCGGGCCTGCGGATGAAGGCGTTTCTCGTCGCCTCAGAGCCCGCCACCTACGCGCCCATCTATGTGTGGGAAGACGACACCTCGATGCGCGCATTCCTCGAATCCGCAGCGTTTGAGCGCGTCGTGGGAAAGTACGGAAAGCCTACGTTTCGAGTGATGTCACCTGTCCTCATCGCACATGCCGCGACGTCAGAACCGATTCGGTTTGTGACGCAGGAACGTAGCGCGCTCCCCCTTCCCGCGGTGTTTGGCGGAAACGGGGGTACCGTGCGCGGCGACGCGAGCATGTTGGTTGGTGCCGATCTGAGCCGTTGGGAATCCGTGCGCACGGTGTTCTGGCGTGATCCGCCGCCGGAGCGGGAGGGCCAGGTCGTGTTTGACGTGGCGTATTTGATTGGGGGGCTGCCATGAGCATGCTCTTGACCAGGCCGAAGGTGCCTACCGTGGCAAGTTCCTCGCTTCGCTGGCTATCGCGCGCGAGCGCGCTCCTACACCAACTGTGGATCGCATCCTCCAGCGTGCCGCACCCCACGCGCCGCCGCTGATCGCGCGCAAAAAAAACCCGCCTTTCGGCGGGTTCTTTTGTTACTCGCTTTCGCCATCCACCGGGCCGGATTCGACCGGCGGCAGGTCGGCGGCGGCTTCGCCC